>LNFM01003247.1_pt1 | contig 32389 bp, 27 predicted proteins | sample 596031 | NCBI WGS metagenome assembly LNFM01 (sample SAMN04254537, study PRJNA301005) | activated carbon metagenome | isolation source: dual media filters at the Ann Arbor, Michigan drinking water treatment plant | place: USA: Ann Arbor | reverse complement strand
ATAGGGAATCAGGTGTGCGACCGCCTCCTTCATCACCCGCGCCGATTTCACCACCTGCGGCAGGAACATCTTGCCGGCGCCGAACAGGTCGCCGACCACGTTCATGCCCTCCATCAGCGGGCCTTCGATCACCTGGATCGGGAACTCGAACTGCTGGCGCGCCTCCTCGGTGTCTTCGACCACGTAAGTGGTGATGCCGCGCACCAGTGCATGGGTGATGCGCTCGGTCACCGTACCCTTGCGCCAGGTCAGGTCTTCGATCGAAACCCTGGCTTCGGCCTTGTAGCTTTCGGCAAATTCCACCAGACGCTCGGTACTGTCCGGCCGGCGGTTGAACAACACATCCTCGACCCGTTCCAGCAAATCCTTGGGAATCTCCGCGTACACCCCAAGCTGGCCGGCGTTGACGATGCCCATGGTCATGCCTGCCTTGATGGCGTGGAAGAGGAAAGCGGTGTGGATCGCCTCTCGCATCGGATCGTTGCCACGGAAAGAGAACGAAATATTCGACACGCCGCCGCTCACCTTGGCGTGTGGCAAAGCCTTGCGGATCGTCCTTGTCGCTTCGATGTAGTCGATGGCGTAGTTGCTATGTTCTTCGATGCCGGTGGCCACCGCAAAGATGTTCGGATCGAAGATGATGTCTTCCGGCGGAAAGCTGGCTTCCTTCAGTAGCAGGTGATAGGCACGGGTACAGATCTCGATGCGCCGGGTCAGCGTATCGGCCTGGCCCTTCTCGTCGAACGCCATCACCACTGCTGCGGCGCCGTAGCGGCGCACCAGCCGGGCCTGACGCAGGAACTCCGCCTCGCCTTCCTTCATGCTGATCGAGTTGACGACGCACTTGCCCTGCACGCATTTCAGTCCGGCTTCGATCACCTCCCATTTGGAGGAATCGATCATGATCGGCACCCGCGATATGTCCGGCTCCGAGCCGATCAGGTTAAGGAAGGTGACCATCGCCTTCTTCGAATCCAGCATCGCCTCGTCCATGTTGACGTCGATGATCTGGGCGCCGCTCTCGACTTGGCTGCGCGCCACCGCCAGCGCCTCGGTGTAGTTGCCGGAAAGGATCAGGCGGGCGAAGGCCTTGGATCCGGTGACATTGGTGCGTTCGCCGACGTTGACGAACAGCGACGCATCGGAAATGTTGAGCGGCTCCAGGCCGGAAAGCCGCAGCTGCTTCTCGACCACCGGCACCTTGCGCGGCGCCACACCCTCGAGCGCCGCCACCACCGCCCTGATGTGCGCCGGCGTGGTACCGCAACAGCCGCCGGCGATGTTGAGAAAGCCGGCCTGTGCGAACTCCTTGAGGAAGGACGCGGTGTACTCCGGTGTTTCGTCGTATTCGCCAAACGCATTCGGCAGCCCGGCGTTCGGATGCAGGCTGGTATGCACGTCCGCGACCTTGGAAAGCTCCTCGATGTAAGGCCGCAAATCCTTGGCGCCGAGCGCGCAGTTGAGTCCGACCGAAAACGGCCGCGCATGCGAGATCGAGTTCCAGAACGCCTCGGTGGTCTGGCCCGAGAGGGTGCGGCCGCTGGCATCGGTAATGGTGCCGGACACCATCACCGGCAGGTGCACGCCGTGGCGCTGGAAAAAATCGTCGATGGCGTAGAGCGCCGCCTTGCAGTTGAGGGTGTCGAACACGGTCTCGACCATCAGCAGGTCGGTACCGCCGTCGATCAGGCCGGCCACGCATTCACTGTAGCAGGCCACCAGTTCGTCGAAAGAAACATTGCGAAACCCCGGATCGTTCACGTCCGGCGAAATCGAGGCGGTGCGGCTGGTCGGCCCCAGCACGCCGGCGACGAAGCGCGGCTTGCCCGGATTTTTTTTCGTGTATTCGTCTGCGGCGGAGCGGGCCAGTTTCGCGCCTGCACTGTTCAACTCGAATACCAGCGCGGTCAGACCGTAGTCGATCATTGACACCGCATTCGAATTGAAAGTATTGGTCTCGATCAGGTCGGCGCCGGCTTCCAGGTATGCGCAGTGGATGCCGCGGATGATTTCCGGCTGGGTCAGCGTCAGCAGGTCGTTATTCCCCTTCTGGTCGCAGTGGTGGGCGTGGAAGCGGTCGCCGTGATAGTGATGGGCTTCGAGGCTGTGCCCCTGGATCATGGTGCCCATGGCGCCGTCCAGAACCAGGATGCGTTCCTTAAGCAGGGTATGCAGCAACTGTGTACGTTGATTGGCCATTGGTTCCCGGAAAACAAAAAACCCGTCCGCTGCAGCGGGACGGGTTGTCGATCCACGCTTTAGCCGAATTTATTAAGCGCCCGCAAGCTGAGAATCAAATCGGCGCGATGGGCGAAACCTTAGCCGTTTGATGAAGTTGTGTCAATGCGAGGGACGAGGGGAGGAGGCGAGTAGAGTCTCGATCCCGTTCTTCGTGGTATTCAATCTTTCCCGCCTTACCTTTTTGCCGAGTTTCTTGCGCAACTCCGACCTGACTTTTCCCTCGTCCCCCGCCCCGCGCCCCTCATCCCTCACGCCTACCCCAACGTCACCCCGAGCGCCCGGCCTATCAGGTAAGTCAGCAACCCGGCGGTTCCGCCGATCAGGAGCATGCGCAAGCCGCCGTGCAGCGCGCGGCGGCCGGTAAACAGCGACAACAGCGCGCCGACGCCAAACAAGGCCGCGGCGGTCAGGCCCACGGAAACATACAGGCTGGCGGGACCGGCGCTGAACAGGAAGGGCAGAAGCGGCAATATCGCGCCAACACCGAAAGAGCCGAAGGAAAAGCCGGCCGCACCCCAGGGCGAACCTAGTTCCGCCGGATTGAGGCCGAGTTCTTCGCGCGCCAGCGTGTCGAGTGCCCGGGTCGGGTCCACCAGGATCACGTTGGCCAACTTCCGCGCTTCGTCGGCGGGAATGCCGCGGGCGACGTAAATCATCGCCAGTTCCGAGGCCTCCTCCTCAGGATACTGTTCGAGTTCATCGCGCTCGAGGCCAATCTGATATTCGTACATCTCGCGCTGCGAACGCACTGAAACATACTCGCCGGCGGCCATCGAGAAGGCGCCGGCAAGCAGACCGGCTACACCCGCAAGCAGGATCATCCTGCCGTCGGCAGTGGCGCCGGCAATGCCGAAGATCAGGCTGGCGTTCGAAACCAGGCCATCGTTGACGCCGAACACCGCCGCGCGCAGATTGCCGCCGCTGGCAAGCCCGCGATGGCGGCGCTCCATTCCGCCTGAGGATTCCGGCGCGTAGTGGCGCGGGTCCGCGCCCGAATACAGTGACATGCCGCGCACCTTCATCGCCGCCAGAACCGCGCGCAGAGGCCTGGGCCCCAGGCGCCGCACCAGCGCCGCGACCACGCGGGTGCGCAGGTCAGGACGGTAGCCGCCCGGCGTGTCGCCGCCCCCGGCGCTGATTTTCCGCTCCCAGATCTGCGCCTGCTTCTCCGCCTCGCCGGCAAGCTCAAGGAACAGCGACTGCCGCGCCGTCCCGGCTTCCTGCTCCGCCACCACCCGATACAGGTGCGCCGATCTTTTCTCTTCCTGCCAACTTTTTAGGTCATTCATTTCAGGCTTTCACCAAAGAGACACGGAGACACAGAGCAAAACGAAAGCAGAAAAAAATGAGGTCAAAAACCATTCCCCGGTAGCAAGTGCTTCGCGTCACGACCTTCCATACTGTCTTGCCTTCTCGTCCTTGCTTTTCCTCTGTGTCTCTGTGCCTCTGTGGTCCATCTTTAGGAGCGTTCTAGGCGGCGATACTGCACCGCCTCGGCAACATGGGCCGCGCTTATGGTTTCGGCACCGGCAAGATCAGCGATGCTGCGGGCCACTTTCAAAATCCGGTGATAGGCGCGCGCCGACAAGCCCAGCCGACTGATCGCCTGCCGCGCCAGTTGTTCGCCTTGGGCGTCGGCGACGCAATAGGTCTCGATTTCCCGCACCGAAAGCAGTGCGTTCGGTTTGCCCTGGCGGGCCAGCTGCCGTGCACGCGCGTCATTCACCCGCTCTTGCACCGCGGCACTGGTCTCGCCGTTCTGGCGAGAAACGATTTCCTTTTCGGGTACTGCCGGCACTTCGATATGCAGGTCGATACGATCCATCAACGGGCCCGAGATGCGGTTACGATAGCGCGCCACCTGGTCCGGGGTGCAATGGCACTTGCCGCCGTAATGCCCGAGAAAACCACAGGGACAGGGATTCATCGCCGCGATCAACTGGAAGCGCGCCGGAAACTCGGCCTGGCGCGCCGCGCGGGATACGCTGATCTTTCCGGACTCGAGCGGCTCGCGCAGCACTTCCAGTACGTCGCGCCCGAATTCCGGCAACTCGTCCAGGAACAGCACGCCGTTCATCGCCATCGAGATCTCGCCCGGTCGCGGATTGCTGCCGCCGCCTACCAGCGCCACCGCGGAAGCGGTGTGATGGGGTGCGCGGTAGGGCCGGCGTTTCCAGTTGCGCACATCGAAGCCCTGGCTCCCCAGCGATTGCAGCGCGGCGGAAGCCAGTGCTTCCTCCTCGGTCATCGGCGGCAGAATGCCGGCGAAGCGTTCCGCGAGCATGGTCTTGCCGGTACCCGGTGGGCCCACCATGATCACGCTATGGCCACCAGCGGCGGCAACTTCGAGCGCCCGCCTGGCCGGCGCCTGGCCCTTGACGTCGGCGAAATCTGGAAAATCCGCAGCGGCTGGCGGTGGCGGGTCGGCGGCGCGTTGCAGCGGTTCGCGTCCGGCCAGATGGGCACAGACCTTCAAGAGTGAAGCGGCCGGATAGACCGCGGCATCGCGCACCAGCGCCGCCTCCTGCGCGCTTTCGACCGGCAGCACGAAGGCGCGGCCGCTGCGGTGCGCCCGATAGGTCATCGCCAGCGCACCGCGGATCGGACGCAGTTCGCCGGTCAGCGCCAGTTCGCCGGCGAATTCGTATTCCTCCAGCCGATCCGCGGGTATCTGCCCGGACGCCGCCAGAATGCCCAGCGCAATCGGTAAATCGAAACGCCCGCTCTCCTTGGGCAGGTCGGCGGGCGCGAGGTTGACCGTGATGCGGCGGGCGGGGAACTCGAATCGCCCGTTCTGCAATGCCGAGCGGACCCGGTCCTTGCTCTCTTTAACTTCCGCTTCGGGCAGGCCGACGATAGTGAAATTCGGCAGGCCGTTGGCAAGGTGCACTTCTACCGTGACCGGCGGCGCATCCATGCCGGCCAGCGCCCTGCTGTAGAGGACGGCAATCAAGGGCAGGTATGAAGGCGGAAGGATGAAGGATGAGGGACAGCGAACGCCGCCCAACCAGATTCGACGGAGTTCAAAGATGTCCGGGAGTATTTTGCTTCATCCTTCATCCTTCATCCTTCCGACTTCATCCCTGCTCTCGCTTCCAGCTCGGCAACTCGGGCTTCCATCTGCGTCAATTTTTCACGGGTGCGTCGCAGGACCTCCTGCTGAATATCGAACTCCTCTCGCGTCACCAGATCGAGCCGCGAGAAGCTGCTCGACATCAGCGCACGCAGGTTCTTTTCGATATCCCGGGCCGGCGAGGCCGCAATCAGCTCGCTCACCCGGCGATTGAGTTCATCCAGAAATTTTGTATCCAAGTATCGCCTCCTGAGCCAAGTCTAGAACCTTACCCAAAGCAGGTCACGCCGACCAGGCGGCCTAAGAGTCGGATGTCTTCTCAGTGTAAGTACTGATCGGTCGACGCACTTTACTGGTGCGAGGCACTTTATTGGTGCATTTCTTTAGTGCGCCGCCGCAATGCCCCTGCCCACGTAGTCGATTATCTACATGATAAATAAGTATTTTATGTTTGGCACAGTAAATGCTGATGGTTGTCGCCGCTGTTTTCAGAATTGTTACCGTCGAATCTTTCATCTCAAAGGAACATTGCCATGCTAAAGAAAAGCCTTCTCGTAACCACCATTCTCGGTGCCATTGCTGTTCCTGGTGTAGCGCTGGCGCAGGACGAAGCCGCCCTGCCCATCGCCGGCAACCTTACTTTCACCACGGACTACGTGTTCCGCGGCATATCCCAGTCCGATGAAGACTTCGCGGTTCAGGGCGGCTTCGACTATGCACATGAAGCCACCGGCCTGTATCTGGGCACCTGGGCGTCGAACATTGACTTCGCAACCGACGGGACCGTGGAACTGGACCTCTACGGCGGCTGGGCCAAATCCTTCGGCGACTTCGGTGCCAAGGTCGGCTTCGTGCATTACCAGTACCCGGGCGTAAGTGCTTTCAACACCGACGAAATTCTGGTCGGCGGTAGCTGGAAATGGCTGAGTGCAAATATCTACTACACCATCTCAGACGAATCGTTCGGCGTCGTCGATGCGAAAGGCACGATCTACGCGGAACTCAATGCCAGCTACACGTTGCCGGCGGGCCTGGTGATCGGCGCGCATTACGGCACCACCATGTTTGATGGCCAGTCCGGCGGCGTGGCCAACGACACCCTGGACTACGACGACTACAAGATCAGCCTCGGCTACAGCTACGGCGGATTTGATTTCGGGGTCGCCTACATCGACAACGACATCAACAATCCGTCGGCGATCGCTGAAGACCGCGTCGTCTTTAATGTGACCAAGCTTTTCTGATACTCAACTCACAAGGGTCCGGCGCAGAGCCGGGCCCGGCAAGCAAAGCCAATTGGAGAAACCATGAAACTAGTCACCGCAATCATCAAGCCGTTCAAGCTTGACGAGGTGCGTGAAGCGCTGTCCGCCATTGGCGTACAGGGCATCACTGTCACCGAGGTCAAGGGGTTCGGCCGGCAGAAGGGCCACACCGAGCTTTACCGTGGCGCCGAATACGTCGTCGATTTCCTGCCCAAGGTAAAAATAGAAGCCGCCATCAAGACCGAACTTCTCGACCAGGTGATCGAGGCGATCGAGAAATCCGCGAACACCGGCAAGATCGGCGACGGCAAGATCTTCGTGTTCGAACTTGAACAGGTTGTCCGCATCCGCACCGGCGAGACCGGCGCCGATGCGCTTTAGGGAGAACACCATGATCAAAAAACTATTAATGTTGCTTGCCCTGTGCGGCGTGATGGGGCTCACGGCCCCGGCGTTCGCCGAGGAAGGCGCGACGGAAATCGTCGCCACCATGGAAGAAGCGGCACCGGCCGAGGAAGAAGTCGCCACCATCGACAGCGGCAGCACCGCGTGGATGATTATGGCCACCGTGCTGGTCATCATGATGACGGTGCCGGGTCTGGCACTGTTCTACGGCGGCCTGGTTCGCGCCAAGAACATGCTGTCGGTACTGATGCAGGTGTTCGTGACCTTCTCGATGCTGTCGATACTCTGGGTGGTGTTCGGTTACAGCCTGGCATTCACCGAGGGGCCGTTCAATTCGATCTACGGCGGATTCAGCAAGGCCTTCCTCTCCGGCGTAACGTCGGATTCGGTGAGCGGGGTGATCCCCGAGTACGTATTCATCACCTTCCAGCTGACCTTCGCCGCCATCACCCCGGCACTGATCATCGGCGGCTTCGCCGAGCGGATCAAGTTCTCGGCGGTGCTGTGGTTCATGGCCTTGTGGTTCACGTTCTGCTACGTCCCGCTCGCGCACATGGTCTGGGGCGGCGGCTTCCTGGCGGAACTTGGCGCCAAGGACTTCGCCGGCGGCACGGTGGTGCACATCAACGCCGGCATCGCGGCGCTGGTCGGGGCGATCGTACTCGGCAAGCGCATCGGTTATGGCAAGGAAGCCATGCCTCCGCACAACCTGACATTCACCATGGTCGGTGCCTCGCTGCTGTGGGTGGGCTGGTACGGTTTCAACGTCGGCAGCGAACTTGCCGCCGATGGCATTGCCGGGCTGGTTCTGATCAACACCCAGCTTGCCACTGCTGCCGCAGTCATGGGCTGGATGTTCGTCGAGTGGATTGCCCGCGGCAAGCCGACCATGCTCGGCGCGGCTTCCGGTGCCGTTGCCGGCCTGGTGGCGATCACCCCGGCCTGCGGCTTCATCGGGCCGATGGGCGCGATCATCCTCGGCCTGGTCGCCGGCGTGATCTGCTTCTGGGCCTGCACCGGCTTGAAACGGGCCTTCGGTTATGACGATTCGCTGGACGTTTTCGGCGTTCACGGCGTCGGCGGCATCGTCGGCGCCATCGGCACCGGCTTCCTGATGGCTCCCGGCCTGGGCGGCGTTGGTTTCCCCGAGGGCGTGTCGATGGGCGGCCAGGTGATGACCCAGGTCATCAGCGTGGTGGTCACCCTGGTCTGGACCGGCATCATCAGCCTGATCCTGTTCAAGATCATCGATGCCACCATCGGCCTGCGGGTCTCCGAAGACAAGGAACGCGAAGGTCTGGACTCGACCCAGCATGGCGAGGCCGCATACCACATGTAATCTCCTCCGGTAAGCTCGCTTACCTCTTCAACGGGCGCCTGCGGGCGCCCGTTTTTTTGCGGTTCGCGGGAACGCTCTGCGGGGACGGTGGGTGGGAGTGGATCCGGGAAATCTGTCGGCACGCTCTCAGCGTGCCTGCGCATCTCACTCTTCGCCCTGATCGCCGTAGATGATGATCGAGAGCAGGTGGATCGGCAGCTCGATCAGGCGTTCCGGCCCATGGGGAATGTCGCCGCGGAAGGTCAGCGAATCGCCGGGCTCCAGCAGATAGGTGTGCTGGCCGTGACGGTATTCGAGCTTGCCCTTGAGCAGGTGCAGGAATTCGGTACCGGGGTGCTCGAAGGTCGGAAACACTTCGGAAGCATCGTCCATCGTGACCAGGAAGGGCTCGAAGGTTTTCTTCGGCCCCTGGTCGTAGGCCAGGAGATGATAGGTGTGGCCACGCCTGGTGCCGCGGCGCACGACTTCCATCCCTTCGTCGTTCTTGACCAGCTGGGCGCCGCCAGAGGGCATGTTGTAGTGGCGGAACAGGTGCGAGAGCGATACGCCCAGCGCCTGCGAAATCCGCGACAGGGTTTCAAGGCTGGTCGAAACCTGGCCGTTCTCGATCTTGGAAACCATGCCGCGGGAAATGCCGGCCTGCGCCGCCACCTCGGCAATGGTGAGATTGTCCTTCAGCCGCAGGTCCCGGATCACATTGCCAAGATAGCGGTCGAGCGACTTGCCCTTGCCGGCGACTGCCCCGGGGCGGCGCTCGGGCGGGGGGCCTGCAGGTTTGTCGTTGTCGTCCATCGCTGCCGGAGTTTACGCGCCGCCGCTGCCCGGAATCCAGTTGGTGCCGGCCAGGGGAACATGCGCCATCGCCGCGGCTTCGATCGTCAGCGCAACCAGGTCTTCGCGCTCGAGGTGATGCACATTCTGCTTGCCGCAGGCGCGTGCCACGGTGGTCAGTTCCATGTTCAGGGTCTTCAGGTAATTGCGCACCCGCCTGGCGCCGACCGCCGGTTCAAGGCGCTGTTCCAGCACTTCGTCCTGAGTGGTGATGCCGACCGGGCACTTGCCGGTGTGGCAATGGTGGCAATAACCGGGCGCGGTGCCGATCTTGCCGTAATCCGCCAGCGCGGAATGGTGCACGCCCTTCTGGATATAGCTTTCGCTGTTGCAACCTAGCGCGATCAGGATGCCCTGTCCGATCGACACCGCATCCGCGCCCATGGCCAGAGCCTTGGCAATATCCGCGCCGGTACGGATGCCGCCGGAGACGATCAGCTGCACCTTGCCGATCATGTTCAGGTCCTCCAGCGCATCCACCGCCTGGCGCAAGGCCGCCAGCGTGGGAATGCCGACATGTTCGATGAACACGGTCTGGGTGGCGGCGGTACCGCCCTGCATGCCGTCCACCACGATCACGTCGGCGCCGGAATGCACCGCCAGCTTGACATCGTGGAAGGTGCGGGTGGCGCCGACTTTTACGTAGATCGGCTTCTCCCAGTCGGTGATCTCGCGCAGTTCCTTGATCTTGATCGCGAGGTCGTCCGGGCCGGTCCAGTCCGGATGCCGGCAGGCGGAGCGCTGGTCAACGCCCTGCGGCAATACCCGCATGCCGGCCACCCGCGGGTTGATCTTCTGTCCGAGCAGCATGCCTCCGCCGCCCGGCTTTGCGCCCTGGCCGATCACCACTTCGATCGCGTCGGCCCGGCGCACGTCGTCGGGGTTGAAGCCGTAGCGCGAAGGCAGGCACTGATAGATGAGCGTTTTCGACGACTGGCGCTCTTCCGGCGTCATGCCGCCGTCGCCGGTGGTGGTCGAGGTACCCATTTCGGTCGCGGCCCGGCCCAGCGCCTCTTTCACATTGGCGGAGAGCGAACCGAAGCTCATGCCGGCGATGGTGATCGGGATGGCGAGTTCAATCGGCTTGCTGGCGAAGCGGCTACCCAGCACCGTGCGGGTCACGCACTTTTCGCGATAGCCTTCGAGCGGGTAGCGCGACAGCGACGCCGCCAGAAACACCAGGTCGTCGAAATGCGGTAGGTGGCGCTTGGCACCCAGGCCGCGGATCTCATACAACCCGGTGGCCGAGGCGCGATGGATGTAATCGATGACCTTGCGGTCATAACCGGCGCTTTCCTCGCGCTGGATCGGGTGTTGCACTTCCATTGGCTTATTCACGTCTTCACCTTAGTATTTTCACCACAGAGACACAGAGGCACAGAGAAAACCTCACAACGAAGAGACGTCAAATGCTCAAAGAGGACTCTTCCGATTTCAGCAACGCTCTTCCTTTGAAATGAAACAGCTTCGTATTTGATTCACTCTGTGCCTCCGTGTCTCTGTGGTGAGCACCTCCAGTATCAGTATTCCTGGTTGGCGTCGGCGTTCCAGTGGTAAAGCTCGCGCTTGGACGCGATCCGCCGGAACTGTTGTGCATCGTGTTTGAGGCCGGCTTTTGCAAGCAGGTCGGCCACCGCCTTGAAATCGGCATCGGTCATCGGTTCCTCGTGCGCGTCTGCGCCAAAGGACGCTACCTTGCCGCGGATGTAGATCACCGCCTCGTAGAGCGAATCGCCGAGCGCGTCGCCGGCATCGCCGCAGATCACCAGGCGGCCGGCCTGCGCCATGAAGGCGGAAAAGTCGCCTACCGAACCGCCGACGACGATGTCGATACCTTTCATCGAAATTCCACAGCGAAGCGAGGTATCGCCCTCGACCACCAGCAGGCCGCCGTGCGCCGCTGCCCCCGCCGCCACCGAGGCGAAGCCTTTGACGTGGACCGTGCCTGACACCATGCCTTCGGCCACGCCCGGCCCGACGTTACCGTGTACCAACACCCGCGCCTGCTTGTTCATGCCGGCGCAGTAGTAGCCGGCATGGCCGTGGATTTCGATTTCCACCGGTGCATCGACCCCGACCGCGATGTTGTGCGCACCATCCGGGTTGAGCACCTCCACCCGTTTCACCGCGCCGCCGGCAAGGCCGTGGTGCAGGAACTGGTTGAGCTCGCGCAGCGGCTGCACCGCGAGATCAAATCTCGCCGCGCCGGCTACCGGGCGCGTGTTGTTCATCAGGCTCGCCATACGTAGATCTCCTCGGGAACCGGTTCGAAGACATTCGCGTTCTTGATCCCGGGCAGCCTGGCGAGCCCGCGGAATTCGGACGAGATCGCGACATAGTCTTCAGTCTCGGCCACCACCGCCGGCTTGCAGGCAAAGGCATCGCGCACCAGCGCCAGCTCGTCCCGGGTGCCCATCAGGAAGGTGTAGAAACCGTCGAGCTCGTCGAAGCCGCTGCGAATCGCCGTCCCGAGATCGTCGCCTTCGCGCATCCGCCATTCGAAGTAACGGCATGCAGCCTCGGTGTCATTGTCGGTCTCGAAGTCGATGCCCAGCGGCTCGAGCTTGCGGCGAATCTGATAGGGGTTGGACAGCGAGCCGTTGTGTACCAGGCAGAAGTCCTCGCCGGCGGTGAACGGGTGCGCGCGGTCCGGCGTCACCGCGGATTCGGTGGCCATGCGGGTGTGGCCCACAAGGTGAGTACCGACCAGCTGGTCGAAACCGTAGCGCGCAGCGACGTCGGCGGGATTGCCGGTATCCTTGTAGATGTCGATCTGACGCCCGGCCGACAAAACGTGCACGTCGGGGAAAGTCTTCTTGACCCAGGGCCTCACCTTCGCAGCCGGCTCATCGCAGGTCAGCACCGCATGATTGCCCTTGGCCTCGATCGCCGCTTCCGTATCGAACTGCCTGATGAACTCGGCTTCGAAGCCGGCCCAGTCATGGTCCCAGGCGGGCGCATGCAGGCTGTACTTGCGCTGGTCCGCGGACAGCGCCTCGGTGAATACCGCCAGGCCGGCCGAATCCGGCCCGCGCTCGATCATGCCGGTCAGCATCGGCAGCATCAGCTCGCCAAGCTGCTCACGCAGCGCCGGCTTCTTGACCAATAATCCTACGATTCCACACATGATTTACTCCCAAATCTCACCACAGAGGCACAGAGGCACAGAGAAAGTCAAAGACAGGAAAAAATGCAGGTCGTGATCTTGTCCCGCTCGCATCGACTGCACGGCACGTTTTTCATCCCGCCATGTTTGGTCGTTCTTGCTTTCCTTTGAGTCTCCGTGCCTCTGTGGTGGCGTTCTGCCTAGAAAAACTCCACGTAACGATCACGCTCCCAGTCGGAGACGTGGCGCGAGTATTCCACCCATTCCATGCGCTTGAGGGTGATGAACTCCTGCGACAACTCTTCGCCGAGCGCGGCGCGCAGCACCTTGTCCTTTTCGAATTCGTCGATCGCTTCCTTGAGGTTTTGCGGCAGCACGCCGATGCCGGCTTTCTTGAGTTTCTCCGGCGACCATTCGTATAGGTTCTCGTTCACCGGCTTGCCCGGATCGAGCTTTCGATCCACGCCGTCCATGCCCGCGGCCAGAATCGCGGCGGTGGCAAGATAGGGATTGCACGAACCGTCGGGCAGGCGCATCTCCAGCCGGCCATAGGGTACGCGCACGCAGGCGGTGCGGTTGTTGTTACCGTAGGCGATATAGGCCGGCGCCCAGGTCGCGCCGGAAAGCGCGCGCCCCACCACCAGACGTTTGTAGGAATTGATGGTAGGCGCTACGATCGCGGTCAGCGCCCGCGCGTGCGCCAGCACACCGCCCATGAAGTGGTAGGCCAACTGCGAGAGGCCCATGCCGTTCTTGTCCTTGTCGTCGTGGAACAGGTTTTTGACCTTGCTGTTGCCGAGCGAAATATGGAAGTGCGCACCGCTGCCGGTGCGGTTGGAGAACGGTTTGGGCATGAAGGTTGCGATCATGCCCATCGACCTGGCGATCTCGGAAGCCGCCATCTTCACCATGATCAACCGGTCGGCGGACGCGAGCGCCTCGCCGAAGGTGTAGTTCACCTCGAACTGGCCGTTCGCATCCTCGTGGTCGATCTGGTAGACGTCGATGCCGACGGCGCGCAGTGAATCGGTCATTGCTTCGAGGAACGGTACCGCACGCGCCAGGCCCTTGTAGTCGTAACAGGGCTTCTCGAGCAGATCGGAATTGTCGACCGGGGCAAGCGCGCCGTCAGCGGCGCGCTTCAGGAGCATGAACTCGGGCTCGATCCCGGTGTACATCTTCATGCCGCGCTTTGCGAGCGCCGCAAGCTGGCGCTTGAGCACGATGCGTGAGCAGTATTGGTAAGGTTTACCGAGCACGTGGCCGTCGCAGACCATGCGCGCGAAGCCCGGCATCCAGGGCACCACCGACAAAGTCGACGGGTCACCTATCGCCATGTAATCCGGACCGTGCGGCCCCATGCCAAATCCCCACAGGGCGAAACCGGCAAAACCGGCGCCATCTTTCAGCACCATGTCGAGATGTTCCGCCGGCACCGCCTTGGCTTTGGCAGCGCCATGGATGTCGACGAACTGCGCCAGGATGTACTTGACGCGGTGATCCTTCAGGTATTTTTTTGCCGCTTGAGGTGACATTTTCTTGCGCTCCCTTGATCGAAGTTCCCGAATCCCCGCCCGCTCAGGCCAGCAGGGCCTCTGCACCAATCACACCACCTCCCAGTTCTGTGGCAATACCCGCCAAGGTCTCCCACAGATAAGGGGCAAAAGTCGGATCGCACCAGATGCGATAGCCGGGCAGGTCGCGGAGGTCACTGCGTGTCGCCAGCACGCTGACGCCGACCATCAATGTCATGACCGCGGTGCGGTCCTGCGGACTCAATTCAACAAAGTTCACATTGCAGGACTGCACCAGCAACGCATTGACGTTCCGGCCCAGCAGCGCGATCGCCGCATCCTGACGGATGACCGGTACCACGTCGGCCACACCGGACCCAAGTGCCGATTTGACCTGACCGACAATTTCGCCGCCGGGACCGTCTTCCAGAAAAAATTCGGTGCGGCCGAGTCGGGCGATCACGCCGCCACCGGGCAAAACATTCCAGAAGTTTGCCTGCGCCGGTACCGGAATGCCCTGGCGTTCCAGCCACTGCGCCGCGCCGGGACCCTTCAGGCCGGTCCGGTTCAGGCAACTCAGGTCGGCCAGCGCCACCGCTTCCATCCGCGCGGCGATGTCCCCCTGAAGTTGCACCGCGACCCGCATGCCTTCGACCACGCGCCACTGCGGTTCAAGCGTGGCCAACTGCGCGTGCAGCGGACTGGTGCGGAACGCCGTATCGACATTCATGTCGCCACCCTTTCACCATCCTTGTCACAGCCATTCTTCTGGCGTTCCCCGGCAGGATCGTAGAACGGCGTGGGCACGATCCGGGCCTGCACCATCTGGCCGCCATCGCCGCGAATGAAGAACGTCCCCGTCGCGATCACCTCTGGGGTCGCGAACGCGAGGCCGATATGACGCCCCAGCACCGGGCTCCAGGCGATGCTGGTCACCCTGCCCGCCATCTCGCCGTCCCGGATGATCAGGTGGCACTCTTTTGGCACCGAGGCATCTTCCGATAGATCGATCGCGAACCCGGTCAGTTTGAGTTTCGGCTTCTTCCCGCCGACTATTCGCAGGCTGCGCTGGCCGATGAAAAAGGGCTTGTCCATTTTCACTGCCCACTCCATCGCGGCCTCCAGCGGGGTGGTCAGCCCGTCGGTGTCCTGGCCGATGATGATGTGCCCCTTTTCCAGGCGCAACAGGCGCTGGGCCTCGACGCCGAAAGGCCGGATCCCGTGCAACCGGCCGGCCTGCATCAGCGCCGCCCACAGGGTCGCGGCGCTGTCGGCCGGCACGTGGATCTCGTAACCGAGCTCGCCGACGAAGCCCACCCGCATCACCCGCGCCGGCACGCCGGCGACTTCGCCCTCGCGCACGCCCAGATACGGAAAGCCCTCGGCCGACAGGTCGATGTTCGAGACGCCGGAAAGCACGTCACGGGCGTACGGGCCGGCAACGTTGACCGCGGCGTAAGCCCCGGTGGCATTGACGATGCCGACGCGCATGCCCCAGACGGCATTCAGGCGCATCATCTCCCGGTACACATTGGCCGAACCGGTGGTGGTGGTGGTGAAGTAGAAGCGTTGTTCGTCCAGCCGCGCCACCACGCCGTCGTCGATGATGACCCCGGCCTCGTCCAGCATCAGCGCATAGCGGGTCGCGCCGACTTTCATGCCGGCGTAGCGGCCGGTATAGATGCGTTCGAGAAAGGCCGCGGCGTCCGGACCCGAGATTTCCATCTTGCCCAGGGTGCCGACATCGATCACGCCGACCGAGTTGCGCACCGCCGCAGCCTCGGCGCGCACCGCGGCGGCCTTCGACTGGCCGCGCAGCGCGTAGAACTCCGGACGCAGCCAGACACCGGCCGGCATGAACACCGCGCCGGCCTGCTGATGCTGCGCATGCAACGGCGTCAGCCGCTGCGGGTGGAAGCCGCGGCCAGCCAGATGCGACATCGGCACCGGATGGTAGAACGGTCGTGCGGTGGTGCTGCCGACCTCGCCCGGCGTGCGGCCGAGCAGCCTGGCCAGGATCCGGATTGCGTTCATGTTCGAATGCTTGCCCTGGCTCGGCCCCATGCCGACGGTGGAGTAGCGCTTCAGCAACTCGATGTTGTCGAAGCCCTCCTGGACCGCATTGGCGAAATCGGCCAGTTGCAGATCCTCGTCGAAATCGACGAAGTTCTTGCCGCGGGGATGGTCGAATATCGGGTAGGGATGGCTGGGCGACAGTTGCGCCCGGGCCACCTCGGGCAGGGTTTCGGCCGGCAGGCCGAGATAGCGCGCGGCATCCGCACCGGCGCGCGCGCCGTCGCGCAGGCGGCCTTCGAGCGCGTACACCCCGTTGACCCTTCCGGCGGCAAACACGCCCGGGGGCAATTGCGCCGGCACGAACTGCCCGACCTCTGGATCGAAACGCATGGTTGTCTGGGCCTGGTACAGCAGCGCGGCAGCTGGCGCATAGCCGACGCTCATCAGGATGCCATCGCAGGCCACCACCCGTTGGCGCGAGATGTCAGGCTCGCCGCCCGCGAGCAGCGGGCAAACCACGGCCCCGGCCACGCCGGAGCGACCGGAGCGGGCCTCGAAGACGCAATGGCCGGTGTAGACCGGCACGCCCGCCGCCTTGATCGCCTCGGCATCCGCCTGCGGTTGCGCGCCGTGGCGCAGGTCGACGATCGCCGCGACGCCGATGCCCTGGGCGAGCAGGTCGCGCGCCGCGGCGTAACCGTCGCTGTTGGCCACCAGCAGCACTGCGTTGTGCATCGGCCTCACCGCATGGCGGTAGATCAGGCGCTGCGCCGCCGATGCCAGCATCACGCCGGGCAGGTCATTGTTGCGGAACACCGCGGGCTGCTCGCACACGCCGCTGGCAACGACTACTGCCCGGGCCCGCATCTTGGTAAGGCGGGTTTCATCCACCAGGGGCACCCAGTGGTCCGCGTAGTAGCCGGCGGCGACGGTTGCCGGACGAACGCTGACCCCCGGATGCGCGTGCGCGCGCGCCGTCAGCGCCCGCAGCCGCTCCGCGACCGCGCTTTCGCCGCCACGCTGGTAACCGAGGCTGCCGCCGATGCGCGCGTTCTCGTCGACCAGCACCACTTTCGCGCCGGCGTCAGCCGCGGCCAGGGCTGCGCCAAGCCCGGCCGGGCCGGCACCGACTACCAGCACATCGCAGAAGTCGTAGCGCTTCGGGGTGCGCAGATGCGGCGCCGCGAAATCGAGTTCGCCAAGGCCGGTGAGCCGGCGGAACAGCTTCTCCCAATGAGGAAACCACGCCTTCGGAGTGTGGAAGGCTTTGTAATAAAAGCCGACCGGGAAAAACCGCGACAGCCGGTCAAGTAGCCGCGCCTTGTCGTGCTGCACGCCGCCGAAGGTATTCACCGCAGTCAGAACCATGCCCTCGCGCAATGACTCGACGTCGCCGCGCAGATTCAGCCGCGCCCCGTCCTGGAACAGCGCGTTGACGTCGTGGTTGGCCGCCGACAGGACGCTGCGCGGGCGGTGATACTTGAAACTGCGGCCAAGCGTCCGCACTCCGGCAGCAAGCAGGGCGCTGGATAACGTGTCGCCGGCGAAACCGCGGTAGCGCACGCCTTCGAAATCGAAGCTGAGCGTGCGGCTGCGGTCGATCCATTCGCCTTCGATCGGGGGCAACCTGTTCATTCCGGTGCCGCCTCTCCGTAAATGTAGGTGCGCAGCACCCGGTCGGTCGCGGTGTCGCGCTCGGCCACGAACCAGATGCCACTGGCGATGTGCAGCCACCACTCCCTCTTCACCGCAGCCGAACCGTTGCGATTGAAGACGTAGTCTGTCCACTCGGCATCGCTGCAGTGCTCCGGGTCCGGCATCGGCCGGATCTCCCCGGCGTACTGGAATTCGGATACCGGCCGCAGGCCATTGATGGGACAACGCAGCAGTTTCATTCGCGAGATAACCCAACCACAGAGGCACAGAGACACAGAGACAAAAAAGGAACTGATTCGATTTGGGACCGATTCAAGCGGAGTGCGAGAATGCGCCGGACACTCTTCTTCGCCTCGACCGTTCCAATTGAATGCCTCATGACTTTCTCTGTGTCTCTGTGTCTCTGTGGTAAAAGCTTCATTCAGTGACCCACTGATGCAGCGCCTTTTTCTCCAGTCAACTCGTACTCGGCGAAGCGTGACAACCGGAAGCCTTCGATCAGCGGATGGTCGCGGTCGTTGGCGACGGTATAGGCCATGGTCTTGCCGCAAACGGGAGTGGCCTTGAAGCCCCAGGTGCCCCAGCCGCTGTCGAGATAGAAACCCTCGACCGGGGTCCGGCCCATGATCGGCGCGAAATCCGGGGTCATGTCCGCCATCCCGGCCCACTGGCGGTTGATCCGGGCATGCGACAGGAAAGGGAACATGTCGAGCATGTGCGCCGACAGGCTTTCGACGAAATCCAGCGTCGAGCGGGTGCTATGGAGTTCGTAGGGATCCAGCGAAGCGCCCATCACCAGTTCGCCGCGCGCGGACTGGCTGACATAGATATGCAGACTTCCGGAGACCAGGATCGGGTTGAGCCAAGGCTTCATCGGCTCGGTTACCATGGCCTGCAGTGGATGAATATAAATCGGCGTGCGGATGCCGACCATGTCGGTGAGCCGCGGCGTCGAGCCGGCCACCGCGCACAATACTTTAGGCGTGGCGATCCTGCCACGGCTGGTGCGCACCCCGGTGACCCGGCCGGCGCTGACGTCAATACCGAGTACCTCGGTCTTCTGGTGGATTTCCACTCCACGGCGGTCGGCCCCGCGGCCATAGCCCCAAGCCACCGCGTCGTGACGCGCAATCGCACCGGGCGCGTGGTAAAGCGCTCCGAGGATCGGCGCATGTCCGCCGCAGGACAAGTCAATCTGCGGACACGCCTGTTTCACCGCATCGGGGCCGACCAGCTCGCTATCGACCCCGAGATGCTTGTTTACCTCGGCGCGCCAGCGCATGGTACGCACCGCCGAGTCGGTATGGGCCAGGGTAAAGTGGCCGCGGGTGGAGTAGAACAGATTGAGATCAAAGTCCGCGGAAAGATCCTGCCAGAGCCGCACCGATTCGTCGTAGAACGCCACGCCCTCGGCCGTCAGGTAATTCGAGCGGATGATGGTGGTGTTGCGCCCGGTATTGCCGCCACCGATATAACCCTTTTCCAGGACCGCCACGTTCTCGATCCCGTGGTCCCGGGCGAGGTAGTAAGCGGCCGCTAACCCGTGACCGCCGGCGCCGATGATCACCGCATCATAGGTGGGCTTGAGTGATTCGTGGGCACTGAACATCCGCGGTTCGGGATGCTTCGAGGCCAGCGCGAAACGCAGCAAGCGAAAGGGCATGACGGCAACTGAGAGGGTCGGAAAAATGTGTTTGGATGATGAACATTCCGCTCAACAGAGTCAACATCCACAGGAATCATTTATTAGCTACAGGAAACCTGCGGCCCTGCCTGGAAACCGAGGCCGGATGAACCGGTCTGCTACAATCCAGGCCCGTCCAGTCCTTTGAATCGTTTGACAGTTCTACGACTCAGGGGCGGGATGGCCGGCACTTTGGCGGACCCGGCCCTGATCCGCGAACCATGACAGCCGATTGAGTCACAACCCTCCGCGCCGAAGCGCCGCTGGCAAACGCCAATACATCATGAAAATCGCCTTCGTACTCGACCCGCTCGACAGCATCAAAACTTACAAGGATTCTTCCTACGCGATGATGCGCGAGGCGGCGAGCCGGGGCCACCATCTCGCCGTATTCCACCAGGAAGATCTGATCTGGCGCGATGGCCAGGTGCAGGCCTACGCCCGCGACCTGGCGCTGTCGGGAGATGAGAACGACTGGTACCGCATCGGCGAGAGGAAAGCGCTGGCGCCCGAGAGTTTCGACGTAATTCTGATGCGCAAGGATCCGCCTTTCGACATGGAATACATCTACAGCACCTATCTGCTGGAGATGGCGGAGCGCCAGGGCGCACTGGTGGTAAACAGCCCGCGCGCGGTGCGCGACCACAATGAAAAGCTGTCGATCGCCCTGTTCCCCCAGTTCACCGTGCCGACGCTGGTCACTCGCGAGGAGCAGTTGATTCGCAACTTTCTGGCCGAGCACGGCGACGTCATCGTCAAACCCCTGGACGGCATGGGCGGCACCTCGGTATTCCGGTTGCATCGCCAGGACCACAACATCGGGGTGGTGATCGAAACGCTGACGCATTACGGTCGTCGTACCGTGATGGCGCAACGCTACATTCCGGACATCGTCAAGGGCGACAAACGCATCCTGATCATCGATGGCGAGCCGGTGCCCTATGCGCTGGCTCGCATTCCAAAGAAGGGCGAAACTCGCGGCAACCTCGCCGCCGGCGGCACCGGGGTGGCACAACCGCTGTCCGAGCACGATCGCGAGATCGCCGCCACGATCGGCCCGGCGCTCAAGGTGCAGGGCCTGATGCTGGTCGGCCTGGACGTCATCGGCGACTATCTGACCGAAGTCAATGTCACCAGCCCGACCTGCATGCGCGAGATCGCCGACCAGACCGGGTTCAGCGCCGCCGGCATGATGATCGATGCACTGGAAAAAGCGGTGAGGGGTGGGGAGCGGTGATTCGGGGATTCAGTGATTCAGCGATTGGGTGAAAGCGGCCCGATTCCTGCCCGGCGCCCAATCACCGAATCACTCATTCACTGAATCCCAAGAACCACCCCAGCCACATAGGTAGAATCCGGGAACTGTTAACGGTGAACACCCGCAGGCATCCATGGTAGGAATTCTAATCATCGCGCACGGCACGCTGGGTGAGAGCCTGATCCACTGCGCCAGCCACGTGATGGGAAGCCGCCCGCCACAGTTGCTGCAGATCGGAGTCAGCATGCACGACGACCCGCAGCAAGTGTTGCCGCAGGCGATCAGGCTGGTGCGCAGCCTAGACCAGGGGGACGGCGTTCTGGTGCTGTCCGACGTGTATGGCGCCACGCCCTGCAACATCGCCAGCCGCCTGCTGATACCGGGCAGGACCGAAGGTGTGGCCGGCGTCAACCTGCCGATGCTGGTGCGCGCGCTGACTTACCGCAACGAGCCCCTGAAAACCGTCGTCGCCAAGGCTGTTTCGGGCGGCATTGAAGGTGTGATGCAAATGCCACAGGCGCAGATTAAAAATGCAGCAACGGGAAATTGAGATTTCCAACAAGTTGGGTCTGCACGCACGTGCATCGGCAAAGCTCACCCAGCTCGCGGGCAAGTTCAGCGCCGAGGTCTGGGTGACGCGCGACGGCCGCAAGGTCAACGCCAAAAGCATCATGGGCGTGATGATGCTCGCCGCCGCCAAGGGTGCCAAAGTCGTCATAGAGACCGAGGGCACGGATGAAGACGAGGCAATGGCGGCGCTGGTCGAACTGATCAACGACAAATTCGGAGAAGGGGAGTAAAACAGGGGCGAGGAACGAGGAACGAGGGACGAGTCAAGACCGCGCGGCCGAAGGCCGCAGTCCCCCACTCGCCCTTCGTTCCTCGCCCCCCCGCCCCTGCTCTACCATGAGCTTCACCATCCACGGCATCGGGGTATCTGGCGGCATCGCCATTGGCCATGCGCAGCTGGTTTCGCACACCCAGCTCGAGGTCGCGCACTACAACATCGCGAAGACCGAGGTCGCGGCGGAGAAGGCCCGCTTCGATTCCGCCTTCGCCACCGCGCGTACCGAACTTGCCGGACTGGGACAACACATTCCCGCAGACGCGCCTGCGGAGTTCGAAGCCTTCCTCAATCTGCATTTGATGATCCTCGACGACCCGACCCTGTCGGAGGCGCCGAAGCAGCTGATCGAAGCACAGTTGTGCAACGCCGAGTGGGCGCTGAAGCTGCAGATGGAAGCATTGATCGAGCAGTTTGAGCGCATCGAGGATGGCTACCTCAGAGACCGCAAGGCCGACGTCGTGCAGGTGGCGGAACGGCTACTCAAGGCCCTGATGGGTCGGCCGGGACAGGTGCTGGCGCACACCCGGCCCGAGGAGAACAGCATCCTGGTTGCCCACGACCTGTCCCCGGCCGACGTCATCCTGTTCAAGAGCCACCAGTTCGCCAGCTTCATCACCGACCTCGGCGGCGCCACCTCGCACACCGCGATCGTCGCCCGCAGCCTGAATATTCCCTCGGTGGTGGCGCTGCATTTCGCCCGCACGCTGATCCGCGAAAACGAAGTGCTGATCGTGGACGGCAGCAGTGGCGTGGTAATCGTCAATCCGGACAAGACCGTTCTCGGCGAATACAAGCTGCGACAGGAACAGTGGGAGCTCGAGCGCCAGAAGCTGCGACGGTTGAAGAAGACCAGGACCACGACGCTGGACGGTACCGCAGTGGAACTCTATGCCAACATCGAACTGCCCGACGATGTCGCCGGCGCCCGGGACAACGGCGCCGACGGAGTCGGCCTGTTCCGCACCGAGTTTCTTTATCTCAATCGCACTGACCTGCCCGGAGAGGACGAGCAGTTCGAGGCTTATCGTCGCGTGGTCGAAGAGATGGACGGACTGCCGGTGACGTTGCGCACCTTCGACCTCGGCGCCGACAAGCATCTCGACGGCGCCGAGCGAGTGGCGCCCAATCCGGCGCTGGGGCTGCGTGCCATTCGCCTGTGCCTGGCCGAACCGCAGATGTTCCACCGCCAGCTACGCGCCATCCTGCGCGCCTCGCACTATGGCAAGGTGCGGATTCTGATTCCGATGCTGTCCTCGGCGCACGAGGTCACCCAGACGCTGCACCTGATCGACGAAGCCAGAAAAAGCCTGGACCAGGACGGCATCCCTTACGACAAGACGGTGCCGGTCGGCGGGATGATCGAGATTCCGGCAGCGGCCTTGTCGCTGTCGACATTCGTCCGCAGACTGGACTTTCTGTCGATCGGCACCAATGACCTGATCCAGTACACCCTCGCGATCGATCGCGCCGACGACACCGTCGCCCACCTTTACGATCCGCTGCACCCGGCGGTGCTGAACCTGGTGGCCCACATCATCCGCAGCGCCAATCGCGCCGAGGTTCCGGTCGCGGTTTGCGGCGAAATGGCAGGCGAAGTGCGGCTGACACGGCTGTTGCTGGGCTTCGGGCTGCGCCAGTTCTCGATGCACCCGGCCTACCTGTTGTCGGTGAAACAGCAAGTACTGACCTCCGACCTGCAGGAAGTCATGGTGCTGGCGCAGAAGATGTTGCGTAGCGACGACCCCGAGAAACTGGAGCAAATGTTGCTCCGGATGAATCGTTAGCGATGCTGCGCGAGGTGGCAGACGTACGGCAGGACGACCCCCGGCTCCGGCGCCGCTGGTTCCAGGACGAGTTCTTTGACCTGTTCGTCTGGACCAGTACCGGCGGCGAGGTCACAGCGTTCCAGCTCTGTTATGACCGCCTGCGCCGCGAACGGGTGCTGGCCTGGAGCGAAACCGGCGGCTTCATCCACCGGCGCATCGACGACGGCGAGCACACGCCGGTCAAGAACATGGCCCCGATCATGGTGGCCGACGGCGCCTTCCCCGCCGCACGGATCGCGGCCGAGTTCGAACGCCGCGATGCGGCGCTGGACCGAGACCTGCGGCATTTCATTCGCGCCCGGATCCGCGAAGCGGATTCGCAGCTGCCGTCGCAGCAACGCGCGGCACGGCAGCACTGACGATGCGCATCGACTCGGAGCAGTTGCCGCAGAATCTCGGGCGCGGACTCAAGCCGCTGTACCTGGTGTTCGGCGAGGAACTGTTGCTGTCGATCGAGGCGGCGGACCGGGTTCGGGCGAAGGCGCTGGAGCAGGGCTACGGCGAGCGCCGGATCCTGACCGTCGAGTCCGGCTTCGATTGGGGCGAACTGGCGATCGCCGGAAACAGCATGTCGCTGTTCGCGCCAAAACGCCTGCTGGAATTGCGCATTCCCACCGGCAAGCCCGGCAGGGATGGCAGCGAGGCACTGCAGGCGTTCGCCGCCGCGCTGCCGGAAGATACGCTGACGCTGATCTCGCTGCCGGGGCTCGACCGGCAGACGCTGGCCTCCAAATGGTTCGAGGCACTTGAGGCCGCAGGCGTGGCGATACATGCCGCCGCGGTAAAAGGCGAGCGCCTGTCGCAGTGGCTGTCCGCACGGCTCGGGCAGCATGGCCTGCAGGCCGACGCCGATACCATCGCCTTCCTCGCCAGCCGGGTGGAGGGCAACCTGATGGCGGCACACCAGGAAGTGCAGAAGCTGGCGCTGTTGTTTCCCGCGGGCACGCTGCCGTTCGAGGACGTCAAGAACGCGGTGCTCGACGTGGCGCGCTACGACGTGTTCGACATCGGCGCCACCCTGCTGCGCGCCGAGCGGGTGCGCTTCGTGCGCATGCTCGAAGGCCTGCGCGCGGAGGGAGCCGCCGCGCCGCTGGTGCTTTGGGCCATTGCCGAGGAAGCGCGTGCCATGGCCAAGGTCAGAACAGCAATGGACGCCGGCCGGCCGCTGGCTCAGGCACTGCGTGATGCGCGGGTGTGGGGGCCGCGCCAGGACCTGATGCCCGCGGCACTGCGCCGGCTCAGCCTGTCGCAACTGATCGGCGCGCTGCGCCGGGCCGCCGCGATCGACCGCATGATCAAGGGACTCGCCAGCGGCGACGCATGGGATGCATTGCTACAGCTGGGCTTGAGTCTGATGACGCCGGCGCAGGAGGGCAGGGCGTCGGCGAATAGAGGTAAAATCAGCGGCAGAATCTGAGAAAGCCGCGTTCATGGATATCCAGTCCTACATGCATTCCGTCGGTTGCGCCGCCCGTGCCGCGGCACGCGACATGGCGAAGGCCGAAACCCGCGCCAAGAACGAAGCACTGCTGCACATGGCCGCAACCATCGAGCACGACGCCGCGAAATTGCAGGAGGCGAACCGCAGGGATGTCAAGGCGGCACGTGCCAAAGGCCTGGAAGCGGCGCTGATTGACCGGCTGACGCTGACGCCCGAGAGCATCGCCGGGATGGCGGAAGGCCTGCGCCAGATCGCCGCGCTCGCCGATCCGATCGGCGAGATCAGCGAACTGCGCTATCGCCCCACCGGTATCCAGGTCGGACGGATGCGGGTGCCGCTGGGTGTCATCGGTATTATTTACGAAGCCCGTCCGAACGTGACCGCGGATGCCGCCGGCCTGTGCCTGAAGTCCGGCAACGCCGCAATCCTGCGCGGTGGCTCCGAAGCGATACACTCCAACCAGGCCGTGGGCGCCTGCGTGCATGCCGGCCTGCGTGCCGCCGGTTTGCCGGACACCGCGGTACAGGTGATCGAGACCACCGACCGCGCCGCGGTTGGCGAACTCATCACCATGAAGGAGTACGTGGACATCATCGTGCCTCGCGGCGGTAAGGGCCTGATCGAACGGATTTCGAACGATTCGCGGATTCCGGTGCTCAAGCACCTCGACGGCGTCTGCCACGTATACATTGACGATCGCGCGGACATCGACAAAGCGGTGCGGATTGCCGACAACGCCAAGACCCAGCGCTACGGTACCTGCAACACCATGGAAACCCTGCTGGTGCACAAGGACATCGCTGGCGCGGTGCTGCCGAAACTGGCGAAGATTTACCTCGACAAGGGCGTGGAGCTGCGCGGCGACCCGGGCACGCGCGCGCTGGTGCCGCAGGCCAGCGCCGCCACCGAGGAAGACTGGTACACCGAGTATCTGGCGCCGATCCTGTCGATACGCGTCGTCGACGGGCTCGACCAGGCGATCGAGCATATCGGCCTGTACGGCTCGCAGCACACCGACGCCATCGTCACCGAGGACATCACCCGCGCCCGACGCTTCCTGCGTGAAGTCGATTCCGCCTCGGTGATGGTCAATGCCTCTACACGTTTCGCCGACGGATTTGAATTCGGCCTCGGCGCGGAGATCGGCATCTCCACCGACAAGCTGCATGCGCGCGGCCCGGTCGGACTGGAAGGGCTGACCTCCCTCAAGTACATCGTCCTCGGCGACGGCCATATCCGCCAATAGGCAGTCCGCCCGCCGGTCCTGCATACATAAGAACCAAGGAGCTTCATGAGCAACCTGATCGAGGTCAAAGTCCCGGACATCGGCGACTTCAAGGGCATTCCGGTAATCGAAGTGCTGGTCAAAGCCGGCGACGCGATCAAGAAAGAAGATCCGCTGATCACGCTGGAATCCGACAAGGCCACCATGGAAGTGCCCTCGCCGCACGACGGCATGGTCAGGGAAATAAAGTTAAAAGTCGGCGACAAGGTGTCCGAAGGCACGCTGGTGCTGATGCTGGAAGCGGCCACCGCAGCGGCCACGGCAGCCAAGGCGGAAACGCCGGCGCCGCAGGCAGCGAAGCCGGCGCCGGCCCCCGCGAAAGCGCCGGCCGCGCCAGCGGCAGGCCCGGTTGCCCGCGGCGATATCCACGCCGAGGTGCTGGTGCTCGGCTCCGGGCCCGGGGGGTATACCGCCGCATTCCGCGCGGCCGACCTTGGCAAGCAAGTTGTACTGGTCGAGCGCTATGCTTCGCTCGGCGGCGTCTGCCTGAATGTCGGCTGCATTCCGTCCAAGGCGCTGCTGCATGCGGCGCGCGTGGTTTCCGAAGCCGAGGAAATGGGTCACCTGGGGGTGTCCTTCGGCAAGCCGAAGATCGAGTTGCCGAAACTGCGCGAATGGAAGAGCGGCGTGGTCGGGCGCCTGACCAAGGGACTTGCCGGGCTGGCGAAACAGCGCAAGGTGCAGGTGTTGACCGGCGTCGGCAAGTTTGTCTCGCCGCACATGCTCGAGGTCAAGGGCAGCGACGGGATCAAGAAAGTATCGTTCGACCACGCCATCATCGCGGCGGGGTCCCAGGTTGCCCGGATTCCCGGGTTCCCGTACGACGACCCGCGACTGATGGATTCGACCGGCGCGCTGGCGCTGGATGACGTGCCGAAGCGGCTGCTGGTGATCGGCGGCGGCATCATCGGACTCGAAATGGCGACGGTGTACGACGCGCTCGGTTCCAGGGTGTCGGTGGTGGAACTTGCCGACGGCCTGATCCCCGGCGCCGACCGGGACCTCGTGAAGCCCCTGCACAAGCGCATCGAAAAACGCTACGAAGGCATCTACCTCAAGACCAAAGTCACCAAGATCGAAGCGCAGAAGGACGGACTGAAGGCGACCTTCGAAGGCGAAGGCGGGCTTAAGCCGCAGGTGTACGACCGGATCTTGCTCGCGGTCGGCCGCCGGCCCAACGGCAGGGACATCGGCGCCGAAGCCGCGGGGGTGACCGTGAACGAACGCGGCTTCGTGCCGGTAGACAAGCAACTGCGCACCAATGTGCCGCACATCTTCGGTATCGGCGACATCGTCGGCGAGCCGATGCTCGCACATAAGGCCACACACGAGGGCAAGCTGGCGGCGGAAATCATCGCCGGACACAAGGGCGCCTTCGACGCCCGCACCATTCCCTCGGTGGCCTACACCGATCCGGAAATCGCCTGGATGGGGCTGACCGAAACCCAGGCGAAAGCCCAGGGCATCGAGTTCGAGAAAGCTGTGTTCCCGTGGGCGGCGAGCGGCCGGGCGCTGGCCACCGCGCGCGACGAGGGGCTGACCAAACTGCTGTTCGACAAGAATACCCGGCGCCTGCTCGGTGCCGGCATGGTCGGACCGAACGCCGGTGAGCTGATCGCCGAAACTGTGCTGGCGCTGGAAATGGGCGCCGACGCGGAAGACATCGGCCTGACCATCCATCCGCATCCGACGCTGTCGGAAACCGTGTTTTTCGCTGCCGAGATCGCCGAGGGCAGCATCACCGACCTGTACATGCCGAAACGATAGCCATGGTCCTGGCTGCGCCCGACCGGTTTACCGCGCTGATCTCTCCGCCCGCGGATCGGCAGGGCGCGGCGCTGTGGTTCGCATTCCAGGGCGCGCAGATCGTGGTGCTGCGCGGTGAAGGTGGAACCGGCATTCCCGCCGCCGCCGAACCGCGCGATATCGGACTCGCGGCCCAGCGCAGCGTGTATCTCGGCATGCTCGGCGAACAGCACTGCTTTGCCTGCGACCTGGAAGAAGCCTGCGTGCCGCCGGAAGGCATGGCCCTGTCCGGCCTGCGTGCGCTGTTCGGTGCGCTCGACGATTCGATCTTCGCGCTCGCCGGCCGCGCCTTCCAGATTGTCGACTGGGATCGCTCGCACCAATACTGCGGCCGCTGCGGCACGCCCACCCGCCACCGGGCCAACGAACGCGCCCGCGAATGTCCGAGCTGCGGCCAGGTGCACTATCCGCGGATCGCGCCGGCGATCATGGCACTGATCCGCCGCGGCGACGAGTTGCTGCTGGCGCGCTCGCCGCATTTTCCGCCCGGGATGTACAGCGCACTCGCCGGTTTCGTCGAGCCGGGGGAAACGCTGGAGCAGACGCTGGTGCGCGAAGTGCGTGAGGAAGTCGGCATCGAAGTCGCGAACCTGCGCTACTTTGCCAGCCAGCCCTGGCCGTTCCCGCACTCGCTGATGATCGCCTTCAATGCCGATTATGTCGGCGGCGAGATCACGCCGGAACCGGGCGAAATCGAGGCAGCGGACTGGTTCACCGCAACCCGCCTGCCGCCGGCACTGCCGAGCAAAATCAGCATTTCAAGGAGGTTGATCGATGCGGCACTGGCCGAACTTGGCGCCGCGACGTAGAGAATTTGCAGCAGGCATAGTGGGGAGAGAGGCATGCTGAGGATCTGGGGACGAAACAACTCGGTCAACGTGCAGAAAGCGCTGTGGTGCTGCGAGGAACTGGGCCTGGCCCATGAGCGCCTTGATGCCGGCGGCGCTTTCGGCGTGGTCAACACCCCGCAGTATCGCAACCTCAACCCCAACGGCCTGGTACCGACCATCGAGGACGATGGCTTCGTGCTCTGGGAGTCGAACGCCATCGTGCGCTATCTCGCCGCCAAGCACGGCGCGGGCAAGCTCTGGCCAAAGGATCTCAACATCCGCGCCGAGGCCGACAAGTGGATGGACTGGCAGAACACCACGTTCTGGCCGACGTTTCGCCCGTTGTTCTGGAACCTGGTGCGTACGCCCGTCGACCAGCGCGATGAAGAGGCGATGGGGGAATCCCGGCTCAAGACCATCGAGATTCTTGGCTACCTGGATGCACACCTGAAGTCGCGCTCGCACGTCGCCGGCAAGGCTTTCACCATGGGCGACATCCCGATGGGCTGCGCCATCTGGCGCTGGATGGAATTGCCGATCGACCGCCCCGACCTGCCCAACCTCAGGCGCTGGTTCGATACGCTGGCGGCGCGGCCGGCTTATCGGAAAACGGTCATGTTGCCGCTCACCTGACGCGACGGGCACCTCGCTCGATGAGCGTCCGTGCAAGGTGTTTGAAGGACGCGAGACCGAGAACGTGAAAGTTAAAAAAAGGGGCGCTCACGCGCCCCGCACCCGTTTAAGCGATTATCAAGCTTCAGATGCTGCGTCGTCCCATCTGCTCGGCAATGTAGTCCGCCTGCCGGATGACCAGCGCCACGATGGTAAGCGTCGGGTTCTCCGCCGCGCTGGTGGTGAACTGGCTGCCGTCCGAGATGAACAGATTGTCGATGTCGTGGGTCTGGCCGAAACTGTTGCAGACCCCGTCACGCGGCTTCTCGCTCATCCGGCAGGTGCCCATGTTATGGGTCGATGGGAAAGGCATGCGGGTGTAGACCTTGCGCGCCCCCGCCGCCTCGTACACCGCCGTGGCCTGTTTCCACGCATGGTTGCGCATCGCCGTGTCGTTCGGATGGTCGAGGTAATGCACTTTCGCCACCGGCATTCCGTGCTTGTCCTTCAGGTTGGGCGCGAGCGTGACCCGATTGGACTCCTGCGGCATGTCCTCGCCAACGATCCATAACCCGGCCGCGGTCCGGTAATTCTCGATGTCACGGGCATACTCGCGGCCCCAGCCACCGGGCTTGGCGTACGCCGGGAAGCCAGGCAAGCCGAAGGCCGGCAGGGTCTCCAGCTCGTAGCCGCCGGCAAATCCGCGGCTAGGCTTGTGGATCTCTTCGTCCTTGATGATGCCCGCCATCTGCGTGCCGCGATGCAGGTTCACTTCGCCCGGCATCATGGCGTAGACCGCGCCGGTAAGGTGCGCCATGTAATTCCTGCCGACCTGCCCGGAGGAATTGGCCAAGCCCATGGGGAACATGCTCGATGCAGAATTCAACAGCAGCCGCGGCGTTTCAATCGAGTTGCCGGCGACGCAGACAATGCGCGCCTTCTGCTCGACCATCGCCCCGCTCTTGTCGACATAGACCACTCCAGTTGCCTTGCCGTTGCGATCGTGGTTGATTTTCACCACCATCGAATCCGGTCGCACTTCGAAGTTTCCTGTCGCCTCGGCCTTGGGCACTTCGGTATAAAGCGTCGACCATTTCGCGCCAATGGCACAACCGCTCATGCAGAACCCGGTCTGGCGGCACATCGGGCGACCGTCGTATTCCATGGAGTTGATTGACATGTTGCCGGTATGCACGTCGCGGTACCCGATTTTGCGCGCGCCGTACTCCAGTACCTTATAGTTGTTGTTGCCGGGAAGCCGCGGCCGCCCGCCGGAGCCGGTGGTGCCCATCTTGTCTTCCGCTTTCTGGTAGTAGGGCTCGAGGTCGGTGTAGGTCAACGGCCAGTCGAGCAGGTTGGCGCCGTCGATCTTGCCGTAGGTCGTGAGCGCCTTGAACTCGTGCGGCTGGAAGCGCAGCGACGCGCCGGCCCAGTGCACCGTGGTGCCGCCGACGGTCTTGCAGATCCATGCCGGCAGTCCCGCCGGCAACTGGCCGGTGCCGATGCGCGGATCCAGCCAGGACAGTTTCATGAACATCTCGCCGACATCGTTCTTGATGTCGTTCAGCGTCAGCCGCGATCCGGCTTCCAGACAGACCACTTTCACGCCCTTTTGCGCCAGCTCGTTGCCCAGCGTACCGCCGCCGGCACCTGAGCCTATGATGACGACGACGGAATCGTCGTTCAGATCGAACATCGCCATTTTGGGTCCCCTTAAGAGTTCGGCAGCCAGTTGATATCGTCGAAGCCACGGCCCAGATAGCCACCGCGCTCGACCGAAGAGCCCTCATACCCGAAGATCTTCCAGATTTCCGGATTGCCGTAGAGATTGTTAAGGGTTTCGTTATAGGCGAGGCTGAAGAACTCCGATTTCTCCATGGTCTTGAGCAGATTGACCCGGGCGACCTCCGAAGCCTGGGCAAACGGTTTGCCGAGCGACCGGTTCAGCTTGGCAACGCTGTCGCGCACCATGGTGCGTGCCTTTTCGTCGCTTGCGCACTTGCCGTCGATCGCTGCCACCGCGTTCATGTAGTAGCCGTCCTCGATCTGGTCGTGCGGAAACAGGGTGCGCGAAACCGAGAGCAGCGTTTCGGTCTCGAAATCGGAAAGGACTTTCATCTCGCCTGCGAACGCCGGCTTGGCCAGTGGGGCGAGTCCGGTTCCCAGGATGAGCGAGAGCATGAACGCCTCTCCACCCAGCTTGAGGAATTGCCTTCGGGTGACCTCAAAATCGTCCTGCATGATTCCTCCCTTTTTTGAACGTTGTCGGGTACGGTCTTCAGGCACGGCGCCTTCCTAGCCTTCTCCCGGAAGCCCGGGCTTGCGCAGCGTGTCCGTTGTTTATAGACCTTCTGGCGCCAAGGTCAATTGGCGGTGCAGCAAGCGCGGGAGATGGTGCCGACGCTGCTGAAGGATTGCGACAAACCAGGGAATGTTTCGATGAATCAGGGACAAGGGGGCCGACAGGGGAAACGGCCAGGCTCGACGCTGCTCCGGGGGAACGGGAAACAGGCAGTCAAATGACGCAGGTGCGGCGCAAGGCCTCGATCTCGGTGTCGGAGTACCCGCTTTCTCGCAGGATCTCGGCAGCATGTTCGCCGGGCGTCGGCGCCGGGCGGTCGATGCTGAATTCATACTCGCTCATTTTCAGCGGCGGCGCGAACTGGAGTTTCCCGCCATCGCGAACAACCATTGCCCGGGCCTCGTGTTGCGGATCTTTCAGGCATTCCTCCAGCGGCAGTACTGGCGTCACGCAGCAGTCCTCGGCTGCGAACCGTGCGATCCAGTAGTCCTGAGGATGCGCAGCGAAGATCGCGGCGACGTCGCGTTTGGCAGCTTCTGGTGCGATACCGCGTACTTCCCAGTGACTGGCCTTGAGATCCGGACGCTCCAGCACCTCGCAGGCCCTGTCCCAGAATTTTTTCTCCAGCGCCCCCACCGCCATGTGCCTGCCGTCGGCGGTGCGATACACTGAATAACAGGGTTCGCGGCCGGAAAGGAAATCCTCGCCGCGCGGATGTGCCTTTCCCCCGGTAGCGACCGCAGCCAGCGCCTGCAGGTTATGGGCGAGCACACCTTCGGTCATCGCCACATCCACATACCGGCCCTCGCCGCTTCTTTGCGCATCCAGCAGTGCCGCCAGGATGCCCATCGCCGGCACCACCGCGCCACCGAGGATGTCGGCCACTTGCAGATTCGGGATCACCGGATCGCCACCGGAAGGTCCAACCTGATCGATGAAACCGGCGTAGCCGCAGTAGTTCACGTCATGCCCCGCAAGCTCCCGATACGGTCCGGTCTGGCCATAACCCGAAATCGCACAATAGACGATGCGCGGATTCACCGCCTTGCAGG
>LNFM01003246.1_pt1 | contig 32411 bp, 30 predicted proteins | sample 596031 | NCBI WGS metagenome assembly LNFM01 (sample SAMN04254537, study PRJNA301005) | activated carbon metagenome | isolation source: dual media filters at the Ann Arbor, Michigan drinking water treatment plant | place: USA: Ann Arbor | reverse complement strand
CCATGCCGCTCATCGGATCAATCCGCCTTCCGGTGGTCGATCACCACCGCGTTCACGAACAGGAAGAAGCCCATGAAGGACAGGAAGAACACCACGTCCCGCAGCGCGATCACGCCCCGCGTCAGGCTGTTGAAGCGGTCGGACACCGACATTCCGCGCGCGACTTCCGCCAGCAACGGGATGCGCTGGGACAGGAACTCGGTGACGATCGGCGAGCCCGCCGCGGCGAACAGGAAGCACACCGCGACGGCGAGCACGAAGGCGATCACCTGGTTCTTGGTCATGGCCGACATCGCCGCGCCCACGGCGAGATACGCGCCCGCCACCAGCAGGCAGCCGACATACCCCGCCGCGATCACGCCATTGTCCGGGCTGCCGAGGTAGTTGACCGTCAGCACCAGAGGGAAGGTCAGCAGCAGCGCGATGGCGCAGAAGGCCCAGGCCGCGAGGAACTTCCCCAGCACTGCCTGCCACTGGGGCAGCGGCAGCGTGAGCAGCAATTCGATGGTGCCCAGGCGCCGTTCCTCGGCCCAGAGGCGCATGGTCAGGGCCGGCACCAGGAACAGGAACAGCCAGGGCACGAAGTTGAAGAACGGCCCGAGATCGGCCTGCCCGCGGGCGAAGAAGCCGCCGAGCGTGAAGGTCAGCGCGCCCGCCATCATCAGGAAGATGACGATGAACACATAGGCGACCGGGGTCGCGAAATAGCCGGCCAATTCGCGCCGGGCGACGATCAGCGCACCCATTACGCGGCCTCCAGCGGCTTCGTGGTCAATTCGCGGAACACCTGTTCCAGCGTCTTGCCGGGCTGTTCCAGCGCCTTCGGCGTCGCATCCGCCAGCACGCGCCCGTGGGCGATGACGATGGCGCGCGTGCAGACCGCCTCCACTTCTTCGAGAATGTGGGTGGAGATCAGGATCGCCTTCTCCGGCGCCATGCGGCGGATCAACTGCCGCACCTCGTGCTTCTGGTTGGGGTCCAACCCGTCGGTGGGTTCGTCGAGCACCAGCACCGGCGGGTCGTGCAGCAGGGATTGCGCGAGGCCAACGCGACGCTTGAAGCCCTTGGACAGCGTCTCGATCGGCTGCAACCGCACGCCGTCGAGCTGCGTGAGGTCCATGGCACCGTCGACGCGCGCCGCGACATCGGCGCCGCGATAGCCCCGGATGCGGGCGCAGAAGGCCAGGAAGGCGCTGACCGTCATCTCGGGATAGGTCGGCGCGCCCTCGGGCAGGTAGCCCAGGCTGCGCTTGGCGGCGACCGGGTGGTCCACCACGTCCTGGCCGCAGATGCGCGCGGTGCCGGCGGTGGGTGTGACGAAGCCCGCCAGCATCTTCATGGTGGTGGACTTGCCGGCGCCATTGGGGCCCAGGAATCCCACGACTTCGCCGCGCCCCACGGTGAACGACACGTCGTCCACGGCGGTGAAGGCGCCGAAGCGTTTGGTCAGGCGCTCGATCTCGATCAACGCGGCCAAGGCCGGTCTCCCCTGCGATTCGTTCGGTCGGGCATGCGCCAGCGGCGGCGGGGCGCGATTTGACCCGCCCGGGCGCCGGATGCAACCCCTGGCGGGCTATCCGGCCTCGAGCGGGGCCATCGACAGGTCGTGGCCGAAGATCGCCAGCAGCGTCTGAGTCGCCCGGCCACGGGGGGATGCCAGCGCCGCGTCGCGTCCCAGCAGGACCTCCGCGTCGCGATGGGCGGTCTCGACCAGGCGGGCGTATTCCTCGGGGTCCTCGCGCGGGTCCAGCAGCCGCGAACCGGGCAGCCCCGCCTGGCGGGCGCCCAGCGCATCGCCGCCGCCGCGGGCGCGCAGGTCTTCCTCGGCAATCTCGAAGCCGTCGTCGGATTCGCGCAGCACCAGCAGGCGGCGCTTCTCGCCCTCGGTGAGCCCCGGCGAATGGACCAGCAGGCAGGAGGACGGCTTGGTGCCGCGCCCGACCCGTCCACGAAGCTGGTGCAGGGCCGCCAGGCCGAAGCGTTCGGCCTGTTCGACCAGCATGATGGTGGCCTCGGGCACGTCCACGCCGACCTCGATGACGGTGGTGGCGACCAGAATGCGGGTGCGCCCGGCAGCGAAATCGGCCAGCGCGGCCTCGCGCACCGCGATGTCCTGCATCCCATGCGCGAGACCGACTTGGCCGGGGAAGCGCGCCGACAACTCGGCGAAGCGGTCCTCGGCGGCGACGGAATCGTCGCGCTCGGACCCCGTGATGGCGCGCACCACCCAATAGGCGCGTTCCTCCCGCGCGATGGCCTCGCCGAGGCGCGCGACGATATCCGGCAGCCGGTCCTGGCTGACCACGCGGGTGGTGATGGGCTGGCGGCCCGGTGGCTTTCCGGCCAGGCGGCTGACCGCCATCTCGCCCCAATTGGTCAGCAGCAGGGTGCGCGGGATGGGGGTCGCGGTCATCACCAGCATGTCCACGGCCTGGCCTTTCTCGGCCAGCATCAGGCGCTGGGCGACGCCGAAGCGGTGCTGTTCGTCCACCACGGCCAGCGCCAAATCGTGGAAGGCGACGCCCTCCTGGAACAGCGCATGGGTGCCGAGCACGAGCGGGATGGAGCCATCCGCGAGGCCCGCCAGGACGCGCTTGCGTTCGCGGCCCTTCACGCTGCCGGTGAGCAGCGCCACCGGCACGCCCGCCGCGCCGCACAGTTTTTCGAAGCCGCGCTGGTGCTGGCGGGCGAGCAATTCCGTCGGCGCCATCAGCGCGGCCTGGGCGCCGGCCTCGGCGGCACGCAGCATGGCCATGAGTGCCACCAACGTCTTGCCGGCGCCGACATCGCCTTGCAGCAGGCGCAGCATCCGGCGCGGGGCTGCAAGGTCCGCGTCGATCTCGGCGATGGCCTGGCGCTGGGCCTCGGTGGGCGGGAAGCCGAAGGCGGCCAGGGCGCGTTCGCGCAGCGTTCCATCGCCGCGCAACGCGCGCCCGGGCCGGTCGCGCGAACGCCGCCGCACAAGCCCTAGCGCCACCTGGCCGGCGAGCAATTCGTCATAGGCCAGGCGCTTGCGCGGCGGGTCGCCGGGTTCGGTGTCCGGCGCCTGGATGGCGCGGAGCGCCGCGGTGAAGCCGGGCCAGCCTTCGCGCTTCAGCAGCGGGCCGTCCTGCCATTCGGGGAGGTCGGGCAGCACAGCCAAGGCCGCTGCCATGGCGCGCGTGACGGTCGGCAGGCCCAGGTTGCCGGTCAGCGGCCAGACCGGCTGGACCAGCGGGATGCCGTCCTCGCGCGCCGAGACCTGCGGGTTGACGATGACCCAGTCGTCGTCTTCCTCCTTCAGCGTGCCCGCCAGCCAGCGTGTGGCACCCACCGGCAGCGCCTTATCCGCCCAGGGCTTCTGCCAGTTCATCAGGAAGGCGGTCAGCGACTCGCCGCCGGCCTCGCCGCGCATCCGCACATAGGGGCGGCCCTGGGCGGTGCGGCCGGGCCGGTGCGACTCCACCAGCACGGGGATCAGCGCCTCGGTGTCGGGAAAAGCCTGGGAGGGGCGCTCGATGCGCCGGCGCAGCAGGTAGCGTTCGGGCAGATGCAGCAGCAGGTCCAGCACGCGCGCGCCGCCGGCGGCCTTGGCGATGAGGCGCGCCTCGGCCTCCTTCACGCCCTTGAGGTCGGCGATCGGGGCGAGCAACGCCGTGAGCGCATCGGCGCCCTGCTTCACGCTCGCATCCGGTCGGGCTGACACGATTCCCATCGGCCTCTATATGCCAGCGCAGAGCCCATGACCGAACCCCAGGATCTCGACCCGCGCCGCCGCCGCCTCGTGTTCCGCGCGCTGCATCGCGGCACCAAGGAAGCCGATCTGATGATCGGCGGCTTCGTCGCGCGCAACATCGCCGCCTTCACCGAGGACGAGCTCGACGCCATCGAGGCCGTGCTGGAACACTGGGACGTGGATTTGGCGGATTGGCTCTCGGGCCGCCGCGCCATCCCGCCCGAGGCCGACACGCCCATGTTGCGCCGGATGGTATCCGAATGCGGGCGCAAGGGCGCAGGCGTGCCGCCCGGGGCGGAGCGTTGAAGGCCATCGCGGTCCATGGCGCGCCGGAGGGCTTCGACGCCCTGCTGCTGTGCCGCCGCCGCGCAGAGATCGACGCGCCGGTCGTGCATGTCTGCCGCGACGATGCGCGCATGGCCCGCATGGCCGACGCGATCGGCTTTTTCGCCCCCGAGGTCGAGGTGCTGCGCTTCCCGGCCTGGGATTGCCTGCCCTATGACCGCGTCTCGCCCAACCCCGAGATCGTGGCCGAGCGCGTCGCGACGCTGACGCGCCTGCTGGAGCCGCCCGCGCGCCCGCGCATCCTGCTGACCACGGTGAATGCGCTGGCGCAGAAGGTGCCGCCGCCGGCGACCTTCCAGGACGCGACCATGACGCTGAGGAAGGGCGGGCGCGTGGCCCCGGAGGCGCTGACCAGCTTCCTGGAATCGAACGGCTACCACCGCACCGGCACGGTGATGGAACACGGCGAATACGCGGTGCGCGGCGGCATCATCGACCTGTATCCGGCCGGCGAATCGGACCCCGTGCGTCTCGACCTGTTCGGCGACGAGATCGAGGATATGCGCCGCTTCGACACCGCGACGCAGCGCAGCGGCAAGGTCGTCCCCGAGCTGCGCCTGCGCCCGGTGGGCGAGGTGTTCCTTGATGAGGAGTCCCGCGCGCGCTTCCGTTCGGCCTACCGCGAATTGTTCGGCGCGGCCGCGGCCGAGGACCCGCTGTATGTGTCCGTCAGCGCCGGCCGCAAGCATCCGGGCATGGAGCACTGGGCCGGGCTGTTCCACGACCACATGGCGACGCTGATCGACTACCTGCCTGGTGCTTCCGTCAGCCTCGACCACCAGGCGGAGGATGTCGCGACCGCGCGCTTCGAGATGGTGGCCGACCACTACGAGGCGCGGCGCGTGCCGGTGCGGATCGCGGAAGGGGAGGTCCCCTATCGCCCCGCGCCGCCGGCCACGCTGCACCTGACGCGCGGCGACTGGAACGTGATGCTCGCCGGCGGGCCGGTGCTGCAATTCATCCCCTTCGCGCGCGCCGATGCGGCGCAGGGCATCGAGGCTGGCGGGCGGCCCGGCCCGCTTCTGACCGATGCGCGCACCGCCGGCGAGAACGTCTTTTCCGCCTATGCGCTGATGGCCGCGGGCCAAATGAAGGCCGGCCGCCGCCCGCTGCTGGCGGCCTGGACCAAGGGTTCGCGCGAGCGGATGGCGAACCTGCTGCGCGAGAACGGCATCGCCGCCACGCCCGCCGAGGATTGGAAATCCGCGCGCGCGCTGCCTGATGGCGTGATCGCCCTGGTGGTGATGGGCCTGGAGCGCGGCTTCGTCGCTGATGGCATCTGCGTCACGGCCGAACAGGACATCCTCGGCGAGCGCATCGCCCGCCCGCCGCGCCGCCGCCGCCGCGCCGACCAGTTCATCGCCGATGCCACAGAAATCGCCGATGGCGACCTGGTGGTGCACCAGGACCACGGCATCGGCCGCTACGAAGGCCTGGTCACCATCGAGGTGAACGGCGCGCCGCATGACTGCCTGAAGCTGACCTATGATGGCGGCGACCGGCTGTTCGTGCCGGTCGAGAACATCGAGATCCTCTCGCGCTTCGGCACCGAGACGGCGGGGGTGGCGCTCGACAAGCTCGGCGGCGTGTCGTGGCAGAACCGCAAGGCCAAGGCGAAGTCGCGCATCCGCGACATGGCGGGGGAACTGATCCGCACCGCGGCGATGCGCCGGATGCGCGACGGCACGCTCGCCGCCCCGCCCGAGGGCGTGTGGGACGAATTCTGCGCCCGCTTCCCCTTCGCCGAGACCGAGGACCAGACCCGCGCCATCGCCGATGTGCTGGAGGACCTGTCCGCCGGCCGCCCGATGGACCGCCTGGTCTGCGGCGATGTCGGCTTCGGCAAGACCGAGATCGCGCTGCGCGCCGCCTTCGTGGTGGCGATGTCGGGCGCGCAGGTGGCGGTGGTGGTGCCGACCACGCTGCTGGCGCGCCAGCACACGCGCACCTTCACCGCGCGCTTCGACGGCTTTCCGCTGGTGGTGGCGCAGCTCTCGCGCATGGTCACCGCCAAGGAGGCGGCGGAGGTGCGCGCGGGGCTGAAGGACGGCCGCATCAACATCGTCGTCGGCACGCATGCGGTGTTGGCGAAGGGTGTGGAATTCGCCGACCTGGGCCTCGTGATCGTGGACGAGGAGCAGCATTTCGGCGTGAAGCACAAGGAAGCGCTGAAGTCGCTCAAGACCGACGTGCATGTGCTGACGCTGACCGCGACCCCCATCCCGCGCACGCTGCAACTGGCGCTGACCGGCGTGCGGGAGATGAGCATCATCGCCACCCCGCCGGTCGATCGGCTGGCGGTCCGCACCTTCATCATGCCGTGGGACCCGGTGGTCCTGCGCGAGGCGATCCAGCGCGAACGCTTCCGCGGCGGGCAGATCTTCTGCGTGGTGCCGCGCCTGGAGGACATGGCGAAGGTGGCCGAACGCCTCGCGGAAATCGTGCCCGAGGCGCGCACCATCCAGGCGCATGGGCGGCTGTCGCCCACCGAGCTTGAGCGCGTGATGACCGAATTCGGCGACGGCAAGCACGATGTGCTGCTGTCCACCAACATCGTCGAATCCGGGTTGGACATGCCGGCGGTGAACACGCTGCTGATCCATCGCGCGGACATGTTCGGCCTGGCGCAGCTGTACCAGCTGCGCGGGCGCGTGGGGCGCGGCAAGCTGCGCGGGTATGCGTACCTGACCTGGCCGGAATCGCACCGGCTGTCGGCGGCGGCGCAGAAGCGGCTCGATGTGATGCAAACGCTGGACAATCTCGGCGCGGGCTTCACGCTGGCGTCGCACGACTTGGATATCCGCGGCGCGGGCAACCTGCTGGGCGAGGAACAGTCCGGCCAGATCCGCGAGGTCGGCATCGAGCTGTACCAGCAGATGCTCGAGGAAGCCGTGGCCGACATCAAGGCCGGGCAGGGTCGCGACGGCGGGGCGTCTGAACGCGACTGGACGCCGCAGATCAACCTCGGCCTGCCGGTGCTGATCCCGGAGACCTATGTGGCCGACCTGCCGGTGCGCCTGGGCCTGTACCGCCGCATCGGCGGGCTGGCCTCGGATGGCGAGACGGATGCGATGGGCGCCGAACTCGCCGACCGCTTCGGACCCGTCCCGACGGAGGTCGAGAACCTGCTCCAGGTGGTGACCATCAAGCGCCTGTGCCGCGAGGCGGGGGTCGAGAAGCTGGACGCCGGGCCGAAGGGCATCGTGCTGTCCTTCCGCGGCAACAGCTTCGTCAATCCGGCCGGGCTGGTGGCCTGGATGACGTCGCAGAAATCCGCGGTGAAGCTGCGCCCCGACCACAAGCTGGCGCTGCTGCGCGAGATGGACCTGGCGGCGCGCGTCAAGGCGGCGCGGGAGTTGCTGGGGGCGCTGGCGAAAGTCGCGCGGAAGGCGCGCGCGACTTAAGGGGCGCCCGCCCGCCCCGCACCCGCGGCCTGTTGCCAGGATCGCGGCGCGGCCCTAAGCCGGCTGCGTTCCGATCAAGGTGCCCTGATGCCCCTCACTGTCCCCCCGGTGATCCGCCTGTCCTGCGTGGCGGTGGCTGCGGTCTTCCTCGTGGCCGGAGGGCCGGCGCCGGAGCGCCGCACCGTGCCGCGCGCCGCCGCCGTGCCGGCCGCTGCGGCATCCGCCCCGGTCTCCGAACCCGCGCCGGTGCCGGGGCCGCTCGCCGCGCCCGCCGCCGCGATGGCTGTTGCGACGACGCCTGACCTGTCGCACCTCTCGCCTGCCGACCGCGCCCGCGCGCTGGCCGATGCGCGCCGCTGGTCGGCCACGCTCTTCCTCGGCTCCTCGGTGGCCGACGGCAAGCTGCGCGACCTGATCGTGGCGCCCTGGTCGGGCTCCTGGGGCGACGACACCATCATCGGCGGCGCGGTGCAGTACCGCCTGGCGCGCTTCTGGCGCTTCTTCATGCTCGACCTGGAAGCCGGCGGCGTCTACCGCGAGGGCGACACCAATGGCGGCGAGTTCTGGGCCGCGGCCTATCTGCGCTACGACGGCTTTCCCTGGACCAACTATGTCTACACCACCTTCGGCGTGTCGATGGGCCCGGACTACGTGACGCGCCTGCCGCAGGTCGAACGCGGCACCGATGCGCGGCCCGAGGAAAACCAGTCGCGCTTCCTGAATTTCTTCTCGCCCGAACTGACCTTCGCGCTGCCGGACTACCCGCAATACGAGGTCGCGCTGCGCTACATGCACCGCAGCGGCATCTTCGGCACCTATAACGGCGTCTATGAAGGCGCGAACAGCTTCGTGCTGGGCATGCGCTACCGGTTCTGAGGCGCGGCGCTGGGCAACCTCACGGATCGCATCCACGCCCAGGCGCCCGGTCGGATCGCGCTGTCCGAACCCGGCGGCGCGCTGACCTACGCCCGCCTGCGCGACCTGGCAGAGGTGCTGGCGCTGCGTGTGCTGGCGGCCGGCGTCACACAGCGAGACATCGTCCACACCGCGTTCCAGCGCCCGTCCTTCCGCCTGAAGATTGCCTGCGCCATCGCCCTGGCGCGGGTCGGCGCCGTGCATGCGCCACTGGCCGGCGCGGCGCCGGACCTGGCGGCGCCTTACCAGCAGACCGGGGCGCGCGTCGTCATGGGCGATACGCTGCCGGCGCTGCCGCCGGGGATCACGGGCATCGGCCTCGACCTCGATGACCTGCTGGCGGCGCCGGTGCCATCCGGCCTGCCGTGCGCCGCCGATCCCGCGCTGCCCTGGCTGCTGGCGCGATCCTCCGGCACGACGGGGCCGCCCAAGGCCTTCCTGATCACCCATGCGAACGAGGCCGCCCGCCACGACGCCCAGCAGGGCGACATCGCGATCCGCGCCGGCGAGCGCTTCCTCGGCTTCGTCGACCCGCAGCACTATATCGGGCTGAGCTACGTGCTGCGTTGCCTGCGATCGGGCGGCACGGCCATCGCCGCCGACCTGGATGCGGGCATCGCCGGCAATCTGCGGCGCATTGCTGACCAGCGCGTGAACTACGTCTCGACCGCGCCGGCGCATCTGTATGGGCTGGCGGCGGCGAACCAGGCCGCGCGGCTGGCGCTGCCCGACCTGCGCGTGCTGCGCGTGGGCAGCGCGGCGGTCGGCGCGGCAAGGCTGCGGCATGCCTTCGCGCACCTCACGCCCAACATCTTCATCGGCTACGGCAGCAACGAGGCCGGCATCATCGCGGTCGCGACGCCGGCCGACCTGCAGCGCGACCCCGCCACCTGCGGCCGCCCGCTGCCCGGCATGGCGGTGAGGTTGCTGGCGGCGGAGGCAGCACCTGGCCTCGGCGAGATTGCGGTGCGGTCGGAAGGCGTGGTGGACCGCTACTTGTCCGGCGGCACCGAGCGCCACTTCGCCGATGGCTGGCTGCGCCCCGGCGACCTGGCACGCATCGACGATGCCGGGCGCATCACCCTGCATGGGCGGGTGGACGATGCCATCAACTACGGCGGCACGCTGATCTCCCCGCAGGAGATCGAGGCCGTGCTGCTCGACCACCCGGCGGTCAGCGAGGCCGCCGCCTTCGCCATCGGATCCGACCTGCACCAGGACCTGCCGCAGGCCGCGGTGGTGCTGCGCCATCCGGCGGGCAGCGCGGAACTGCTGGCCTTCTGCCGCGCGCGGCTGGGGCCAAAGGCGCCGCTCGCGATCGTGCAGATGGCCGAATTGCCGCGCAACGCCATGGGCAAGGTGCTGCGCCGCGTGCTGCGCGACCGCGCCGGCGGCTGACGCGCGGCGCTTACAGGATGCGGATGCCGCGCTCGGTCGCGAGCGCGCGCCAGCGGGCGATGTCGGCCGCGATGAAGGCGCGGAATTCGGCGGGCGTCGAGCCCACCGGCTCCAGCCCCATCGCGAGCAGCTGCGGCGCCATGGCCGGGTCGTGCAGGACAGCGCGCGTCGCCACGGCCAGCGCGTCGGTCGCGGCAGCGTCCATGCCCGCCGGGCCGACCAGCCCCACCACCGAATAGGTCGAGAAGCCGGGCAGCACATCCGCCACGCGCGGGATCCAGGCGGCACCGGGCACGCTGGCGGCGCCGGCCGCGGCGATCACCTTCAGCCGACCGGCCTCGACACCGAGTCGCGCCGAGACCCAGGGGTCGATCATCAGGTCCACGCGCCCCGCCGCCACATCGCCCACCGCCGCCGCCGCGCCGCTGTAGGGCACATGGACCAGGCGCGTGCCGCTCTCGCGCGCCAGCAGTTCCAGGGTCATGTGCATCACCGTGCCGATGCCGGGCGTGGCGACCGACACGTCGCGTCCGCGCGCCAGCGCCAGCGCCTCGGCCAGGGTGGCGGCAGGGAAGCCCGTGGCGGCGACGATCACGATATGCGCGCGGGCGAGCTGCGTGACGGCGGTGAAGTCGCGGATTGTGTCGTAGGGCAGGTCGTGGCGCAGCGCGGCGTTGATGGTGTGGGCGCTGACCACGACGCCCAGCACGCCCTCGTCCGGGCGGGCGCGGGCGACGGCCTGGCTGCCGATGACGGTGCCGCCGCCGGGGCGGTTGTCCACCACGATGCGCGCGGCCAAGGCGGCGGACAGCCGCTCGGCCAGGAGCCGGGCGAAGATGTCGGTGGCGCCGCCGGGCGGGAATGGAACGACCAGGCGCGTGGGCGGCGCGGCGGCCTGCGCGCCGGCGGCCCAGCCCAGCGCGGGAATGCCATGCAGAAGGTGGCGGCGTGTGGTCATGCGCTCACCCCGGTTCGCGGGCGATGCTGCGCGGGCATGCGCGCGACTGTCAAAGCGGGCGATGCGGCGAGGGCGGAGGATGGTGGGCGCACGTGGGATCGAACCACGGACCTCCTGCGTGTCAAGCAGGCGCTCATACCACTGAGCTATGCGCCCTCCGGCCCCGGAGGCGCCGCCAAGTCAGCAAGCGTGCCCGGCGGGGTCGCCTGATTAGACGCGGCGCGTGCGGCGCGCAAGGCCCCGCGGTCAGGCTTCCACCAGCGCGACATCGATGAGGCGTTCGAGCACCTCGGGCTCCTGCGCGCCGGCGATCGCGTGGCGCCCGCCTATCACGAAGCAGGGCACGCCGTTGATGCCCAGGCGATGCGCGCGCAGGTTCTCCGCATGCACCGCATCGGCCTCGGCATTGGTGTCGAGGAAGCGGTGGACGCCCGGCATGTCGAGCCCGATGCGCCCGGCCAGCACCGCCAGCGTGTCGGCATGGCCGAGGTCCGCGCCCTCGGCGAAATAGGCGTGGAACAGCGTGTCCACCATGGCATCGGCCAGGCCCTCGCGCGCCGCATGGCGCACCAGGCGATGGGCATCGAGGCTGGAGGGCATGCGGCGGATGCGGTCGAATCGGAAGGGCACGCCCTCGGCCCGGCCGAGTTCGGCGATGGTGGCATGCAGGCGGCGGGCGCGTTCCTCGCCGCCGAATTTCCGCGTCAGGAACTCCTGCCGCGGCAATCCGGCCAAGGGGATGTCCGGGTTCAACAGGAAGGGTCGCCAGAGGATCTCGGCCAGGATGTCCGGCCGGCTGCGGAGCGCCCGGCGCAACCGGCGTGCGCCGAGGTAGCACCACGGGCAGACCAGGTCGAAGACCACCTCGATCTGCAGGCGTGCGCGGGGGGGGGCGAGGATGTTCACAGCGCAACCCTAGCGGAGATTGCGTCGCGATGACAGCGGGCCGCCATGCAGAAAATGCAGCGTCCGTAATACGTTAAGGCCAGGCGTGGCGCGCCCCGGCGCGGTGCGCGCGTCACGGCGGCTGGCCGGCGGTCCGCAGCGGCGGCGCCGGTGCCTCCTGCACCCGGTCCCCGCCGGCGGCGGCGGCGGCGGCACGCGCGCCTTCCGCCGCATCGATCGCCTCGTCGAGCACGGCGCGGATGGGGCCGTCGCCGACCGCCGCGATCCCGATGCTCAAGGTCACGCGATGGCCGTCCATGCCGGGATGCGCGAGCCGGGCCGACGCCTCGCGGCGCAGCCGGGCTGCCATGAGCGTGGCGGCCTCGGCGGTGGCGGAGGGCAACAGGGCAGCGAGGGTGGTGGTGCCGGCATGGCCCGTCACGTCGCCGGCGCGGGTGGCGTCGCGGAACACCGCGGCGAAGTCGCGCAACAGGACCTCGCTGGCGCGCGGCCCGCGCGTTCGCGCAATCTCGTCCAGCCCATCGATGCTGGCGGCGACGACCGAGGCCGGGACCTGGTCGCGCAGGCAGCGCGCCATGGCCGGGATGGCCTGGTCGATCAGCAGCGTGCGATTGGGCAGGCTGGTCTGTTGGTTGACCGGTGCGGCCTGACGCAGCTTGAGTTTCTGCCGGTCGGCCCGCCGATAGGCCTGCATGACCAGCACGAAGGCCAGCGGCACCATGACATCCGCCAGCAGCCGCGCCGGCGCGCGCCAGCCTGATCCGCGCGCGCCCGACAGCAGCGCATCGGCGGCCAGCGCGGCCACCGCCGCGCAGGCCAGCGTCCCGAAGGCTGCGAACAGGAACCGCTGCGGCTGGTGGTGCCAGTCGCGCATCGCCGCCAGGCCAAGGCCGGCGGCGCCGAGCCCGGCCAGCACCAGGAGGACCAGCAGGACCGAGAGGAGGAGGGTCAATGGCGCGCCCGGATCGTGTGGCGGAAGGGGTGTCCGCCTAACCTAAATCCCCAACCGTTCTGAGGCATCCCATTTTCCTTTTGAAATACTGACTTACCGGCGGAATCGTCCCACCGCGCTGTCCCTGGCCGTCTCCCATTGCACCAGTCCAGTCCACAAGATAATTGTGGACCATCTTGTGGATGGGAAGGCGGGGCATGGCGAAGGCGGCGGGCAAGCTGACGGGGCGGCTGCAGGCGGTGGCCGTCAAGGCGCTGGTCGCGGCCGGGCAGCCTGGCGCCCATGCTGACGGTGGGAACCTCTACCTGCGGGTTGCCAGCGCCGGGGCGGGCAAGTGGACCCTGCGCTACGCCATCGGCGGCAAGTCTCGGGAAATGGGGCTTGGTCCCTATGACGCGGACGGCAAGGCCGGGCTGACGCTGGCGCAGGCGCGCGAGGCTGCCGAGGAACCGCGCGCCGTCCTGCGCGGCGGGCTTGATCCGATGGCCGAGCGCGACCGCAAGGCCGCCGAAGCGAAGGCCGAGGCCGAGCGGCAGGCCGCGCAGGCGCAGGCCAAGGCGCGCATATTTCAGGACGTGGCGGCGGAATTCATCGCGTCGCATTCGCCGGGCTGGCGGAACGCCAAGCACCGCGCGCAGTGGAGCGCGACACTCACCGCCTATGCTTATCCGATCATCGGCGGGCAGCCGGTGGACGAAATCGGGACGGACGATCTTCTGCGCTGCCTTCAACCGATCTGGACCGAGAAGCCTGAAACGGCGGCACGGGTGCGCGGCCGGATTGAGGCTGTGATTGACTACGCGATGGCGCGCGGGTGGCGCGCGGCCGCGAACCCTGCGCGGTGGCGCGGGCACCTGTCAAACCTTCTCCCCCGGCGATCCAAGATGGCGCGCGTGCAGCACCACGCTGCGCTTCCCTGGCAGGCGATGGGCGCCTTCATGCGCGACCTCCGCAAGCGCCCCGGCACCGCCGCGCGGGCGCTGGAATTCTGCATTCTGACCGCGACCCGCACCGGCGAGACGTTGGGCGCGCGCTGGTCGGAAATCGACCTAGCCGCCGCTGTCTGGACGGTGCCCGGCGAGCGCATGAAGGCTGGCCGCGAACACCGGGTGCCGATGTCTGGTGCGGCGCTGGCGGTGCTGGCCGAAATGGCGCCGCTGCGTCCCGAGGAAGGCGACGGCTACGTTTTTCCCGGCGCGGTCGAGACGCGCTCTCTTTCCTCCATGGCGATGCTCATGCTTCTGCGGCGCATGAACCGTACGGACCTAACCACGCACGGTTTCCGATCCGCCTTCCGCGATTGGACCGAGGAAGCGACCAGCACGCCGCACGCGGTGGCGGAGGCGGCGCTGGCGCACACCATTGGGGACAAGGTTGAGGCAGCCTATCGGCGCAGCGACCTGTTCCAGAAGCGGGCGGCGCTGATGCAGGCATGGGCGGACTACTGCGCGAAGGCGCCGGCCGAGGTTCGCGCCCTGCCGGTCGCGCAGGCCGAGGCCGCCGGGTGAGCCGGGCAGAATTCAGGATCGCGGGCGGCGCGGCTGCTAATCCTGCTAATCCTGCTAATCCGCGCCGCGCGCTGTTCGGCTAGGCTCAATACCGGCGGGGCTAGGCTGGCCCCCGAACGCCCGGACCCTCCGCGCCGGGCTGCCCCGCCGACCTATTACGCGGAGCGCGCGGAGGCGCGTGCATGGACTCGAAATCTGCCGAGCGCCTACGGGCGTTTGCCCTTGCTGTGAAGCGACATGACGCCGAGGCATGGCGCACGGTGAACGAGGCCGCCGCCGAGGTTCGGAAGGCTGTCGAGAGGCTCGCTTCCTTGGCCGGGTTGGAGGTGGCCGCGGACTACTTGGCGACGACCGCTGCAACGCTCAGAGAGGCGCGGAAGCTGGAGAAGCGCCGCAATGGGCCGCGTCTGCCCACTGTGACCGGGCGCTTGCCCCATGACCCATTCGGTGACGCCGCGCTTAAGGCGATGCTCAGGCGCCCCCCCACCGGCGCGAACGGCCGCCCGCTGTCCATCGCTGCGCTCGCAAGATGGCAGAAGGTGCTGAATCCGCGGTGGGTGAACACCGAAACGGAATCAGTGCGCCGGCACCTAACGCGGCTAGCGAAAGAGGCGCGCGCGGAGGCTTTGCGCCCGCTGGAACTGCCGCCGTCTGGCAGTCATCCGAACCGCTTGCTTGCACTCGCTGGCTTCAACGCCCCGGCACCTGGGACAAATCCTGCCCCGGTTTCCGAACCCGACTAGTCGCGCGCACGCATTGAAAAGCGTGGTTATTGGTCTTGCTGCAACCCGGTGCCCCCGGGGCCGAAAGGAGATTGCAGCATGGACTACAAACCCGCCCCTGACCCCGTGACGATGCCGTTGCCGCGCGCAACCGGCTGGTCTGGGCTGTCCCGCACGACGCTCTACCGCCTCGCCGCGGCGGGCCGCATCCGCATGGTGAAGGCCGGCGCACGCACCCTGGTGGACTGCGCCAGCGTGCGCGCGTTCCTCGCGACGCTGCCCGAGGCGTCCATCGGCAAGCGGGACGCCTCGTAGTGCGCGCGCTGTTCCTCGCCGGCCCGTCTGTCGCCGTGCTGATCGCGCTCGCGGTCGCCGGGCTGATCCGTTTCACCACGAACTGAAAACCGCCGGGCCGCGTCTGGCGTGACGCGATCCGGCGGCGGGTAGTGGTGATGCGGTGGTGACGCCCGCAATTTACTGCGCCTCGCGCTCCGGTGCCAGCGCCATCCGCGTTCCGGCCACCCTGAAAGGGCCGCAACATGGAAACCAAATCCGAACCGCAGCCGCCGTTGCGCGCGCTGCTGAGTGAAGCCGCCGAGCATCGCCGCCGGGGCGACCTGGCAGCCGCCAGCATGGTCGAGAATGACGCGCTGCGCGTGATCCGCGCCAGCATCGCCAGCGCCCGCGCGGAGGCACAGGCATGAGCGCCCCGAACCTGTCCACGGGCTGCGCCCTGACCATCGTGGAAGCCCGAGGCCGCATCCTCGCGAAACGCTGGCACCCTGACGGGACGTGCGAGCAATACGACAAGGCGCGCACGGTCAACCTGCACCCGCTGCCCGTGGCGGACCTTGCTGCGCTGGCGGACGTGCTACGCGACCTGCTGACGCAGCCGCGCCGCTGCGTCGTGCGCGGCGAGCCCATCGACCAGAACCGCACGATCGGCGTGCGGCGGCTGGTGCATCCCGATCCCGAAACCGGAGAGGCGCCGACGCTGCGCGAGGTTCCCAGGCGGTGGGTGGCGCTCGACCTCGACAGCGTGCCGGTTCCGTCGGGGATCGACCTGCGCGACCTCGCCGCCTGCGCTCACGCGGTGGTGCCGCGCCTGCCGCGCGCCTTCCATGATGCGTCGTGCATCGTGGTCGCCACCGCCTCGCACGCCATCAAGCCCGGCGCGCGGCTGCGCCTCTGGTATTGGTTGAGCCGCCCGACCACTGGCGCGGAACTGTTGGCGTGGTTCAAGGCCAGCCCGGTGGACCCGGTGACGTTCCGCACGGTGCAGGCAATCTACACCGCCGGGCCGTTGTTCATCGGCTGCGCCGATCCCCTGCCCGAACGCCTGGCGCTGGTGCCGGGCGCGCGCGGCGTGGCGACGGTGCCAGCGCCTGCCATGCTGCGGCCCGTCCTGGCGCCGCCTGCGCCTTCGCCGCGCCTTGGGCGGGATGACGATGCGGCGCGGCTGGAAGGGCTGTCCCGCGTCGTCAGGGGCGCCGCTGAGGGCAGCCGGCATCGCGCGCTGTATTGGGCCGCCTGCCGCGCCGGCGAGATGGTCGCGGCGGGCGTTGTCGGTGCGGACTCTGCGGCGGCGGACCTGGCGCGCGCGGCCATGGAGGGCGGCGGGCGCGACCGGAGGAATTCGGAAGCGACTGCCCGCGATGGCATCCGGCGCGGCAAAGGGGGCGCGGCATGAGCGCCCCCGATGATGGCGCGTCGCGCGCCCATGAACCCGGCGACGACGCGCAGCACACCGACGCCGAGCCGCGCGCCGAGAAGCGCCCGCTGTTCCGCCCGTTGCCACCACCGCCGGAATTCCCGATCCGCGCCATGGGCGGGCTGCGCGCCGCTGCCGAGGCGGTGCATGGCCGCACGCAGGCGCCGTTAAGCATGTGCGCGCAGTCGGTGCTGGCGGCGGTCACGCTGGCAGTGCAGCCGCATCGTGATGTGGAACTGCCCGGCGGTGGCCGGAAGCCTCTCACCGGGCTGTTCGCCAGCGTGGCCGACAGCGGCGAGCGCAAGACCTCGGTCGATCGCGTGGCGCTCGCGCCGGTCTATGAGGTTGAGGAAGAACTACGCGCGCAGGCCGCCGCCGAGGTTGCCCGCTACATGGCGGACCTGGCGGCGTGGAAGGAAGCCGCCGAGCGCATCAAGAAGGCCGGCAAAGGCGACCGCGCGCAGATTCGTGACGGGCTGCTGAACCTCGGCGCCGAACCGAAGGCGCCCCCGCACCCGATGCTGTTGGTAGCGGACCCGACGCCCGAGGCGCTGGTCCTGCACCTGGCGGAAGGGCGCCCATCGGCCGGCGTGTTCACGGCCGAGGGCGGGTTGTTGGTCGGTGGTGCGGCCTTCAACGACGACGCCCGAATGCGAACCGCCGCGCTGTTCAATACGCTGTGGGATGGCGAGCCGATCCGCCGCCGCCGCGTGCTGACCGGGGCATCGTTCCTGCCCGGCCGGCGCTGCTCCATGCACGTCATGTTGCAGCCGGTGGTGGCCGATGGGCTGTTTGGCGACCCCATGCTGGACGGCATCGGCATGTTGGCGCGCGTGCTGGTGGTGGCGCCCGAAAGCACGGCGGGCACGCGCATGTTTCGCGAGGTTCGGGACGAAGATCGGCGCGCGCTCACCGCCTACCGCGCGACGGTGGGCGCGCTGTTGCGAAAGACGCCGGCGACCAAACCCGACGATGCGGGAATCCTCGACCCGGCCGTGATGCACCTGGCGCCGACCGCGCGGACGCTTTGGATCGAATTCGCCAACGACACCGAGGCCGCCATCGCGCCGGGCGGGCCGTTCGCTCCGATCAAGGCGTTCGCCGCCAAGATGGCCGAGCACGCGGGCAGGCTGGCGGCGGTGCTGGCCGTCTATGACGACCCGGAGGCCATGGAGGTTCCGCCCGTGGCGATGGCGGGCGGGATCGCGCTGGCGCAGCACTACGCGCAGGAAATGCTGCGCCTCGCCGGCGTGGCGTCGATCAATCCCGATCTGCGCCTGGCCCATCGGCTGTTGGTCTGGTGGCGCGAGCAAGGCGGGCGCGACCTGCACCTTGCGGCGATCTACCAGCGCGGACCGAACGCCCTGCGCGACGCTGCCACGGCGCGGCGCGTCATGCGCCTGCTGGAAGAACACGGCTATGCCGAGCCGCTGCCGCCCGCCACCGAGGTTGACGGCGCGCCTCGGAAAGAATCGTGGGAGCTGTCGCCATGAGCGCGCCGGCTTTCGACCCGTGGGCGGCGCTGGCGCGGATTGAGCGCGAAAATGGGGGCGGTGCGGTGCCGCCCCCGGAGCCGGCAACCCCACCGCCGATTAGCAGGATTAGCGGGATTAGCAGGGGGGCACCCCTCGAAAACAAAAACCGCGCCGAGCCGGATGACCGCTGGTGGCTGGCCGATATTGCCCGGACCATCGCCGGGGCGATTGCAGCCGGCGCGGATCGCGATGCTGACCCTGACGGATACCTGGTGCTGGTGCGGCCGGAAGGGGAACGCCTGGTGGTCACGCCCGGCACGTTCGCGGCGCTGGATGCTGCGGGGCTGTTGCCAGCGCTGCCGCCCGCCTTGGAGCGATCCAGAAACGCCGCGACGGCGCGCCCGCCGTGCTGGTCCGATCCAGACGACCTGCCGGTTGAAGGCGACCGCTGCCGGTGCGGGTCGCGGCGGTGGTGGACCTATGCGCCCAATCCGGATGGGTGGTGCTGCACGACCTGCCGCCCGCCCATGCATCTGCGGCCCGAGGCGGCGCGGGTGGTGGTGACATGACCCCGCCCACCGCCCGCCGGATCGCTCGCGGCGCGCTTCTTTGGCGTGGTCAAGTGAAGCGAACGACTTCCTCCACATACCCCCGGCGCAGCCAGTATGGCGTGCGGTCCACGCGATGCCGTGCCGGCTCAGCGCCGTAGAGATCGAAAACGCGCACCGGATTGAATTCGTGATTGATCGACAGGCAGAGGGGCGTGCTGACCTGGATCTTCGCCCAGTAGTCGGCTGCCGTTGACTGCGCCATCTCGGTCAGTGAGTCGGCGTTGAGGACAAGGTCGTAGCGGCTCTCGCCGTGTAGGAAGTCACTCGGAGTCGCCAGCGTGACCGGTGCATCGGGCGGCTCGCCGCCTAGCCGCAGGTCATCGCCTCCCAGGGTTCGGCCGAGGTAGTAGGCCTGCGCGGCGGCGGAAAGCGGGATGTCCACCAGCGTGTAGCGGCCGATCCCCAGGCGTCGTGCGTAGTATGCAGTTCGGCCGAGGCCGGGACCGACCTCGCAGACGGACGCCGTCGCCGGCGCGCCAACCAGCGCAGCAACGCGCCAAGCTTGGTACAACGCCTGGATGGCGCGGTTGCTCGCAACACCGCGGGTTGTTACCAGACCCTCCTCGCCTGGGAACGGATTTGGGAAATCCACGCGAAAGCCAAGGGCACCATCGAGCCGGCCCAACAACGCCTCCACCTCCGGGATCGGCGGATGCATCGCAACGGAGACTTCCGGCCAATATACGCGCTCCAACCCAATCGCCTCCGCGAGGCGCAGCAGGGCATCGTAGATCACATGCGGCTGGTAAAACGGGGAACCTGCCGCGCCTAGTTTCACATCCTGCGCATTCAGATGGTCGAAACCGAACAGCAGCATGGAGTCCCGCGGATTCCGCAGCATACGCGCCGCATCATCAAGGGTTCCAGAAAGCAGGATTTCGTGCTCGGCACGCTTGGCCTGCGCAAACTCCGTGAGCCAGAAGCTGTCGCGCGCGCCGAGCGCAGTTTGGTTGGTTGCGCGATAGGCCGCCTGCACCCGTGCGATCATCGCCGTGTCGTCTGGTGTTGGTGGCGGCAGGCAGACGCCATGCTCGCCCGCACTACAAGCTTCGGGACGATGCCTAACGAACTGCGCGTCCAGTCGGTGTGCCATGGCCGCTTGCTGCGCCGCCAGCATGCCTTGCGCCTCTACCAAGCGGCTTTGCAGACCGTCGTGCGCGAAGCGCTGCCCGTCATTCTCGTTTCGCAGCTGGACGATCTCCTGTTGCATCGCCCGCACGCTCGGAACAAGGCGCGTCAGCAGCCGGCGCACGGGGCCAATTGGGCGGGCAGGCGCAAGTCGTCGGTCCCGAATGTCCAATGTCATCGCTCCATGCCTCACCCGTCGAACGTAGCCTAGCTTGGACGCTACGCCGAGCGCGGGGCGCGGTTGGAGGATCAAATCCGCAAAGAGCCGCGCGCAAAAAAACGCGCGCGCGAAAATCCGCCGGAGCGCCTTGGAGCCGCGATCCTGGCGGCGGTGACGGTGACCCGGAGGCGCGGGCAATGCTGCGGCCCTACGGATGAATGTCGCCTGTCGCGGCGCGTAACGCGCATGACTTTCTGCCCCCGCCTGCGGTAGGCTACAGAAATGATGCCTCTGCGATCTGCGATAGCCGGCGCCGTCGTTCTTCAATTTGCGGCAGTCTCTTCCGCCAGCGCAGTAGATTGCGCGCGCGATTTTCTTCGTAGGTCGATGCCTTGTCAGGTTGATACAATCGCCGCGGTAGAAATCACGTTCGACGGTGCTCACTTACGATCGCAGCAACGACAGTATGAGCAGTTAGTACGACTTCGCCTCCGGAATGATCTCTCAACTCTGCGCTATGAAAACTCTACAGTCTTGGATACCCTCGATCTCTATCAATGGAATACGGAAGAAGAAAATCTACTGAGACGAGGTTCTGTTTCTTGTAATGTTTGGACAATAGGCTCTACAGATTACCCTATTGTTTATCATTTACGCTGTGGAATTGCTGGTCTTGGCCGTTATCAAAGCCGGGTTAACGAGACCATTGAAAGAGACAGGCTAGGGTTTTCAAATCGGCGAGATTTGGCGGCGGATGTTGGCGAGGGGCTGCGCGAATTGATCGCCTCAGTCTCAATTGCTTTTCTCGACGCGCGCGGCACCACTAATTCGCCCGCTCCCGCACCACCCGCAACAGTGGCTCCGGCGGCACCGGCTGGCCCAAGCGCGCCGCACCGCGCCACCAACCCGCCAAGGCGAATGTAGCTGAGCGAGGATTTGACTGCCGACCCAAGGTTCCGAAATTGTGGACTGGATTGTGGACTGCACGGCTTAGCCGATCTAACTTATTTTAATTATTGAATTTATGGCGGAAGGGGTGGGATTCGAACCCACGAGGGCTTGCACCCTGGCGGTTTTCAAGACCGCTGCCATAGACCACTCGGCCACCCTTCCGCATGGCGGGGTCCCTATTCCCCCGCGAGGCGCGCCGCCATCATCGGTGCGCCCAGGCGCAGCATGCCGTTCACATCCGCCGCCTTGTCCAGGTTCAGCACGGCGTCGGCCAGCTGGCGCGCGCGCTCGGCACCCAGCACCGCGTCGGCCAGGCCGTGGAACTTCGCGCGGAGTTCGGCCTCGGTCAGGAAGTTGGCGGGTTCGCCCTTGGGCACCTGGACCTTCTTCACGAAGGTCTGCCCGCGCGCCGTCACCGTCAGCTTGCCCGACATGTATTCGGGGAAGTCGGCCTCGACCTCGGCATCCTCGACCGGCGTGATCTTCTTCATCAGCCCGCGCAGGTCGGCATCCTGCAGCCAGGCGTAGCTGTCCCAGCCGAAATGGCCGCGGGCCAGGGCGCAGGCCACCACGAAGGGGCCGGAGAACTGGCCGTCCACGATGTTCTGCGGGTTCTGCTTGTACTGGGTGGGCGCACCGACCAGCAGCATGCCCTTGTTGGGCAGGCCCATGGTGACGCTCTCGATCTCCTCGGCCTTGAGGCCGAGTTCCGCGCGCAGCGCCAGCGCCGCATCCACGTTCGCGTGGCCATAGCGGCAGGACGGGTAGGGCTTCACGGCCGTTTCCATCAGCTCCCACTCGGTGCCCAGGCCCTGGAGAGCGCGCTCGGGCTTCGGGTTGGGGGCATAGGCGCGCAGGAACCCGGCACGACCTTCCAGCGCCTCGCCGGCGCCGCGGAAGCCCTCGCGCGCCAGCGACGCTGCCGCCAGGCCGTTCATCGCCGACCAGCCAACCTGGAAACGCTTGGTCCAGGCGCCATTGGCGAGGAACTGCAGTGACCCTGCCGCCTGCGACAGCGCGATGCCGAAGGCATCCTCGATCTGCGGGGCGGTCAGGCCGAAGACCCGTGCGGCCGCCGCCGCCGCGCCGAAGGCGCCGCAGGTCGCGGTCGGGTGGTAGCCGCGGTCGTAGTGGTCGCCGCCCGGCAGCGACAGCGCGAGGCGGCAGGTCACTTCATACCCGGCCACGATCGCGCCCAGCACGGTGCGGCCATCTGCGCCCACCATCTCGGCGGCGGCGAGTGCCGCCGGGATCACCGGCGCGCCGGGATGCAGCGTGCCGGCCGCGTGCGTGTCGTCGAAGTCGAGCGAATGGGCTGTGGCGCCATTCACCAGCGCCGCGCCGGCCGGCGTGTAGCGCGCGGAGTCGCCAAACACCGCGGCCGAACCCGCCGCGAGGCCCAGCGAGCGCACCGCGGCCAGCAGCGGCGCCGTGCTCTCGGCATCGTGACGCCCGCGCAGCATATTGCCGACCAGGTCGAGCACGAGGAACCGGGTGCGGTCCTGCACCTGCGCCGGCAGCGCCTCGAAGCGCATGGAAGCGGTGAAGGCGGCGAGTTCGCGCGTAACGGCGGCCATGGCGGTGTCCTCCTGGGGTTGACGACTTGTAGCATTCCCGGCGCGCCGGCCAAGGCTTGCCGCGCGCCAGCGGAGGCACGGAAGGTTTGCATCGCCGCGGGGCGCGTGGCACCTCAGCGCCATGATCCCGCGCCGCACCTTCCTCATTGCCGCTCCCCTCGCCGGATGCGGCGCTGCCGCAACGCCACCGGCCGCGCCCGTCAGCACACCCGCGCCGGCGCCGGTGCCCGCGCCGCTGCCGGTCACGCCGATCTCCTCCGTCTCCTTCGACCGCTTCGTCGAGGGCGTGAAGACCGAGGCGCGCCGGCGCGGCATCTCCCAGGCCACGGTGAATGCCGCCTTCGCCGGTGTGTCGGCGAACCGCCGCGTCATCGAACTCGACCGTCGCCAGGCCGAGGGTGGCCTCGCCTGGGAAGACTACCGCGACCGCATCATGGTGACGCCCACGCGCATCCAGAACGGCCAGCGCCTGTATCGCGAGAATGCCGACCTGCTGCGACGCATCGAACAGCGCTACCGCGTGTCGGGCCGCATCGTCATGGCGATCTGGGGCGTGGAGACCAACTACGGCGGCAATACCGGCGGCTTCGGCGTGGTCGAGGCGCTGACGACGCTGGCCTGGGAAGGCCGCCGAGCATCCTATTTCCGAAACGAATTGTTCGCCGCGCTCAAGATCATCGACGAAGGCCATATCCGCGCCGAGCGCATGCGCGGGTCCTGGGCGGGCGCGATGGGGCAACCGCAATTCATGCCGTCCAACTTCGACCGCCTGGCGGTGGATTTCGACGGCGACGGGCGGCGCGACATCTGGGATACGCGCGCCGATGCGCTCGGTTCGATCGCCCACTACTTCCAGCGCAGCGGCTGGCGGGAGGGTGAAGCCTGGGGCTTCGAGGCGCGCCCGCCGACGGGATTCACCCTGGCCGGCGCCGATACGGAAACGCGCCGTCCGCTGCGCGAGTTCAACCGCCTGGGCTGGCGCACCGCTTCCGGCGGCGCGCTGCCCGACGGGCCGGAGGCGCAGGTCGTGCTGCCGTCGCGCGGTGCGGGCCAGGTCTTCCTGGGCCATCACAACCTGCGCGTCATCCGCCGCTACAATTCGCCGGTGAATTACGGCCTGGCGGTCGGGCTGCTGTCGGATCGCGTGGGGTGAGGGGGGGCGCCCTGCTGCTGGCGGCGCTGCTGGCAGGCTGCGCCAGCCCGCCGCCGGCGCGCTACGTGGTCGGCGACGCCTATCGGATGGGCGGCGTGTGGTCCTACCCGCGCGAGGATTTCGCGCTGGTGGAAACCGGGCTGGCCGCGCGCCACACGGTTGCCGGCTGGTCGGCGCCCACGGCGAATGGCGAAGCCTGGAGCGACGGCCGCGCGTTGGCCGCGCATCGGACACTGCAACTGCCGGCGGTGGTGGCGGTGACGAACCTGCAGAACGGTCGCACCCTGCTGGTGCGGGTCAATGACCGCGGGCCGGTCAATGCCGGCCGCGTCATCGGGCTGTCGGATCGCGCCGCGACGCTGCTGGGCATTCCCTCCGGCGGCACCGCGCAGGTCCGGATCGCGGTGGATGGCGAGCGCAGCCGCGCGCTGGCCGAGGCCGCGCCCGCCGCCGAGCGCCCGCCGTTGCCCATCGAGGCCGCGCCGCGCGCCGCCGTCGCCACCGAAAACCTGGACGCCCCGCCAGGCGCGCGGTCCGCCACGCCCGCGCGCGCCGCGGAACCGGTGCGCCAGCCGAACGCCGCGACTGCCTCACGCCCACCCACCGACACGCCGCTGCCCGAAACCATCGCGCAATCCGCCCCGAGCCCTGGCCGGGTGATGCTGGAGGCCGGCACGCTGTCGCGCCCCGATGCTGCCGCGCGGCTTGCCGCACGCATCCCCGGCGCGCGCGTCGAAGCCTTCGGGCCGCGGCGCGACCAGCAGTACCGCGTGCGGGTCGGCCCGTTCGATTCCGTCGCCGCGGCCGACGCGGCGCTTGAGCGGACCCTGGCCGCCGGCGTATCCGGTGCGCGCATCCTGGTGGACTGACACGCCGCCGATTCGGGAGTTTCCTGCTATGACCGATCGTCGCACGTTGCTGGGTGGCGCCATGGGCGCCGTGCTCGCCGGCCCGGCCCTGGCGCAGACCCGCCCGCAGGGCCGCCGCCAGCCCGGCCCGACGCGGCCGGCCAGCGCACCGGCCGACACGCCGCTCGGCCCCGTCGATGTCGGCGCGCGGCAGGCGCTGATCGTGGATTTCGCGACCGGCGCCGTGCTGCTGGAAAAGAACGCCGACCAGCAGATGCCGCCATCGTCCATGTCCAAGCTGATGACGATGTATGTGGTGTTCGAGAAGCTGAAGGCCGGGCAGCTCCAGCTCGACCAGATGCTGCCGGTCAGCGAGCGCGCCTGGCGCATGGGCGGGTCCAAGATGTTCGTGGAGCTCGGGTCGCAGATCAAGGTCGAGGACCTGATCCGCGGCGTCATCGTGCAGTCGGGCAATGATGCCTGCATCGTGCTGGCGGAGGCGATCAGCGGATCGGAACAGCAATTCGCCGATCTGCTGAACGAAACTGGCCGACGCATCGGGTTGCAGAACAGCAATTTCCGCAATTCCACCGGCTGGCCCGACCCAGAGCACCGCACCACGGCGCGTGACCTGTCGATCCTGGCGCGGCGGCTGATCCAGGACTTCCCTGACTTCTACGCCTATTACAACGAACGTTCCTTCCGCTTCAACAACATCGCCCAGGAGAACCGCAACCCGCTGCTGGCACGCGTGGCGGGTGCCGATGGCCTCAAGACCGGCCATACCGAGGAAGCGGGCTATGGGCTGACCGGCAGCGCGGTGCGCGGCGACCGCCGGGTGATCCTGGTGGTGAACGGCCTGCCGTCCATGCGCGCGCGCGCCGAGGAGAGCGAGCGGCTGATGGAATGGGCCTTCCGCGAATTCGAGGCGGTGGTGCTGTTCCGCGCCCAGGACACGATCGAGGACGTGCCGGTCTACCTGGGCGAGCGCAACCGTGTGCCGATGGTGGGCGGGCGCGACCTGGTGCTCACCCTGCCGCGGCAGTGGCGGCGCAACATGCAGGTGCGCCTGCGCTACGAGGCGCCGCTGACCGCGCCGGTCGCGCGCGGGCAGACCATCGGCACCATGGTGGTGTCGGGGCAGGGCGTGCCGCAGATGGAAGTGCCGCTGATGGCGGGGGCGGATGTCGAGCGGCTGGGCATCGTGTCGCGCATCCCGGCGGTGGTCAGCCGGCTGGCCTTCGGCAGCTAGAGTATCCCCTCCCGCCGGAACGAAAACACCCGGCCGTTGCCGATGATGACGTGGTCATGCACCACGATGGACAGCACGCCGGCGGCCTTTTTGACCTCGGCGGTCATGGCGATGTCCTCGCGCGAGGGGGTCGGGTCGCCCGAGGGGTGGTTGTGGACCAGCAGGATCGCGGTGGCGTGCAGTTCAAGGGCGCGCTTCACCACCTCGCGCGGGTAGACCGGGGTGTGGTTGACCGTGCCGCGGGCCTGCGCCTCGTCGGCCAGGAGGCGGTTCTTGGTGTCCAGGAACAGGATGCGGAACTGCTCGACCCGCTCGCGCGCCATGACGGCGTGCAGGTAGTCCATCAGGCGGTCCCAGTTGTTGAGCACCGGCTTCTCGGCGGCCTCGGCACGCGCCAGGCGCAGGGCGGAGGCCTGCACCAGCTTGATCGCCGCGACCGAATGCGGCCCGAGGCCGCGCGTGTCCATCAGCTGCGGCACCGGCGCGGCCAGCACCGCGGCGAAGCTGCCGTAGCGGTTGATCAGGGACTTCGCGAGTGGCTTGGTGTCGCCGGTCTTGAAGGCGAAGAACAGCAGCATCTCCAGCATTTCGTAGTCCGCCAGCGAATCCGGGCCGCGGTCGAGCAGGCGGTCGCGCATGCGGGAGCGATGGCCCACCGGGCCGGTGCTGGGGAAGGGGACGTCGCCGCGATCGGGCGGGGGCACGGGGGCCCGCTGCGTGTAGCCGGGGTCCGGCGCCTCGCGCGGTGCGGGGGGCGGGGCGGACCAGCGGGCCGGCGCCTCGGCGAAGCCGCGGGGCTTGGCATCCGGCGCAGGCGCCTCGGGGCCAGTGCCGATCAGGCGCCTGAACCACATGGGGGAAGCTCCCTAGGGAAATACACCAAATAATTGAATCATTCGATGATTCAATCAAGCGAGGATTGCCATGACGCCGTTTGACGCCGCTGCGTCGCGGCGCCACACCGCAGCCATGGCGAGGCATGGTCGGTTCATCACGCTGGAAGGCGGCGAGGGGGCGGGGAAATCCACCCAGGCGAAGCGTTTGGCCGCCGCCATCGCGCGGTCGGGCGTGCCGGTGCTACGGACCCGCGAGCCCGGCGGCACGCCCGGCGCCGAGCGCATCCGCGCCCTGCTGCTGGGCCACGGGCCATGGGACCCGGTGGCCGAGGCCATGATGATGTTCGCCGCGCGGCGCGAGCATGTGGCGAAGGTGATCCGCCCCTTCCTGGCCGCCGGCGGCTGGGTGGTGTGCGACCGCTTCGCCGATTCCACGCTGGCCTACCAGGGCGCGCAGGGGCTGCCGCGCGATGTCTGGTCGAGGCTGGCGGAGGTGGCGCTCGAGGGCTTCGCACCGGACCTGACGCTTGTGCTGGACCTGCCGGTTCGTGCCGGGCTCGCGCGTGTGGAACTGCGGAGCAATGCGGCGGTCGGCAGCTTCGAAGCGGGTGGTCTGCCCGGTGACGCTGACCGCTACGAATTGATGGGGCTCCGCTTTCACGAGCAGGTGCGTTCCAACTTCCTCCGCATCGCCGCGGCCGAGCCGGCGCGCTGTGCCGTGCTGGATGCCGGGCAGGCAGCGGACGAGGTCGCTGGCGCGATCCGCGCTGCGCTCCACGAGCGCCTGGGCATCGCGCTCGGCTGATGGACCCGCGCGCCAATCCTGTCCTGGTCGGCCACGACGCCGCGGCGCGCAGCATGGAGGCCGCCGCGCGATCGGGGCGGATGCATCATGCCTGGCTGATCTGCGGGCCGCCGGGCATCGGCAAGGCGACGCTCGCCTGGCGCTTCGCGCGCTGGCTGCTGGCGGGCATGCCCGAGGGTGCGGCGCCGCTGGCGGTGGACCCGGCCTCGGCCGTGTTCCGCCGCGTCGCGGCCGACACCCATGCCGACTTGTTCGCGCTGGAGCCCAATACCGGCGAGCGCGGCGTGAAGCGCATCCTGCGGGTGGACGACGCGAAGGAGGCCGTGCGCTTCCTGACCCAGACCGCGGCCGAGGGCGGCTGGCGCGTCGTGGTGATGGACGAGGCCGAGCGCGCCGACCAGGCCGCCGTGCAGAACACCCTGCTGAAGACGCTGGAGGAACCGCCGCCGAAGACCGTGCTGCTGCTGGTCTGTGCCGCGCCGCAGAAGCTGCTGCCGACGATCCGCAGCCGCTGCCGGCGGCTCGACCTGAACCCGCTCGCGCCCGCGGAGATGGAAGGGCTGCTGGCACGCCTGCTGCCCGATATGCCTGCCGGCGAACGCGCGCGCCTGGCGACCCTGGCCGATGGCGCGCCCGGCCGTGCCCTGGCGCTGGCCGAGGCCGGCGGGCTGGAATGGCTTGCGATGGTGGAGGCCAGCCTGGCCGCGCTGGCCAAGCCCGAGCCACCGCGCGACCATGCGCTGGCCGACAAGCTGGCCGCAGACCGCAGCGGCGGCGCCTTCGGCATCTTCATGGGGCTGTTGCGCGGGGCCATTGCGGCGGCGCTGCGCGAGGCCGCGCGCGGGCGCCCCGCGCCGCCCTGGCTGGAGCGCCATCCGCTTGCCGTGTGGGCGGGGCTGTGGGATAGGCTCGGCGACCTTGCGGACGACACCGAGCGGTTGAATCTCGACCGCAAGCAGGCGGTGCTGACGGGCCTGTCCTGGCTCGCGCGGCCCTGATCCTGGAGCGTTTTCAAGTCGGGCGGCTTCGCCCGACGACTCGGAAAACGCGACCAAACCAGGGCGCGCTTCTTGAGCGTTATGCCGCGCACTGGTGTGGCCTGAGCACGTTGACCCGGAACCGGACAGCCCATGGCGAAGCCAGCGATCTACTACACCACGCCGATCTACTACGTGAACGACAAGCCCCATATCGGGCATGCGTATACCTCGCTCGCGACCGACGTGCTGGCGCGCTTCAAGCGGCTCGACGGGCACGAGGTGTTCTTCCTGACCGGCACGGACGAGCACGGCCAGAAGGTCGAGAAGGCGGCGCAGGATGCCGGCGAGGACCCGCAGGCCTTCACCGACCGCGTCAGCCAGGCCTTCCGCGACCTGACGTCCGTGATGGGCTTCTCGAACGACGACTTCATCCGCACGACGGAACCGCGCCACAAGGCGGCCTGCGTCGCGCTGTGGAAGGTGCTGGCGGAGCGCGGCGAGATCTACCTCGGTGACTACGAGGGCTGGTATGCCGTTCGCGATGAAGCATTCTACGGCGCGGATGAGATCGTCGAACGCGACGGCGTGAAGTTCGCGCCGACCGGCGCGCCGGTGGAGTGGGTGAGGGAGCCTTCCTACTTCTTCAAGTTGTCGAAGTGGCTGAAGGTGCTGCTGGAACGCTACGACCTCCCGGAGGGCCACCCGGATCGCATCGACATCCAGCCCGAGAGCCGCCGCAACGAGGTTCGCGCCTTCATTCAGCAGGGGCTTAAGGACTTCGGCGAGGGGTCGCCGAAGCTGGACCTGTCGGTGTCGCGCACGTCCTTCAAGTGGGGCGTGAAGGTGCCGGGGGACGAGGCGCATGTGATGTATGTCTGGGTCGATGCGCTGACCAACTACATCACCGCGGCGGGGTATCCCGATACGACGGCGCCGCGCTGGAAGTTCTGGCCGGCCGATGTGCATTTCGTCGGCAAGGACATCGTGCGGTTCCACACGATCTACTGGCCGGCGATGCTGCTGGCGGCCGGGCTGCCGACCGCGAAGCGCGTGTTTGCCCATGGCTGGTGGACGAATGAGGGGCAGAAGATCAGCAAGTCCCTGGGCAACGTGATCGATCCTGTCGCGCTGGTGGAGGAATACGGGCTCGACGCCGTGCGCTACTTCCTGCTGCGGGAGGTGCCCTTCGGGCAGGATGGGGATTTCTCGCGCCGCGCGCTGGTGAACCGGTTGAACGGGGAGCTGGCGGATGCGCTGGGGAACCTGGCGAACCGGACGCTGTCGCTGATCCAGCGGAACTGCGAAGGGAAGCTGCCGGGCTTCGATTTTTTCGACGAAGCGGAGGTCAAACTGCATCATGGCTTCGCGGGCATCAACAGCCTGCCGCGCCTTGTGCGCGACTTGCTGGAACGACAGGCATTTCATACGGCACTTGAAGCACTAATGCTGCACGTTCGTGAGGCCAATGCCTACATTACGAAAGAGCAGCCATGGGCGCTGAAGAAAACTGATCCCGCTCGTATGAAACTGGTACTTCGAAGCCTACACACGAGCCTCAGAACAGTGGCGACATTGATGCAGCCCTTCATGCCTGGAACGATGGCGCTGCTGCTCGACCAACTGGGCGTGCCTGCGGACATGCGAACTATTGCGGCGCTGGAAATCCCTTTGCTTGAAGGCACGCCGCTGCCGCCGCCCGCGCCGCTGTTCCGCAAGATCGACCTCGCGGCCGCCTGATGCTGATCGACAGCCACTGCCACCTCGACCACTCGGCCGACGCCGAGGTCTTCGACCTGATCGCGCGCGCGAAAAACGCCGGCGTCGAGCGCATGGTCACCATCGGCGTGCGGATGTCCCAGGCCGCGAAGGTCAGGGAACTCGCGGAGCGCCACCCCGAGGTCTGGGGCACCGTCGGCATCCACCCGCACAATGCCGGCGAGGGGCCGCTGCCCACGCCCGAGCAGATCGCCGCCGAGGCCGACCACCCGCGCATCATCGGCATCGGCGAATCCGGGCTGGATTATTTCTACGACAAGGCGCCGCGCGACGCGCAGGCGGAGAATTTCCGCCGCCATATCCGCGCCGCGCGCATCGCCGGCCTGCCCTTGTGCATCCATGCGCGTCAGGCGGATGACGACATCGTGGCGATCCTGCGCGAGGAACGCGAGGCCGGCGGGCCCTTCGACTTCCTGCTGCATTGCTTCAGCAGCGGGCGGGCGCTGGCGGAACAGGCGGTGGCGATGGGGGGCTATGTCTCCTTCTCCGGCATCCTGACATTCCCAAAATCCCAGGAATTCAGGGAGATTGCCGCCGGTCTTCCGGCCGACCGGCTACTGGTGGAGACCGATGCGCCCTACCTCGCGCCGGTGCCGTTCAGGGGGAAGCGCTGCGAGCCCGCCATGGTCGCCCATACCGCCCGCGTGCTGGCGGAGGTCCGCGGGCTGACCCCCGAAGCCCTGGCCGACCTGACCACCGCGAATTTCCACCGGCTGTTCAGGAAGGCCGCCTAGGACATTGTTGAAGATCACGATTCTCGGCTGCGGTGCGTCGGGCGGCGTGCCGCAGATCGGCGGTGCGGACGGGCACGGCTGGTGGGGCGCATGCGATCCCACGGACCCGCGCAACCGCCGCATGCGGACTTCCATTACCATCGAGGGTGCCGGCGCGGGGCGGCTGCTGGTGGATACCGGGCCGGACCTGCGCGCCCAGCTGCTGGCCTGCGGCGTGCCCTCGGTCGATGCCGTGCTCTACACCCATGACCATGCCGACCATGTGATGGGGCTGGACGAGATCCGCATTTTGAACCGCCTGGTCGGCCGCCCGATCGAGGCCTTCGGCATGGAGCGGACGCTCTCGATCATCCGCCAGCGCTTCGACTACGCCTTCCTGCCGTCCACCGCGCCGCATTTCTTCCGCCCAGCGGTCGAGCCGATGCGCCTGGAGGCCGGCGAGACCCGCGCGATGGCCGGCCACCTGGTCGAGACCTTCCTGCAGGACCATGCCGTGATGGACACGCTGGGGCTGCGGATTGGCGCCTTCGCCTATTCCACCGACCTGGTGCGGCTGCCGTCCGAGAGCCTGGCGCGCCTTCACGGCCTGGATACCTGGGTGGTGGGATGCTTCCAGCGGCGCCCGCACAAGGTGCACGCGAACCTGGACCAGGTGCTGGAATGGGTGGATATGCTGAAGCCGCGCCGGACCGTGCTGACCCATATGGGCCCGGACCTGGACCATGGCTGGCTGCTGGCCAACCTGCCGCCGGGGGTGGAGCCCGGGCATGACGGGATGGTGCTGCATATCCCGGCCTGAAGGCGCCTTCGGAACGATCGGGGCGCGGGGCTTTCGCGACCGCGGGGGATGCCCCACATTCGACATGAAGCGGGCGGGGCTGATTCGCCGCCGCCGCCACGAAAGGACATTTCCATGATCAGGGATCGTGACCCGGTCGAAGTCTACAACAACACCCTGGTGCCGATGGTCATCGAGCAGACCGCCCGGGGCGAGCGCGCCTTCGACATCTATTCGCGGCTGTTGAAGGAACGCATCATCTTCCTGACCGGGCCGGTCTTCGACCAGGTGTCTTCGCTGATCTGCGCGCAGCTGCTGTTCCTGGAATCCGAGAACCCGTCGAAGGACATCGCCTTCTACATCAATTCTCCGGGCGGCGTGGTTTCGGCCGGTCTCGCGATGTACGACACCATGCAGTACATCCGCTCCCCGGTCAGCACGGTGTGCATCGGGCAGGCGGCGTCGATGGGTTCGCTGTTGCTGTGTGCGGGCGCGAAGGCGAAGCGCTATGCGCTGCCCAACAGCCGGATCATGGTGCACCAGCCCTCGGGCGGCGCGCAGGGCCAGGCGACCGACATCGAGATCCAGGCGCGCGAGATCCTCAAGCTCCGCCAGCGGCTGAACGAGATCTATGTGAAGCACACCGGCCAGCCGATCGAGGCCATCGAGCGCAAGCTCGACCGCGACAGCTACATGTCCGCCGAGGAGGCCCGCGACTTCGGCCTGGTGGACCATGTGGTCGAGGAACGGCCGATGCCGGCCTCGGCCGAACCCACGAAGGCGTGATGCGAAAGCCGCCCCGGGCAGCCCCAA
>LNFM01003642.1_pt1 | contig 32415 bp, 34 predicted proteins | sample 596031 | NCBI WGS metagenome assembly LNFM01 (sample SAMN04254537, study PRJNA301005) | activated carbon metagenome | isolation source: dual media filters at the Ann Arbor, Michigan drinking water treatment plant | place: USA: Ann Arbor | reverse complement strand
AAGAACGCCGACTTCAAGAAGTCGATCGACGCCATGCAGGCCTACCGCTCCGACCAGTATCTGTGGTGGCAGGTGGCCGAATACACCTACGACACCTTCATGATCCGCTCGCGCACCCGCGGCTGATCCGGCTTCCGAGGCGCAGCAAAGCGGCCCGGTTTCGTTAGGAAACCGGGTTTTTTGCATTTTAAGCGGGTTCGGGTATGGAATTGCGGAACCGGTTGTTCCAAGCTGGTTCCAGAGCCTCACCAAGAAGGCCGAGACGCACATCCAACAAGGACGGATCCCATGAAGCGAAGAGAGTTTTTGAAAGTCACCGCTATCGGCGCCGCCGGCGCCGCGACGATGGCGGCGCCCGCCATTGCCCAGTCGATGCCTGAGCTCAAATGGCGCCTTACGGCAAGCTGGCCGAAATCGCTGGATACGCTGTGGGGCGGCGTCGAATTGATGACCAAGCTCGTGGCCGAGGCCACCGACAACAAGTTCCAGATTCAGGCTTTTTCCGCCGGCGAGATCGTGCCGGGGCTGCAGGTGCTGGACGCGGTTCAGAACGCCACCGTCGAGATGGGGCATACCGCGTCCTACTATTACTTCGGCAAGGATCCGACCTTCGCCTTCGGCACCGCCGTGCCGTTCGGACCCAACCAGCGCCTCAACCAGGCCTGGTACATGATGGGCGGCGGCAAGGAGCTCCTGAACGAGTTTTACAAGAGCTACAACGTCACGTCGTTTCTGGCGGGCAATACCGGCTGCCAGATGGGCGGCTGGTTTCGCAAGGAGATCAACACCGTTGACGACCTCAAGGGCCTCAAGATGCGGATCGGGGGCTTTGCCGGGCGCGTGATGCAGAAAGTCGGCGTCGTACCGCAGCAGCTTGCTGGCGGCGACATTTATCCCGCGCTCGAAAAAGGCACGATCGACGCCGCCGAATGGGTCGGGCCCTATGACGACGAGAAGCTCGGCTTCAACAAGGTCGCGCCGCATTATTACTATCCCGGCTGGTGGGAGGGCGGTCCGATGCTGCTGGGCATGGTCAATCTGGAGAAATGGAACTCGCTGCCGAAAAACTATCAAAGCGTCCTTGAACAGGCGGGCGCGACCGCCAACAGCTGGATGATGGCGAAGTACGACCAGGGCAATCCGCCGGCGCTGAAGAAGCTGCTCGCCGGAGGCACCAAGCTGCACGCCTTTTCGCCGGCGATCATGCAGGCCTGCCTGAAGGCGGCCAGGGAATTGTACGCCGAAACCGCATCGACCAACCCGAACTTCAAGAAGGTGCTGGATTCGATGAACGGCTTCACCAACAACGGATACCAATGGTTCCAGGTCGCCGAACTCGGCTACGACAGCTTCATGGCGCGCAATCCGCAAGGCTGATCATAAAGGCTGATCGCGTCAGCTCGACACGTCAAAGCCCCGAAGCGAAAGCTTCGGGGCTTCTTTTTTCGGAGCGCCGCGCCGCTATTGCTTCGGCCCGCCGAAATCGAGCGGCGGCAGTTCGATCTGCGGCACTTCGATCCTGACCTTGCTGAGATCGACGTCGCGCTGCTTGTCGAGCAGGACGGTCACCACGGACGGGAAGGCGATGACGATCGCCACCATGATCGCCTGCAGACCGATCCATGGCACCGCGCCCCAATAGATGTCGGAGCTCTTGACCTCTTTGGGCGCCACGCCGCGCAGGTAGAACAGGGCGAAGCCGAACGGCGGATGCAGGAACGACGTCTGCATGTTGACGCAGAGCATGACGCCGAACCAGATCAGCGCGGCGTCAGCGCCGACGACCGGCGCCAGGACCTTCTGCGCGATCGGCGCGACCATCGGCAGGATGATGAACGCGATCTCGAAGAAGTCGAGGAAGAACGCCAGGAAGAAGACGAAGAGATTGATGAAGACCAGGAAGCCCCAGACGCCGCCCGGAATCGAGGTCAGATGGTGCTCGAGCCAGACGCCGCCGGAGACGCCGAGGAACACCACCGAAAAGCAGGTCGAGCCGATCAGGATGAAGACGACCATGGTGGAAAGGCGCATGGTCGAGGAGTAACCTTGCTTGATCAGGTCGCGCAGGTCGGGAATCCGGACGGCTTCCAGGCAAAGCCAGACCACGGCGAGATAGACCACCGCAAAGCTCAGCTTGAACATCAACCCCTTGCCGAGCATGACGCCGATGATGGCGCCGATGCCGGCGGCGGCGATGCCGATCAGCAGCATCTTGTGGCCCTTGTTGCTCAGCTCCTTGTGATGGATCGCAGCGAGGACGATGGCGCCGATGGCGCCCATTGCGCCGGCTTCCGTCGGCGTCGCCAATCCCAGCATCATGGTGCCAAGCACCACGAAGATCAGCACGGCCGAAGGAATGATTCCCATCAGGCATTTGCGCCAGAGCGGCCAGCCCCGCAACGTCAGCGCATCCCTGGGCACAGCAGGCACGTGATGGGGCAAGAAGAGTCCCAGTAAGAAGGTGATACATGTCGCCGACCGACTTGCCGAGCTGGTCGGCCATCACGATCAGCACCAGCGAGGGCGGCACCAGCTGGGTGATGGTGCCGGATGCGGCCAGCACGCCAGTGATGTAGCGGATGTTGTAGCCGTAGCGGATCATCACCGGCATCGAGATCAGCGCCATGGCGATGACCTGCGCCGCCACCGTGCCGGTGATCGCGCCAAGGATGAAGCCGACGATGATGACGGAGTAGCCGAGGCCGCCGCGGATCGGGCCGAACAGCTGGCCCATCGAATCCAGCATGTCCTCGGCAAGACCGCAGCGTTCGAGGATCGAACCCATGAAGGTGAAGAAGGGAATCGCGAGCAGCAATTCGTTGGAGAGCACGCCGCCGAAAATTCGTCCGGGAATGGCCTGCAGAAAGTTCATGTCGAAAAAGCCAAGATAGATCGACAAGAATCCGAACGACAGTCCGAGCGCGGCCAGCGTGAAGGCCACCGGGAAGCCGATCAACATGGACAAAATCAAGCCGCCGAACATCAGCGGCGGCATCATGTCGAGCGTGATCATTGGGTCGGCCTCTCGTACTTCGCATCGATCACGACGTATCCCTTCAACGCAGCGATGCGCTTGATCACCTCGGAGACGCCTTGCAGCGCCAGCAGAACGAAGCCCACCGGCACGACGGCCTTGATCGGCCAGCGGACCAGGCCGCCGGCATTCATGGAGATCTCGCTGACGACGTAGGACTGCATGAAGAACGGCCAGGACAGATAGCTGAGCAGCAGGCAGGACGGGATCAGGAAGCACAGCGTCCCGATCAGGTCGAGCCAGAGCTGGCCGCGTTCCGACAGCATCAGGTAGAGAATCTCGACGCGAACATGCTCGTTGCGCTCGAAGGTGTAGGAGGCGCCGAACATCACGAACACCGCGAACATGTACCACTGCAGTTCCAGCCAGCTGTTCGAACTGTAGCCGAAGGCGTAGCGGATCATGGCGTTGGCGGCGCTGACGACGCAGGCGGCGAGCACCAGCCAGTTGCAGACGCTGCCCAGTTTCTTGTTGATCAGGTCGATGACAGAACTTATTGCCAGCAATGGGCGCATCACGCTCTCCTCGGGCGCATCATCGATGCGCGCCGGATTTTTTCGTTGATGTTGCGTCGCCGGCTTGCCCCCCGCGGATGGGGCCGCCGCCGCGCGAAAAGCGCGCAGGTCCGCCGCTCATTGGCTGGAGCAATTGCAACGATCGTCCTCCCCGTCCCGCGCTACCGCCGTCTTGACCGCATCATTGCAAGATGCGCTGGCTCGTTTCCGGCCGTGCAGGCGTGAAGCAGCCGCACCATTTCAGCGCGGCGTGGCGGCGTCAATTGAAAAATGGTCAAATTGACGCGGGGGTTAATTCGCTGGGCCGCCTGATCAATAGCCACCCAGGATCGGAAACAAATCCGACGGTGGCCGTCAGCCGCCGGTCACGCTCATGTGGCGGCTGACGCTGGGGCGGTTGTGCCTGCGGTCGATGATGAAGTCGTGGCCCTTCGGCTTCAGCCCGATGGCGCGATCGATCGCGGCCGACAACAGGTCGTCGTCGGCAGAGGCCCGCAACGGCTTGCGCAAATCGGAGGCGTCCTCGTGGCCGAGGCAGGTGTGCAGGGTGCCGGTGCAGGTGATCCGTACCCGGTTACAGGACTCGCAGAAGTTATGGGTCATCGGCGTGATGAAGCCGAGCTTGCCGCCGGTCTCCGCTACCCGGACATAACGGGCGGGGCCTCCGGTGTCGTCGTCGAGATCTGTCAGCGTGTACTGCTGGGCGAGGCGCGCGCGCAACAGCGACAGCGGCAGGTACTGGTCGATCCGGCCTTCGCCGATGTCGCCCATCGGCATGACCTCGATCAGCGTCAGCGCCATGTCCTTGCTGTGCGCCCATTGCATCAGCGCGGGTATCTCTTCCTCGTTCATGTTCTTCAGCGCCACCGCGTTGATCTTGACGGCAAGGCCGGCAGCGCGCGCCGCCTCGATGCCGGCCAAGACCTTGTCGAGATCGCCCCAGCGGGTGATGGCGCGGAATTTCGCCGCATCGAGCGTGTCGAGCGAGACGTTGACACGGCGCACGCCGCAGTCGTGGAGTTCGGTCGCAAAGCGCGCCAGTTGCGAACCGTTGGTGGTCAGCGTCAGCTCATCGAGCGCGCCGCTTCGCAAATGGCGCGACAGCGAACGCACCAGCGACATCACGTTGCGCCGGACCAGCGGCTCGCCGCCGGTGAGGCGCAACTTGCGCACGCCCTTGGCGATGAAGGCCGAGCACAGCCGGTCGACTTCCTCCAAGGTCAGCAGGTCCGCCTTGGGCAGGAACGTCATGTCCTCGGACATGCAATAGAAGCAGCGCAGGTCACAGCGGTCGGTCACCGAGACGCGCAGGTAACGGATGGTTCGGCCGAACGGATCGACCATCGGCGGGAACAGTCGGTCAGGTGAGTTCGACGAGGATCCGCTCATTCAGACATGCCTTGCAAATGGACCATAGCGCGCCGGTTCGCCCGCGCCACCGTGACACCGGCATACCGGCTTCGCCAAGCATAATCTATGGCGGTTTGGAACGAAATGGAGACCGGTCCGGGTGGCAAACCGCGCAACTGGCGGGGGTGCTTGCGGCCCACGCCTTCTTGGGACATCGGGGCCGGAATTGCGGCCCCGGCGAAACCGGCCATTACGGGCGGGCGGCAGCCTGGCCCAGGCTGTTCACGGCGTCCGCCAGGTCGCGCATATGGCCGATCAGCCGGTCCGGCTTGAGGTCGGCGATGGGAACATCGGTGTAGCCGAACTCGACGCCGATCACGGGAATGCCGGCCCGCCGCGCCACGCCGATGTCGGGCCCGGCGTCGCCGACCATGATGGTCGCGGCGATATGCCCGCCCGCCCGCGCCACGGTCTGTTGCAGGATGACCGGATCGGGCTTGGCGACGCCGAACGTGTCGGCGCCACAGATCGCCGAAAACCGCCGGCTCAGGCCCAGTTGGTCCAGTAGCCGCTTCGACAGCCATTCCAGCTTGTTGGTACACACCGCGAATCGATAACCCTGCGCCCCGAGATCGTCCAGGGCGGCTTCCAGCCCCTCGAACGGGCGGGAGGCGTCGGCGATGTGGGCGGCGTAGTAGTCGATGAAATCCCGCATCAAGCGATCGATGTCGGCGACGCCCATTGCGACGCCTTCCACCTCGAGCCCGCGCTCGATCAGCTTGCGGGCGCCGGCGCCGATCATGTTGCGCGCCGAATGCAGCGGCAAGGGCGCGATGCCCTCGCGGCCAAGCACGAAATTGAGCGCGGCGATCAGGTCGGGCGCGGTATCGACCAGCGTGCCGTCGAGGTCGAAGACAACGGTGCGGGGAAGGATCATCGGAATTCGCTATCCGCCGGCGCGCCTTCATGCAAGTAGGTTAGCTTATAACCTGCACGATCGTCCCCGTGCGCTGGCCTGTGGTACTGTTCCCGACGCCAAAACGGGGGTAGAGAAGCCTCACCAGGGGCTTGAGGGGCATCGTCAGCAGGTGGATATGGACCAGTTGAAGCGGCAGGCGGCGGCGCGGGCGCTGGAGCGGGTGCGGGACGGCATGAAGCTCGGGCTCGGCACCGGCTCGACCGCGAAGCATTTCGTCGAGCTGCTCGGCGAGAAGGTTGCGGGCGGGATGAAAGTGGTGGGCGTGCCGACCTCGGAGGCGACCCGTGCCCAGGCGGAAGCCTGCAAGATTCCGCTGACCACGCTCGATGCGATCGACCGGCTCGATCTCACGGTGGACGGCGCCGACGAGATCGATCCCGCGCTCAATCTGATCAAGGGCGGCGGCGGCGCGCTGTTGCGGGAAAAGATCGTGGCGGCCGCCTCGGATCGCATGATCGTGATTGCCGACGACAGCAAATGGGTCGATGTCCTCGGCCGTTTTCCGCTTCCGGTGGAGGTGATTCCGTTCGGACTGGCCGCAACGCAGCGGGCGATGGCGGCGGCATTTGCGCAAAGCGGCGTTTCCGGGCAAATGGTGCTCCGGAAGGGCCGGGACGGCCACGTTTTTGTCACCGATGGCGGCCACTGGATTGTCGATGCCCATCTTGGACGCATCGCGGAGGCGCCGCGCCTGGCGGGCCTCCTGAACCTGATCCCGGGCGTCGTCGAACACGGCTTGTTCATTGGTCTGGCGACCATCGCCATCCTGGCAAGTGGTCAGGGAATTCGCGTAGTTGAGCGGCGGTAACGCCGGTAAATGAGGAGAACTGGAATGAAGCGCCTTTCAAGGATTTTGTCGGCGGCTGGCCTGTCTCTGGGGCTGGCGCTCGCCGCCGTCCCGGCTGACGCGCAGCAGAAGAGCGCGCCGGCGCCCGCGCCGGCCACGATTCCGGGGCTGAAGCCGGCGACGCCCGCGGCGCTCGCCGCCGCCAAGGAAATTCTGACCATGAAAAACGCGAGCGCGATGTACGCCAGCGCCGTTCCCAACATCGTCGAGCAGACCAAGAACGCATTGCTGCAAAGCAACCTCAACTACCAGAAGGATCTCAACGAGGTCGCGGTCCTGGTTGCCAAGGGTCTGGCCGGCCGTGAAAAGGAAATCGGCGACGGCATGGCCCAGGTCTATGCCAACGAGTTCACCGAGCAGGAGCTGAAGGACCTTGTGAACTTCTACAAGTCGCCGCTGGGCCAGAAGCTCTTGGCGAACGAGCCCCGCGCCATCCAGTTCAGCATGTCCTACATGAACCAGTGGGCGCAGAACTTCGCGGAAACGGTCAACGGCCAGTTCCGGGCCGAAATGAAGAAGCGCGGCAAGGAGATCTGATCCGGATCCGGCCGGGATCGGACGCGGGCGGGGGTGAAATGGCTGAGTTCGACGTCGATCTCTTCGTCATCGGCGGTGGCTCGGGCGGTGTTCGCGCCGCGCGCATCGCCGCCGGCCACGGCGCCAGGGTCATGGTCGCCGAGGAATACCGGATGGGCGGCACCTGCGTGATCCGCGGCTGCGTGCCGAAGAAGCTGTTCGTGCTCGGCTCGCACGTCCGCCACGAGATTGAGGATGCCAGGGGGTTCGGCTGGACCATCCCGCAATTTTCCTTCGACTGGCCGACGCTGGTCGCCAACAAGGACAAGGAAATCGCGCGCCTGGAAGGCATCTATGCCGCCAATGTCGAGAAGTCCGGCGCGCGCGTCGCAAAGACCCGCGCGGTGCTGGAAGACGCCCACACGCTGCGGCTTCTGACCGGCGAGAAGGTGACGGCCAGGTACATCCTGATCGCGACCGGCGGGGCGCCCAACCACGGGCGCGAGATTCCCGGCATCGAGCACGTCATCTCCTCGAACGAGGCGTTCGACCTGCCGAAGCTGCCAAAGCGGATCGTGATCCAGGGTGGCGGCTATATCGCGCTGGAATTCGCTGGCATCTTCGCCGGCTACGGCTCCGACGTCACCGTGGTCTATCGCGGCGACAACATTTTGCGCGGCTTCGACGAGGACGTCCGCAGGCACGTGCGCGCCGAGATGGAGAAGCAGGGCATCACCATTCTCACCGGCTGCACCGTCGACAAGGTCCACCGCCACGGCGACGAATTCACCACCCATCTGTCGAACGGCTCCAGCATTGCCTCCGACAAGGTGATGTTCGCGATCGGCCGGCATCCGAACGTCGCCAATCTCGGGCTCGAGAAGGCCGGCATCGCCATCAACCCGGCGAACGGCGGTATCGCCGTCGATGGCTGGTCGAAGACCTCGGTCGACAACATCTACGCGATCGGCGATGTCACCCATCGCACCAACCTGACGCCGGTTGCGATCCGCGAGGGCCATGCCTTTGCCGATACCGTGTTCGGCAAGCGGCCGGTCCAGGTCGATCACGCCACCATCCCGACCGCGGTATTCTCGCAGCCGGAAGTCGGCACCGTCGGCCTGACCGAAGCCGAGGCCCGCGCGCAATTCAGCCACGTCGACATCTACAAGGCCGATTTCCGCCCGATCAAGGCGACGATGTCGGGCCGCGACACCCGCGTGCTGATGAAGCTCGTGGTCGACGGCGCGAGCGACCGCGTTCTCGGCTGTCACATCGTCGGCGACACCGCCGCCGAAATCGTCCAGGCGGTCGCGATAGCTGTTAAGATGAAGGCGACCAAGGCCGATTTCGACGCGACCTTCGCGTTGCATCCGACCGCGGCCGAGGAACTGGTGACGATGCGGACGCCGACGGCGCGGCATGTCAGGGAAGCGGCGGAGTAGAGCCCTGCAACGGAGTTACCCCAACCATGATTGAATCAATCGGCATCGTCGGCGCGGGCACCATGGGCAACGGCATCGCGCAAGTATGCGCGGCGGCGGGTCTGCCCGTGGTCATGACGGATGTTTCCGATGCCGCGCTCACCCGCGGCATTTCGGTGGTCTCCTCCAGCCTGGAGCGGCTGGTCAACAAGCAGAAGATGACCGACGCCGATCGGAAGGCCGCGCTGGCGCGGATCACGACGAGCACGGACACGGCAGGATTTTCCACCTGCGATCTCGTGATCGAGGCGGCGACCGAGAATGAGGACCTGAAGGTGAAGATCCTCAAGGACCTCTGCGCAAAACTGCGGCCGCAAGCGCTGCTCGCCACCAACACGTCCTCGATCTCGATCACCAAGCTCGCCGCGGCCACCGACCGGCCGGACCGTTTTATCGGCATGCATTTCTTCAACCCGGTGCCGCTGATGGCGCTTCTGGAATTGATCCGGGGCCTGCAGACCTCCGACGCCACCCACGCCAGCGCCGAAGCCTTTGCCAAGCGGATCGGCAAGGTCTCCATCACCGCGAAGAACAGTCCGGGCTTTGCGGTCAACCGCATCCTGTGCCCGATGATCAACGAGGCGATCTTCGCGCTGCAGGAGGGGCTGGCGACGGCCGAAGACCTCGACGCCGGCATGAAGCTCGGCTGCAACCACCCGATCGGCCCGCTGGCGCTGGCCGACATGATCGGGCTCGACACCATGCTGTCGGTGATGGAGGTCTTCTACCAGGGATTCAACGACCCGAAATATCGCCCCGCGCCGTTGCTGAAGGAAATGGTCGCCGCCGGCCATCTCGGCCGCAAGTCGGGCCAGGGGTTTTACAGCTACGGCAAGCCGGCGTAGCGCGCCCCGCGATTACGTAGGATGGGTAGAGCGAAGCGAAACCCATCGATACTTGCGCGGAGGCGGCATGATGGGTTTCGCTTCGCTCTACCCATCCTACGCGTTCCAGCAATCAAAGGAATAAGGCCATGCGTGTGGCAATTGTCGGCGCCGGCGGCGTCGGAGGCGGTTTTGGCGCGGCGCTGGCCAGGGCGGGCGCCGACGTCACCTTCATCGCGCGCGGCGCGCATCTGGCCGCCATGAGGCGCGAGGGGTTGAAAGTCCTCAGCCCGCGCGGCGACACCCATCTGGTGCCGACGCAGGCGACCGACAACCCCGCCGATATCGGCACCGTCGATTTCGTGCTGTTCTGCGTCAAGCTGTGGGACGTCGAAAGCGCGGGAACGGCGATCAAGCCGCTGGTCGGCAAGAGCACGGCGGTCATTCCGCTGCAGAACGGCATCGACGCCGCCGAGCGGCTGCTGCCGATCCTGGGCGGCCACGCCGTCATGGGCGGCGTGGCGCAAATCAGCGCGTCGATCGCAGCCCCCGGGATCATCCAGCAGGTCGGAACCTTCATGCGCGTGATCTTCGGCGAACTGGATGGCAAGCGCAGCCAGCGCGGTGAGGATTTTCTCGCGCTCTGCCTGAAGGCCGGCTTCGACGCGACGCTGAGCGATCAGATTCTCACCGAACTCTGGATGAAGTTCATCCTGCTTGCGACCAATGCCGGGATCACGGCGGCGACGCGTCAGCCGATCGGCAGGCTGCGCGACGATACCGACCTGCGCCCGATCATGATCGCCGCCTTCCAGGAAGTGATCGATGTCGGTCGGGCGAGGGGGATCGCCCTGCCGGCCGACGCGCTGGCGAAGATTCTCGATTTCGTCGGCCACGCGCCGCCGGCGATGAAGGCGTCGATGGCGCTCGATCTCGAACGCGGCAACCGGCTCGAACTGCCCTGGCTTAGCGGCAAGGTGGTGAGCCTCGGCCGTCAGCTTGGCGTCGCCACGCCGACGCACGCCATGATGTATGCGATGCTCAAGCCCTACGCGATGGGAACGCCGGCCTGAGTGGGACTTCATTTCGGATTGGGGTCGACAAGGCCCTTGGCGGGATTTTCGAGCTTTCCCGCCAACGCAAGCTGCAGGGCCTGTCCGAGTGCGCGGGCTGCATTCAGCACCTCCTGTTCGAATTCCTGGTCCTCATCCAGCGCTTGATGCGAGGTGGCATACGGCTCCATGTAGCCGATATAGCCTTCGGCTTCGCTCTTTCGGCCGGCCGAGATCAGCGACATGTCGGTCAACCAGTCCGAGAGCGAGCGGCGCAGGTCCTCCGCGCCGGCGCTGTCGCCGTGCACGACGAGCCCGAAGTAACGCCCGGCGAGGTGGCGCGGATACGGCCAGCCCTTAAGCTCAAGCGCCTTGGCTTCCTTCGCGCGCTTTCCGTGCGTCGAGGTGGGATCGGGGTTGCCGCCGTCCGCGCAAACCAGCCGGTCCATCATCGCCTTCAGCGCGGTCGGGACGTGATACCAGTTCACCGGCGTGACGATCAGGATGCCGTGGGCTGCGACCCAGAGCGGATAGATATCGTTCATCCAGTCGTCGGTCTGCCCGAGCGAATAATTCGGATAGCAGCTGCATGGCCAGTGGCAGAGCGGCATCGCGGTCGAGATGCAGGATTTGCAGGGGTGAATCTGGCGGCCGAACTCCGAGGTCAGGCGTGACAGGTCGAGGATATGGATCGCAAAACCCATTCCGGAGAACACCGGCTCCGCCAGCTTGACCAGTCGCCAGCTCTTCGACATCTCGCCGGGGCAGGTATGTTCGCTGCGCGCCGAACCGTTGATGATGAGAATGCGGCGTGGCAGGGCGGAATCGTCATGACGCCGCTGCGCTTCCATGATCGCGTCGCGCGCGGCCAGCCAGTCCACCGAGATTTCATAGTCGGGATCAGCGAACCCGGGACCGGCCTTGCGGGTCAGCGGGGCCTTGCGACCTCCGCTGTAGGCGTCCCACGCCGCTGCGACGATGGCATCCAGTTCGCGTTGCAGCGGCTGGAAGGCCGGATCGACGAAGCGGCTGCGATAGCGCTTCTCGAATTCCTCGCGCGGCAATTCGACCGGCGGCATCCCTTTCCGAACGTCTGGCGCCGGCATTCACCGCTCCCGTGCTGCAGCTTCGGGGTTGCCAACGCTGCAGGCGCCAACGAGGTTCCCGCCAGGGGTGGCGGGCTCTGATCGCTGCGAACTAGCCGGTGTTGGCCGCCTTGCCGGAGCGCCAACGAAGCGGCGGCGACTGCGGCTTCGAAGGCCGACTCCTTGGTTTGGTAGACGTTCTCGGCCTTGCCGTCATGGCGCACGCGCCACTCGCCGCCGTGGCCGACGATCTCGTAGGATGCAAGTCCCATCTGCGTTCTCCTGTTTCCCTGTCAAACGAAGACGACCCATTCCGGTTCCCCGCAGCGACTGGTGCGCGGAACCGCCGCGTTACCAGGACGTTGCGGTGTGATGACCACGCCTCGACAAAACGCCAAGGCCACGCCGCCAGGTCCCGATCGCGCCCCGCGACGGCGATCCGTCGGCGCTCTGACAACGACGAGGCTCCCGGCGAATTTCGTCCAAGCCCGGCGCGCACGCCGCAAATTCGTGAGGAGGTTTCCGGGCGGATTCAGGGATGACGATTATGTCGAACTGGAACGGGACTACAAATGGCAGGCGCATCTGCGCTGGCGTGACGGGCTCGGCGAAACGCAATTTGCGGCAAAGCTCCGTTCCGGCCGCTTCGCGGAAATAGCGGCGCTCGCCAGCCGCATCGAGTCGCGCACCAATCTGCTTTTCTCGTTCGAGAAGATGGCGTTGCGGGACGCGATCCGGTCCGAGGCGGGGGCGGAGGCGTTTTCGCACGGGCTGTTCGATCTGTTGCACGGCGCGCGCGCGATGGAAGCGCGCTTCTCTTCCTGGATCGAAACCGTGGCCGCGCTGCCGCAGCGACAAACCCGGGTGCTGACCTGGCCGCTGGTAACGGTGTTTGGTTTTATCGCGCAACCCAGGACCCATTTTTTCTTCAAGCCGACCGTCACAAGGGAAGCCGCGCGACGCTACGGCGTCGAGCTTGCTTACGCTTCACGGCCCTCGTGGCCGCTGTATCGCGATCTCCTCTCGTTTGTCCGCCGCGTGCGAACCGACATTCAAGACCTCAAGCCGCGCGACATGATCGACTTGCAGTCGTTCCTTTGGGTTCAGGGTTCGGAAGAGTATCCGGACTAGGACGGCCGGAGAAGACTGCGCCAGGATAACGCGACGGGCAAACACGTAAAACCTGTCCAGCCAAAGGGGGCCACTGAACGAAAGCAAGCCTCGGGCGAAATGCGCTGCGAAATCGCGAAACTGTATCCATCGTCTTTGCGAGCGCAGCGAAGCAATCCATCGCGCCGCAAGGGAAGTAAGCATGGATTGCTTCGCTGCGCTCGCAATGACGACGTATAGGGAGCGCGTCAACGCTGCGCATCATCAACGATGCTCCGAACCACGAGGCCGCCGGCCCCCGACATTCGCGTCAGCGCGCTTCCCGCGCCGCCAGCCTGCCGGCGGGTTTCCTGGCCTGCGTCGCGCCGCCCGTCAGCGCCATCACCGACACCGCGACAACGCGATCAATGATTCCCTGGACGTCGTCGAGGTCGCATTTTCCTTCGGAAAGTTTTGTCAGCCGCTCGTTTTCCCGGATGGTGTGGTGCGACATCGCCAGCGCGAAATGCAGACCCCAATACAGATCGACGTCGTCGCGGCCGGGCATGGCGCGGCGCATCGCGGCGATGAATTTTCGCAAATGATCGACCTCGCGGTTCTTGATGCGGCGGATCGGCGGCACCGATTCGATCGAGGCGCGGATCATGAAGCGCGCCGCGGTCGATCCTTCGCGGTCGGGACCGAGACAGCCGCGCAAGGTCGGTCCCACCAGGGCGCGCAGGATGGCGTCGATCGGTGCCCTGCCGCCGCCCGTTTCCTCCGCGGCTTTCAATTCATTGAGCCGCTCACGGTTGGTGGCCAGGCTGCGGGTGACGAACAACTCCGCGATCAGTTCGTCCTTGGAGCCGAAGTGATAGTTCACCGCGGCGAGGTTCACGCTGGCCTCGGCGACGATGTCCCGCAGCGTGACGTCGCCGAAGCCGCGATCGGCGTAAAGCCGTTCGGCTGCGGCGAGGATGGCAGACCTGGTCCGATCGCTCGACATATCAGGAACCCGCTTGCGGCGTTGCAATTCAAACAGTTGTATGAAACTATTGTTTGAAGGGCAGGAAAAGTCAATTCGCGCGGCGGCAGCGTCGCGTTTCGGCCCGATACGCGCCGTCGCCTCGCAGCCGCGAAATGCCTTGCGGGAATGCCGGGGCGGGCGGACAGTGCGGCCCAACGATCCCCGAAGCTGAAGGTCAGGAGCCTCCCATGGACTTCAATATGTCAGATCGCCAGAAAGAATGGCTCAACCGCGTGCAGGCGTTCATGAGCGCGCATGTCCGGCCCGCGGTGCCGATCTACCGGAAGCAGGACGAGGAAGGGCCGCGCTGGAAGGTGATCCCGATCCTCGAAGACCTCAAGAAGAAGGCCAGGGCCGAAGGCCTCTGGAACATGTTCATGCCGCCGTCGTCGCATGAGGATGACGAATTCCGCGGCGCGGGATTGACCAACCTCGAATACGCGCCGCTCGCGGAGGAAATGGGCCGCATCAGCTGGGCCTCGGAAGTGTTCAACTGCTCCGCACCCGATACGGGCAACATGGAAGTGTTCATGCGCTACGCCTCCAGGGAGCAGAAACGCAAATGGCTGCGGCCGCTGATGGACGGCGAAATCCGCTCCGCATTCCTGATGACCGAGCCGGCGGTGGCTTCCTCGGACGCGACCAATATCGAAACCCGCATCGAAAAGGACCGCGATCATTACGTCATCAACGGCCGCAAATGGTGGTCGTCGGGGATGGGCGATCCCCGCTGCAAGGTCGCGATCCTGATGGGCAAGACCGACCCGAAGGCCGCGCGGCACCAGGCGCAGTCCCAGATCATCGTTCCGCTCGACACCCCCGGTATCAAGGTCGAGAAGATGCTGCCGGTGTTCGGATTCGACGACGCGCCGCACGGCCACGCCCAGGTCCTGCTGGAGAACGTGCGCGTTCCCAAGGAGAATATCCTGCTCGGCGAGGGCAGGGGCTTCGAGATCGCGCAGGGCCGCCTCGGTCCCGGCCGCATCCATCACTGCATGCGCACCATCGGCAAGGCCGAGGAGGCGCTGGAGAAGATGGTGCGCCGGCTGTCGTCGCGCACCGCGTTCGGCAAGAAGATCATCGAACACTCGATCTGGGAACAGCGCATTGCCGAAGCCCGGACCGACATCGAGATGAACCGGCTGCTGTGCCTGAAGGCCGCCGACATGATGGACAAGGTCGGCAACAAGAGCGCGCAGCTCGAGATCGCCATGATCAAGGTGGCGGGGCCGAACATGGCGCTGAAGATCATCGACAACGCCATCCAGGCGTATGGCGGTGCCGGCGTCTCCGATGAGGCGGGGCTGGCCAGCGACTACGCGCATGTGCGCACGCTGCGGCTGGCGGACGGTCCGGACGAGGTGCATAACCGCGCCATTGCCAGACTTGAACTTCGGAAGTATGCAAACGCTGCGCAGTAACTGAAATAACGGGGGCGCGAACGCCGCGCTCTCTCAGCCGTCATTCCGGGGCGATGCGCAGCATCGAACCTCAGATGTGCGGTGCACATCGGGGAATCTCGAGGTTCCCCGGGGTGCAATTGCACTCCTGGGGTCTGGTCCTCCGGACCACCCCGGAACGACGGATAAGAAACGAAGGGGAGCGTCATCGTGGCCGACGGCGTCAGGAAAGACGAAGAGTTCTCCGGCACCAAGGAGGTCGAGGAGCGCCATCGCATTAACGAGGCGAACCTCGATCGCTGGATGGTTGAGCATGTCGAGGGCTACAAGGGGCCGTTGACGGTCCGCCAGTTCAAGGGCGGCCAGTCCAATCCGACCTACAAGCTGGAAACGCCGGCGCGAGCTTACGTGATGCGGCGCAAGCCGTTCGGCAAATTGTTGCCGTCGGCGCATGCGGTCGATCGCGAGTTCCGCGTCATTGCCGCGCTCGGCAAGCAGGGGTTTCCGGTCGCGAAGGCCTATGCGCTGTGCACCGACGACGCCGTGATCGGCGCAGCGTTCTATATCATGTCGATGGAAGAGGGCCGGGTGTTCTGGGATCCGACGCTGCCCTCGCAGACACCGGAAAACCGGCGCAAGATATTCACCAGCAAGATCGAGACGCTGGCGAAACTCCACATCTTCGAGCCCGACAAGATCGGGCTCGGCGATTTCGGCAAGCCGGGCAATTATTTCGCGCGCCAGGTCGATCGCTGGACCAAGCAGTACCGCGCGTCGGAAACGCAGCATATTCCAGAATTCGAGAAGGCGGCCGAGTGGCTGCCGAAAACCGTGCCGGAACAGAAGCGCGTTTCGATCGTCCATGGCGACTACCGCCTCGACAACATGATTTTCCACGCCACCGAACCGCGCGTGCAGGCGGTGCTGGACTGGGAGCTGTCGACGCTCGGCGACCCCATGGCCGACTTCACCTATTTGCTGATGCAGTGGATCATGCCGGGTCTCGCCAATGCCGATCTCAAGGCGCTCAACATTCCCGATATCGACGAGGCCGCGCAGATCTATTGCAAGGTCACCGGCAGCGCCGTGCCTGACCTGAACTGGTATTTTGCCTACAACATGTTTCGTCTGGCCGGCATCACCCAGGGCATCGCCGGGCGGGTTCGGGACGGCACCGCGTCCAACGCCAAGGCGCTGGAGTCGGCAGCGCGCACCGTGCCGCTGTCGAAGGCCGCGTGGGTATATGCGCAGAAGGCCGGCGCGACCTGACCTGGCTCGCGCTTTCCCCCAACCTTCGCGGCAGCCTCTTGATGGCCGTCTCGATGGCGGCGTTCACCATCAACGACGCCATCACCAAGGCGATGTCATCGGAGATGAACTTCGGCCAGATCATGCTGGTCCGCGGCGTGTTCGCGACCGTGCTGATCGGGGCGCTCGCCTGGCACCAGGGCGCGCTGCGCCCGCTGCGCACCCTGATGATGAAGTCGGTGGCGCTGCGGGTGTTCGGCGAAGTCGGCGGAACGATTACGTTCCTGGCCGCGATTGTGCATCTGCCGCTCGCCAATACCGCGGCCATCTTCCAGGCGTTGCCGCTGGCGGTGACGCTGGGGGCCGCGCTGACCCTGGGCGAGCCGGTCGGCTGGCGGCGCTGGTCGGCGATCGCGGCGGGCTTCATCGGCGTGCTCATCATCGTCCGGCCTGGGATGGAAGGCTTCAACCAGTTCGCGCTGCTGGCGCTGGTGTCGGTGGCCTTCAGCGCGCTGCGCGATCTCGCGACCAAGCGAATCCCGTCGCATATCCCGTCGCTGTTCATTACGCTGGTCACGACCGTGACGGTCACGATCGCGGGCGCTGCGATCCTGTTTCCGCTCGGCGGCTGGTCACCGCCTTCGACCGGCGGGCTCGGATTGCTGGCGTTGGGCGCGGTACTCGTGCTGATCGGCTACCAGTATCTGATCCAGGCGCTGCGCACCGGCGACATTTCGGCGGTGGCGCCGTTCCGCTACTCCGCGCTGCTGTGGGCGATGCTGCTCGGCTATCTCGTGTTCGGCGACGTGCCTGATGCGATGATGGTGCTGGGCGCCGCGATCATCGTGGCGTCCGGCCTCTACGCCTTCTACCGCGAGCGCATCCGCCGCAGCGCGGTGGCGGCGGCATCATCCGGCATGCCGCCCGACGGACTTTGACCATGATCCGGCGAAAGTCAGGCCGGCTTGCCGGTATAGGGCATCGAGGCGGTGAGGCCGCCATCGACCGGGATCGCCTGGCCGTTGACATAGGAGGCGTCGTCGCTGGCCAGAAACAGGCCCATCGCCGCGAGTTCGTGCGGCTGGCCGGCCCGCTTCAGGGGATTGAGTTGGCCGATCTTGCCGTCGGTGCCGCGCTGCCTGGCATTGTCGAAGATCGGCTTGGTCATGCCGGTTTCGATCAGGCCGGGGCAGACCGCATTGACGCGCACCCCGGTGCCGGACAGCGAGTAGGCGGTGGTTTGCACGAGGCTGATGACGCCGGCCTTGCTCGCCGCATAGGGATGGCCGCTGGCGCCGGCCTTCAGGCCCGCGACCGAGGCGGTGCAGACGATCGAGCCGGCCTTCTGGCTGATCATGTGCGGCATCGAATGCTTGATCGCGAGAAACGGCCCGATCAGATTGACGCGCAGCACCTCCTGCCATTGCTCCACGGTCTGCTCGGCCAGCGGCACCAGCCCGCCGCTGACGCCGGCATTGGCCCAGATCGCGTCGAGCCTGCCGTATTTCGAAACCGCCTTGTCGATGAAGGCCTTCACGTCGGCTTCCGAACCGGCATCCGCGACCACCGCCTCGACCGTACCGCCGGCGTCGCTGACGAGCCTGGCGGTTTCCTTCACGCCCTCGGCGCGGTCGACGATGACGAGCTTGGCGCCCTCCCTGGAGAACAGAACCGAGGCCGCGCGCCCGATGCCGCTGCCAGCGCCGGTGATGACGACGGATTTGCCCTCGAGGCGGCCCATGAGTGTCTCCCTGTCTGTTATTGTTTGTTTCGGTTCCGCGCCCCCGGCCTGCGGAATTCAAACAAGATTTCAAGCGCAAAGCACTCCGGCGATCAAAGTCACTTGAGGCCGGGTGTGCGTTAACGTAGGACACACAGTATTGAAGGGTCACCGCGATGTCCAATCCAGCCAAACCACATGACGCTTCGCACGCTGTTGCCGCCGGCGTGGTGGTGACTCGATGGTGGTGGGTGCGGCACGCGCCGGTCAGGGAAGACGGCGGCTGCATCTATGGGCAAGAGGACCTTGGCTGCGACACCAGCGATCGTGTGGTGTTCGACGCGGTCGGAAAAATTCTGCCGCGGGACGCGGTGTGGTACGCGAGCAGCCTGAAACGGACGCATCAGACAGCGGATGCGATTTGGGCGGCGGGATTCCCTAGGCCTGCTGCGATGCCGCACGAAGCGGCGTTCGCCGAGCAGCATCTCGGCGAGTGGCAGGGGCAGAACCGCGCGGCGTTCCTGGCGAGCCGTCCGTCCGGCAGCAACTGGTTTGCCGCGATCGACGAGCCGGCGCCCGGCGGCGAGAGCTTCATGGACCTCTACATCCGGGTCCGGCGCGGGATCGAGCGGATCACGGCCGAACATGCCGGCAAGGACATCATCGCGGTTGCGCATGGCGGAACGATCAAGGCGGCGATCGGGCTCGCCCTCGGCGGTCTGCCCGACAAGGGCCTTGCCTTCACCATCGACAATTGCTCGGTGACGCGGCTCGACCATCTCGCAAGTGCGGATCACAATGGCTGGCGGCTGCCGATGGTCAACCAGCAGCCATGGATCGCGGACGCCTCGCACAAGGCCATGCACCAGCCGGCGGGTCCGGAAGTCGCGCCGTCGCCGACCCAGCTGGCGTGAGGCCCCAATTATCGAAAACTGCAAAGGTGCCTGGTTCGAAGCCTGAAAAAATCAAAAGCCGGCCAACGCGCCGGGTCAACATCGGGAGTGAGACATGAGCCTGTTCGATATGTCGGGAAAAGTCGCTGTCATCACCGGCTCCACCCGCGGCATTGGCCGCGCCATCGCCGAGCGGATGGCTGAGCATGGCGCCAAGGTCGTGATCTCCTCGCGCAAGCAGGACGTCTGCGACACCGTCACCAAGGAGATCAACGACAAGTTCGGCAAGGGCACGGCGGTGGCGATCGCCGCCAACATTTCCAGCAAGGAAAACCTGCAGAACCTGGTCACCGAATCCAACCGGGCCTTTGGCAAGATCGACGTGCTGGTCTGCAACGCGGCGTCGAACCCCTATTATGGTCCGCTCGGCGGCATCTCCGACGAGCAGTTTCGGAAAATCCTCGACAACAATATCGTCGCCAATAACTGGCTGATCACCATGGTGGTTCCGCAGATGATCGCGCGCAAGGATGGTGCGATCGTGATCGTGTCGTCGATCGGCGGCCTGAAGGGCTCCACCGTGCTCGGCGCCTACGCCATCTCCAAGGCCGCCGACATGCAGCTTGCCCGCAATCTCGCCTGCGAATACGGCCAGCACAACATCCGCGTGAATTGTATCGCACCGGGGCTGATCAAGACCGATTTCGCCAAGGCGCTATGGGACAATCCCGAGACGTTGAAAGCATCGACCGCGCGCTCGCCGCTGCTGCGCATCGGCGTACCCGACGAAATCGCGGGCGCGGCGGTCTTGATGGGATCGAAGGCGGGTGACTTCATGACCGGCCAGACCATCGTCATCGACGGCGGCGCAACGATCAGTTGAGAGGGGGCGGGACGGGGCGCATTTTCTACTCGCTGTCATCGTCCGCGAAGGCGGGCGATCCAGTAAACGCAGCCGTCTCGATTACAATCAATGTCACGGCGTACTGGATGCCCCGCTTTCGCGGGGCATGACAGCAAAGGGTATCGCGCGAACTCGGCTGTCCTCACTCCACCGCCGCGTACACCAGATCCCGCAGCATGTTGCGAATATATTCGCGCTGGCCCGGACCCTGCATCATGAACACCGCAAACAGCTCCTCGGCGGGGTCGATGAAGAAGAACGTCCCGGCCATGCCGCTCCAGAAGAACTGGCCTGTCGATCCCGGGAACGGCGCCATGCCCTGATGGGTACGGACGGCGAAACCGAGGCCGAAGCCGTGACCGGGCGGCATCAGCGGCGAGTCGACCTTGACGTTCGCGGAAAGGTGGTCGGACGCCATCAGTTGCAGCGTCTTGCGGCCGATGATCCTGACCCCGCCGAGCGCGCCGCCGCCGAGCAGCATCTGGCAGAACCGCGCGTAGTCCATCGTGGTCGAGACCAGCCCGCCGCCGCCGGACTCCATCACCGGCTGCTCCAGCATATTGAAGAGCTGGACCTTGTCGCCGTTCCAGGGATCGGTCGCAAAGGCCTCGGCAAGTCGCCCGGCGTTCGCCTCCGATGTGTGGAACGCCGTCTCCGTCATTTGCAGCGGCGCCAGGATGCGTTCGGTCAGGAAGACGCCAAGCGACTTGCCGGAGACGACCTCGATAATGCGGCCGAGGACGTCGGTGGAGCGGCTGTAATTCCATTCCGCGCCGGGCTGGCACATCAGCGGCATGCCGGCAATGATGGTGGCGTGCTCGGCGTTGCTGATCTTGCGGCTGCGCAGCCGCGACTGCTGGTAGAGCTGCTGGACGAGGCCGCTGCCGGTATGGTCGTAGGTCAGGCCCGAAGTGTGCCGCAACAGATCCTGGATCGTCATTGGTCGTTGCACCGGCACCAGTTCGAGCTTGCCGTTGTTCTCGACGCCGACCTTCTGGTCGGCGAACTCCGGGATGAACTTGGCGACCGCATCGCCCAGCACGAAGTGCCCGTCCTCGAGCAACATCATGATGCCGATGGAGACGATCGGCTTGGTCATCGAGAAGATGCGGAAGATGCTGTCATGCGCCATCGGCGTGGCGGTCGCCGGTCCCTGGCGGCCGATCGCGTCGAACCAGCCGATCTGGCCGCGCCGCGCCACCATGACGGTGGCGCCGGGCAGCGTTCCCTTGTCGACCTCGCGCTTGAAGGCGTCCGACATCCGCTGCAGCCGGACAGTCGAGAGCCCGATCGTCTCAGGCTTGGCGTGCGGCAGCGAAGGGGTCTGGGGGACGGAGGTCTGCCGGGCGGCGGTTTGCGCGTTCATGGTCTCTCCCGTTTGCTTTTTGTTGTTGGCGGCATGCGAAGTCTGGCGCAGAAGCCGTGCTTTGGATAGGGCGTAAAGCCGCTTGCCGCTTGCAAACCGGGCATGCCCTATGCTTGAAACGGCCCGAACCGGCCTGCGCACGCCGGTTCCCTGCAGGAGTGTAGCTCAATTGGTAGAGCACCGGTCTCCAAAACCGGGGGTCGCAGGTTCGAGCCCTGCCACTCCTGCCAGCTAATTCAAATACTTACGCCGATTTGCGTGGGGCCGCCGTTTGGCGCCGTTCGTTTGGCGTCGCGGCAATCCCGGCCATGTCCGCCGGTGGATGGACGGCGTGGGCCGGCTTTTCAACGCGCTTCGACCACGACCGATAATAGGCGACCGCCGTCATGATCGAGATGCCCGCGGCGCCGACCAGCAATTGGGCGACAATCCCGTTGGAGGTGGTTTCCAGGATAAAATAGCCGATGAACGACAGGTAGATTCCGACGGCAAAAACTTCGAGGGACTGCTGCCCGCATTTGATCAGCGGCCGCCAGATCGGGGCTTGTAGCGCCGGCGCATCGATCGGGATGAACCGCGCGGCGAGCGCGATCAGGACGGCCAGGTGCAGGAAGCGATACGGCGCCAGGTTGGTCTTGTCGTTGGGAGTAAAGGCCTCGTACAGAACCCGCGGAAACAACCTCTGCAGGTCGGGGATTAGCGCCGCCAGCGTCATGACGGCGGCGAACACCAGGTAAGCCAGCCCGAGGATGAGGAAGGTCCTTGAGCGCAGCAGGAAGTGCAGCGTATCGGCGCCGCCCATCGCCAGCCAGGCTCCCAGCACGAACAGAAGCTGCCACGCTAATGGATTGAAATACCACACCCCCGACGGATAGGACGGCAGGTTCCAATTGAATTGCCTTGCAAGGACATAGAGCAGCACCGATCCCAGCATGACCCAGTTTCGGTGTCGCAGCATCAGCCACAGAACCGGCGGAAACGCGCCCATCAGGACGACGTACATCGGCAGCACGTCAAGGTTCAGCGGCTTGTATCTCAGCAGCAACGCCTGCGTGATCGCCTCGACCGGCGCGTTCAACAACAGGCGGACATTGAAGCGGTCGATCAGGTAGGGAGCGTTGAAATGATTCGACAGGAAATGGACGGAAGCCAGGTAGATCACGAGCAGCAAGACATGGGCCACATAGATTTGCCACACGCGCCGCAACAGCCGGGTTGTCCCAAAGACAAACCCGCCCTCCAGCATTCGCCGGCCAAAGACCAGCGCGGAGGTGTAGCCGGAAATGAACACGAACAGATCGGCGCCGTCGCTGAAGCCGTAGTTCCGGAACGAAAACCAGGCCAGTACGCTGGTGGAGACGTGGCCAAGGAACATCAGCCAGTTGGCGAGGCCCCGAAACAGGTCCAGCCGCAAATCCCGCTTCGACGGTGGAAGGGCAAGTTCGGCCCTCATTCTCAGCCCTATCTGATCGAGAGTCGGACGCCTCACAGCAGTTAAGTCCTGCCGCCTGGCCAAACGCGTTCCAGCTCGCCGTAAACCGCAAGATTATGGTGCAGACGCACGGGTTTGTTGAGCCAAGTCAAGTTATGGAACTCGCCGAGATACGCCGGTGAGGCAACGTCCCGCGCATGGGGTCCGCGGCGCAGGGCCGCAACGAACTGGCACCGCAACGAAACTTTCCGTGACATCCCGCCGTTGCAGCTCTGCGCCGGACGCGCGGCGCTTTCGCAACTGAGGAAAGAGCCCATGGGATTCTTGTGGCGGGTCCTGAAGGCCGCTGTATCCGGCTTCCTGGCCAACGATGCCCTGAGCCGCGGAGCTTCGATGGCCTTCTTCGCCGCGACGTCGCTGGCGCCGGTGCTGCTGATCGTCGTTGCCATCGCCGGCTTGGCGTTCGGGCAGGACACCGCGCGCGAAGCCATCAGCGCGGAACTCGGTCGCCTGCTGGGGCAGTCCGGCGGCGACTTCATCAAGTCTATTCTGGAACGATCGAGCGATCCCGCTTCAGGGGCCGCGGCGACGATCATCGGCGTCATCACCGTGCTGATCACGGCATCCGGCGTGTTCGGCGAGATGAGAACCGCCTTGAATGCCACATTCAAGGCCACCCCGGTCGAAGGGTCGATCTTCTCCATGATCAAAGCCCGCGCCGCCAGCCTTGGTCTCGTCGGTGCGCTCGGCTTCCTGCTGATCGTGTCTCTGGCCGCCAGCACCGGCTTGTCGGCGTTGGAAACCTGGTCTGCCGGCAAGGCCGTGCTGAGCGTTCTCAACATCGTGGTGTCTCTAGCGATCTTCACGCTGTTGTTCGCAGCGATATACCGGGTCTTGCCTGATGCCACGATCCGTTGGCGCCATCTTGTTCTAGGCGCATTTGTCACCGCATTGCTGTTCACCGTGGGCAAATCCTTGATTGGATGGTACCTCGGGCAGGCCGCCCCAAGTTCAGCTTACGGCGCGGCGGGCGCGCTCATCGTACTCATGTTCTGGATGTACTATTCCGCGCAGATATTCCTGTTCGGCGCCGAATTGACCAAAGCAATTGATGACGAGCACGCTTCCGCCGCTCATGAACAAACCTCCGGAACAAATCAACCGTCGCAGAGTTCGTTTAGAGAACACCAACTCGCAGGGCGGCGAATCCAATGACACAATCCCTAGACGCGCTGAAACGGAACTCGGAAAACAGCCGGGCGCAGCTTACTGCTACCGTAGACCGGTTGAAGGAGCAGATCACTGATACCGCCGAAGACCTCCGTTACAAGGTATCTGCTGAAGGCATCAAGGCCGAGGTTTCGGAGTTCATCAGCCACAAGACGCAGGGTTGGCTGGGTTCTCTTAAGGAACAGGCCATGGCTAATCCGATGCAGGCGATCGCCGTCGGAACCGCGATTGCCGTTCCCGTGATGAGGCTGGCGCGTGGATTTCCACTCCCGCTTTTGATGATCGGAGCTGGTCTCGCTCTCACTTCAAAGACCGTCCGCAGCCGCGCCGCTGAAATGGCCGCGCCCGCCGTGGAAAAGGTGCAGGACGTCATGGACGAAACCGCGGGGCGCGCTCATTCACTTGCGTCCGGTATGCGGCAGGCAATTCATTCGGCGGAGAGCCGGGGGACGGATTTGGCGGGCGAGGCTGCGGATATTGCGGCCGACCTCAAGGATCGTGCCATGCGAGTGACCCATGACGTGACAGATAACCTGATATCTGGCATGGACGCCGCTTCCGCGAAGGCCAAAGAAGCGGTGGAGCGTGCGCGTGCGTCGGCTGTGCAGGCCGCGAACACTGCGCCCGCAGCCGCAGCCCGGGTCATCCGAGACAACGCGGCCTTGGTCGGTGGGCTGGGCGTGGCGATAGGCGTTATCCTCGCAGCTTCGCTCCCAAGAACGCGAGCAGAAGCTGAAGTTCTGGGCGGCGCCAGTGATCAGGTCAAGCAGGCCGCCACGACGGCTGCTCAATCAGGCCTGGCGATGGCAAAAGATCGGGTTCTTTCGGCTGCGGATGCGGCTACGCAAAGTTTTTCCAATGCAGAACTCGGTGAGCCGTCCAGGCGTCTCGCGGGTGACATGACCCAAAGGCTGAAAGAAGTCGCCGATGACGTTGTAACAACGGCGTTTGAACCTTCCCGTACATCATCTAGCTGAAAGAGACAGCCATGAGCGATTTCGACACCTCCACACGAAACGTCAAGTCTTCGCCGAACTCGAATGCTCAGAATGCAAAGACCGCTGGTTTGAAAAGCCAGGCGGTCGATGCGGGGGCCGATCTGAAACAGCGCGCTGCTGATTTGGTGCAGACATCGACCGACGCCGCCCGGGACAAGCTCAAGGATGCAGCTGACGCAGCGAAGGATGTGGCCTCTAGTGCCGCTGACAAGCTTCAGGATCAGGCGCGCGAGCAACAACGTAACGGGGCGGATTTCGTCGGCCGGCTTGCCGACAATATACGCGAAGCGGCGCGTGCCTTCGAAAACGATGTGCCTATCGCTGCGCGTAGCATCAGCTCGGCCGCAGGCTATGTTGACGTAGCCGCTGAAAAGATCCGCAATGGGAGTGTGCGTGATCTTCTGGATGGCGCGACTGACTTTGCAAGGCGTCAGCCGGCAGCATTTTTAGGTTTGTCGGTGCTCGCCGGTTTTGCCGCAGTGCGCTTCCTGAAGGCGTCTGCAAGGCCGTCCTCGACGAACGTGGCGGGAATGAGCTCCGCTCAACCCGAGTACGGGCGGACGTCACCTCAGGGGGGCGGCGCATCTTCATCCGCCTACCGCGCCCAAAACTCGTCTTTTGCGGGTCGGACGCCATGACGACGAAGACCGACCTCCGAACGATCTCTACTTTACTTGGCGATGCTTTTTCTCAGTTCGCCAAGCTGTTTCAGAACGAGGTGGACCTAGCGAAAGCTGAGGTTAGCGCGAAAGTGCAGCAAATCGGCGTGGCGGTGGGACTTTTCGCCGCTGGCGCGATCCTGGTCATCCCCGCGATTGTCATGGCCCTGATGGCCGTTTCGGCGGCGCTGATCGCCTCGGGTTGGTCGCAGCCGATGTCCTACCTGATGTCGGCCGTCGGCGCCGGCATCCTGGCTGCGATCTTGTTCCTGGTTGGCATGAGCCGATTGGACGCACGCAATCTGGCGCCGCGCGAAACGCTGAGTCAGTTGGAAAAAGACAAGGAAACCGTGAAAGGGATGGTGCGATGAGCGGAACCCAAGACAGCTTTTTCGAGGGGCTCACCACGGCTGTTCGTGATAATCCGCTGGCTGCGGCTTTGATCGGAGGCGGTGCACTCTGGCTGTTGATCCGAAGCGACAGTTTCAAGAGCGCGGCGGGGTCGGTCGCCGCCGCTGCCGCACCAGTGGGCGAGATGGGTGCTCGCGGTGGGCGGGCCGTCGCCGCAGCCATGGAAGACGGTTACGAGTCCGTGCGTGACCGAACCTTGCGGATGCAGGAGGAAGCTTCTCGGCGCATGGGTGACACCATCAAGGGCGCCAGAAGCACGACCTCCGATGCGCTGGCGGGCGCCATGGGGACAATCAACGAGCATTTTGACGACGGAGTTACGGGCGCGAGACAGGTATTTGACCGGATAGGGCGGGCTTTGCCCAGTAAAGATACGTTCATGCAGGCTCAGTCATCGCTTGCGGACCTGTTCGAGAGGCAGCCTTTGGTCCTTGGCGCCGTGGGCCTGGCGATCGGCGCTTCCGTGGCCGGCGCCGTTGCCAAGTCTGATCTTGAAGACGAGTGGGTGGGAGGGTTAAGCGATAGTGTGAAAGCAGACCTCGGCGCCCGTGCCTCGGCGGTATCAGAACGGGTGGGGGAAGCGGTCGATGGCCTTAAAGCCGATCTCGGCGGAGCCGGGGGAGACTACGTTGATCGACTTCAGCAAGCCGGTCGCAACGCGGTGAACGCCGCCCAGGCTAAGGTAAGTTCGTGAGCCATCGCAGTCAGAAATACACTATTATATCAAACGGTTGTCCCTGTTGCTTGCCGCTTAGCTGAAGAAAGCGGTCAGTAGGGCCATGTCCGATCTGGCCGGCGGCTCCCCGCGCAGGTCCGCATCGATGACCCGCCGACATGCATCAACAGTGATGGTGTCGCCGAGGTCGTTTGCCGCGTCGAGAACGGTCCAGGCCGTCTCGCCGGCTAGTCTTTCCTGATCTTGGCTTGTCAGTGCCATGGCGGTCTCGCTCGAAGATTGGACCCGCACAGCCTATCCGCGAGCCTTTAAAATCCAGATCGCACTTCGGGGAGGATTTGAGGCGGGGCGCTATCGGTTTGTTAACCATCGCCTTTCCGCGCCGCTGCGAAGAACTGTCAAAAAGACCGGCCCGGGGCCTCCCGCGCCCATACCTTGACCTTTGGCCGCACTGGCAGTAGATACCCGCCACCTGCTGCCGGCCCGTTAATGCGGATATCCGGCGCGGCTTCAAAATCCCCCGAACAATCGAGCCTGCTGTGCGGCTCATCCTTCGAGAGAGGGCTGGGCGCTGGAAAGCTGTTCGGATTCGCCGTAAATCGATTGCTGGCCTCAAAAAAGGACGCGGATACAAGACGATGGCTTTCAGCCCGTTCAAATTCCTGCAGGAAGTCCGCTCGGAGACCGCAAAGGTCACCTGGCCGACGCGCCGCGAGACGATGATCACCACGATCATGGTGTTCGTGATGGTCGCGCTGGCATCGGTATTCTTCTTCGCCGCGGATATGGTCATCCGCTACCTCGTCACGTTTCTGCTGGGCGTTCGCTGATGAGCACCGGGATCCAAGCGATGGACAAGCGCTGGTACATCGTTCACGCCTATTCCAACTTCGAGAAGAAGGTCGCGGAATCGATCCGCGAGCAGGCCAAGCAGCGCGGCCTGGAGGAATTGTTCGAGCAGGTGCTGGTGCCGACCGAAAAGGTCACCGAGATTCGCCGCGGCCGCAAGATCGACGCCGAGCGCAAGTTTTTCCCGGGCTACGTTCTGGTGAAGATGAAGCTGACCGACGAGGCGTTTCACCTCATCAAGAACACGCCCAAGGTGACCGGATTCCTTGGCGCTGAAAACAAGCCGATGCCGATCTCGGAATCCGAGGCGATGCGAATCCTGCACCAGGTGCAGGAAGGCGTCGAGCGCCCGAAGGCTTCGGTGTCGTTCGAAATCGGCGAGAACGTCCGCGTGGCCGATGGTCCGTTCGCGTCGTTCTCCGGCGTCGTTGAAGAAATCGACGAAGCGCGTTCGCGCGTGAAGGTCGCGGTGTCGATCTTCGGCCGTGCCACGCCCGTCGAACTGGAATTCGGTCAGGTCGAGAAAGTCTGATCGATACCGTCATTGCCGGGCTTGACCCGGCAATCCATCTGCCTCGTGAAATGCTTTTGCGAACGGCGATGGATACCCGGGTCAAGCCCGGGCATGACGAGTAGAGGAAGCGGCGACGCTTCCGCAATGCCGTGGAAGGGGACTGACGGTCGCCAACCGTCATGCGAACCGCACCACGGTCCTGTGAAGCTTCCGGATCGTCCGGAGCAACATGAGGAGCGATAGATGGCAAAGAAAGTGACCGGATACCTGAAATTGCAGGTGCCGGCCGGTGCGGCGAACCCTTCGCCCCCGATCGGTCCCGCGCTTGGTCAGCGCGGTCTCAACATCATGGAATTCTGCAAGGCGTTCAACGCGCAGACGCAGAAGGAAGAGAAAAACACCCCGATTCCGGTGGTGATCACGATCTACGCCGATCGTTCGTTCACCTTCGAGATGAAGACCCCCCCGATGTCCTTTTTCATCAAGAAGGCGGCCAAACTGACGTCGGGCTCGAAGTTGCCGGGCCGTGACAAGGCCGGTGCGGTGACCAAGGCGCAGGTGCGCGAGATCGCCGAAGCAAAGATGAAGGATCTGAATTGCGACAGCATCGAAGCGGCCATGAAGATGGTCGAGGGCTCCGCCCGATCGATGGGCGTCGAGGTGGCGGGGTAACATCATGGCAATCGGAAAACGTTTGAAGAAGGCCCGCGAGGGCGTCGACCGCGAGAAACTCTATCCGCTCGCGGACGCCATCAAGATGGTCAAGGAACGCGCCAAGTCGAAGTTCGACGAGACGATCGAGATCGCGATCAACCTCGGCGTCGATCCGCGTCACGCCGACCAGATGGTTCGCGGCGTCGTCAACCTGCCGAACGGCACCGGCCGCACGCTGCGGGTCGGCGTGTTCGCCCGCGGGGCGAAAGCGGAAGAGGCCAGGGCCGCCGGTGCCGATGTCGTCGGCGCCGAAGACCTGGTCGAGAAAGTGCAGGGCGGTACGATCGACTTCGATCGCTGTATCGCCACCCCCGACATGATGCCGCTGGTCGGCCGCCTCGGTAAGGTGCTCGGTCCGCGCGGCATGATGCCCAACCCCAAGATCGGCACCGTGACAATGGATGTCACGACCGCCGTGAAGGGCGCCAAGGGCGGCTCGGTCGAGTTCCGCGTCGAGAAGGCCGGCATCGTGCAGGCCGGCATCGGCAAGGCGTCGTTCTCGGAAGAGAAGCTGGTGCAGAACGTCAAGGCGCTGGCCGACGCGGTCGCCAAGGCCAAGCCCGCCGGATCCAAGGGCACCTACATCCAGCGCGTCGCGGTCTCCTCCACCATGGGCCCCGGCGTCAAGGTCGAGCCAGGCACGCTGCTCGGCTAGGTGATAGTGCCTGCGTGAATAGAGAAGGGCGGAATCGGATGACCGGTTCCGCCTTTCGCGTTCCCGGGGGCTTGGCTGAATCGTCGCCGCGCCGGACGGCAAAGGAGCAGATATGCCCGAGAAGGTACTGATCTATTCGCGGTTTCCAAAAGCCCAGATGGTGCGCTTTGGCGAACGCTTCGAACTCCTCAACGCCGCCGGCCAGGCGCCCGACGCGGTGTTTTCGTCGCAACAGCTTGCCGGCGTTCGCGCCATGGTCACCGCAGGTGCGACGCCGCTCGGGGGCGAAGCGATGGACTTGATGCCTGATCTCGGCGTCATCGTCTGCTACGGCACCGGATATGACGGCGTCGATCTCGCCGCGGCGTCCAAGCGCGGGATTGCGGTCGGCCACAGTCCGGGCGCGAACGCAGCCTCGGTCGCGGATATCGCAGTCACCTTGATGCTGGCAACGACGCGGCGGCTCCTGGTGGCGGACGACTATGTGCGAAGCGGCAATTGGGCGGCGGCGAAACCGTCGCCGATGATGCGCCCGCAGCCGGGCATGCTCGGGCGCAGGATTGGCGTCTATGGCATGGGCGAGATCGGCCGCAAAATCGCGGCGCGTGTCGCCGCCTTCGAGACCGAGGTCGGCTATTTCAGCCGCAGCCGGCACGACGTGCCCTATCGATATTTTCCGACGCTTGAGGCGCTGACTGAGTGGTGCAGCGTCCTGATGGTCGCGGTGCGGGCGGGGGCGGATACCAACCACGCCGTGGACGCCGATATCCTGCGCAAACTCGGCAAGGACGGTCACGTCGTCAACATCTCGCGCGGCTCCGTGATCGACCAGAAGGCCCTGGTCGCGGCGCTGGCCGACCACACCATCGCCGGCGCCGGCCTCGACGTGTACGAGAAGGAACCGCACGCGCCGGATGCGCTGACCGCGCTGCCCAATGTCGTGCTGTCCCCGCACATCGGCGGCCATACGCTGGAATCGCATGTGGCAATGCAGGACTGCGTGATCGCCAATCTGGAGGCGTTCTTCGCCGGAAAGCCGCTGCCTTACGAGGTGAAACTCGGCTGATCGAGCCCCCAGCGTCAGCGGTACCCCGCAGCGCCCGGGCTCAAAATCGCGAAAACAACCCCATGCAAAGGAGAGCCGATCCTAGACCAGGGCGTGCCATCGGAAATCGCTAAATCGCGGAAATCCGCGCGACGTCGCCGGCCAAAGAAAGTTCGGTACCAATCTGGACCTAAATCCGGGGAAGGGTTGGCAACTGGTCTGAATTTTGCCCTTGGCAAGCCGGATGAGACTCGTTAAAGAGCGGTTTCCGGGCGTGCTGGCGGTTGCTGGCGCGTCCGTGCTCGCATTCCGAAAATCCGATACGGTAGGAGATCATTCCTTTCAGGACATCCGCTTTGGATTGCTCGAAAGGAAGGAAAGCCTATCGCCCGGTGGAATGCGGCAGGGGTCTTTCGGCTTGCCGGATGGCCTCGATCCTGTCCGAGACTGCAGGCGCCTGCGAAGAAGTTTTCGTTTCTTCAAGGGCTTAATTCACTGCCTGCATAGACGGGTGAAGACCGGATTTCGCCTGGACGCCGCGCTTCGCGGCGCGATGGCTGATTTGGTTCGAACCTCGACACCCCGCGCCATCTGGTTCGGGAGGGCAGGCTTTTCAGATGTCGTCCTGCCCGGCGTGTCCTTGAGACTGGTGTCTAGAGGTCAGGTTTTGGGCGAGACGATGGGTGCAACCCGGCGGTCTCGCTTCCAGCGAAGGCCGCCAACCGGAGAGAGCTTGCTGTGGAAAGAGCGGCAAAAAAGGACGCGGTTGAGGCGCTGAACGAGGTCTTCAAGACCACCAGCGTCGCGGTCGTCGCCCACTATTCCGGCCTCACCGTGGCCCAGATGCAGAAGCTGCGCATGCAGATGAAGCAGGCGGGCGCCTCGGTAAAGGTCTCGAAGAACCGTCTCGCCAAGATTGCTCTTGAAGGCACGGATGTCGTTGCCATCGGCTCCCTGTTGAAGGGACCGACCGTGATCGCGACTTCAAACGATCCGGTAGCGGCGCCGAAGGTTGCCATCGAATTCGCCAAGACGAACGAGCAGTTCGTGATTCTCGGCGGGTCGATGGGTAAGACCGTCCTGGATGTGAACGGCGTGAAGGCGCTTGCCTCATTGCCGTCGCTGGACGAACTGCGCGGCAAGATCGTCGGCCTGCTGGTGGCACCGGCGACCAAGATCGCCCAGCTCTCCACTGCGCCCGCAGCCAAGCTCGCGCGCGTCATCCAGGCCTATGCCTCAAAGAGCGAAGCGGCCTGACCCTTCGCAAATCAAACCTGGTTCGAATCAAACGTTTAAGGGAACTGATCAATGGCTGACCTACAGAAAATCGTCGACGACCTCTCGAGCCTGACGGTGCTCGAAGCTGCCGAGCTTGCCAAGCTGCTCGAAGAAAAGTGGGGCGTCTCGGCCGCTGCCGCGGTTGCGGTCGCGGGTCCCGCGGGTGGCGGCGCCGCTGCTGCACCGGCCGAAGAGAAGACCGAGTTCACGGTCATGCTCACCGCCGCCGGCGAAAAGAAGATCGAAGTCATCAAGGAAGTCCGCGCCATCACCGGGCTGGGCCTCAAGGAAGCCAAGGATCTCGTCGAAGGCGCCCCCAAGGCAGTCAAGGAAGGCGTGAACAAGGACGAGGCCGACAAGATCAAGGCGCAGCTCGAAAAGGCCGGCGCCAAGGTCGAGTTGAAGTAAGGCTACACAGGAACGTGTGGGGATTCGCGGGGTTGGCCCCTCGAATCTCCACGATCGCCTTCTCATATCGGGATGGCAGCAGGAAAACGCGGTAGGCGACGGGGACAGCAGGTTCCTGACGTAAGCCGTTGGGAGACAGTCAAATTTCGGGCTTTTTCAGTCCGTGAAGCGAAGGTTGTGACGGGCGGGGTGCAGTCAAGCGCCGCGCGCGTC
>LNFM01003240.1_pt1 | contig 32458 bp, 29 predicted proteins | sample 596031 | NCBI WGS metagenome assembly LNFM01 (sample SAMN04254537, study PRJNA301005) | activated carbon metagenome | isolation source: dual media filters at the Ann Arbor, Michigan drinking water treatment plant | place: USA: Ann Arbor | reverse complement strand
CGCCGGGCCGCATAAGAACCGCGCGCAAAGCTGCGGAGGGACCATGCCGCTTCTGGTGATGAAATTTGGCGGCACCTCGGTGGCCGATCTGGCGCGCATCAAGAATGCCGCCGGCAAGGTGAAGCGCGAGGTTGAGCGCGGCTATGACGTGATCGTCATCGTCAGTGCCATGTCGGGCAAGACCAACGAGCTGGTCGGCTGGGTCGAGGGCACCTCGCCCTTGTATGACGCGCGCGAGTACGACGCGGTGGTGTCGTCGGGCGAGAACGTCACGGCGGGGCTGATGGCGTTGACCTTGCAGGAGATGGATGTGCCGGCGCGGTCATGGCAGGGCTGGCAGGTGCCGATCCAGACCACATCGGCCCATGCGGCGGCGCGTTTCGTTGACATTCCGCGCGCCAACATCGACGCGAAGTTCGCCGAAGGTTTCAGGGTGGCGGTGGTGGCGGGGTTTCAGGGCGTCTCGCCCGAGGGGCGGATCACCACGCTGGGGCGCGGAGGGTCTGACACCACGGCGGTTGCCTTTGCGGCGGCCTTCGGGGCGGAGCGGTGTGATATCTATACCGACGTTGACGGGGTCTACACCACCGACCCGCGGATCACGTCGAAGGCGCGCAAGCTGGAGAAGATCGCCTTCGAGGAAATGCTGGAACTGGCATCGCTGGGGGCCAAGGTGTTGCAGACCCGGTCGGTCGAACTGGCGATGCGCTACAAGGTGCGGCTGCGGGTGCTGTCGTCCTTCGAGGATACCGACGAAAATTCTGGAACGCTGGTTTGCGACGAGGATGAGATCATGGAATCGAAAGTTGTGTCGGGCGTCGCCTACAGCCGCGATGAGGCCAAGATGACGCTGGTGCGGGTCGAGGATCGGCCGGGCATCGCGGCGGCGATCTTTGGCCCCCTGGCGGATGCGGGAGTAAACGTGGACATGATCGTCCAGAACATTTCCGAGACCGACGCGCCGGGCGACAAGCGCGCCTATACCGACATGACGTTTTCCTGCCCGACCAATCAGGTCGCCCGGGCCAGAAAGGCGATCGAGGATGCCCGCGACGAGGGGCGCTTTGTCTATGCCGACCTCGTGACGGACAGCGACGTGGCCAAGCTGTCGGTGGTGGGCATCGGGATGCGCAGCCATGCGGGCGTGGCGGCGCGGATGTTTTCGGCGCTGGCGGCGGAAAACGTGAACATCAAGGTGATCACCACGTCGGAGATCAAGATCTCGGTGCTGATCGACCGGAAATACATGGAACTTGCCGTGCAGGCGCTGCACGACGCGTTCGAGCTGGAAAAGGCCTGAGATCAGGGCGGCGGCGGGGCACCTGCTTCGTCGCTGCGTGCAGGGTCGGCCGAGGCCTTGTTGCGGGTGTCGCCGATGGCCGCGCCGATCTTTTCGGCGAGGTCTTCCGACGAGAACGGTTTTTGAAACCAGATCACGTTCGCACCGCCGATGAACCGGGCCTTGGCCTCGCTGTCGCAGATCACGATCATCGGGACGCCTTCGTGGCAAAGGCGGCTGACAAGGGCCGCGCGGCGCTTGGTCAGCGCGTCATGGTCGACCACCACGGCGGCGTAAACGACGCGCGGCGTGGCGCGGGTGACCACGGGAACGCCGACCGCGGCGAGGGCCTGCGTGATATCTAGGGCCAGAAGAACTTCTCTTGTCAGCAAGAGAACCGAATTTGCTGCGGGGGCGGTCTTGCGTTTGGTCATGGTGTCCTGAAGGGATTTAGGGCGCGCGCGAGGAACGCAGCGCTTTGCGATGCGGGCGGAACCGGGCAACTGGCAAGAGGAGGCAACTACCATGGCAAGCAAGGTGGTGCCAAGACAGGGACGTGGCAGCACGGGCGGAATTTTGCCGAACCGGCGGATCCCGTGACCGACACGCCGGGAACAAGCGCGAAAACGAGGCATTCACCTTTGCTGCGCTTTGACTTTGGGCTTCCATCCGTGTCACCCACTTCACGTCGCGGTTGCGCTGTGGTCTAACGGGGCTGATCTAGCACAGGACCAACAATGCCCGAACGCAGCGAAAGCGACAGTCGCAAGCTTCTGCGCCGTTTGCGCGACACGCTGGCCACGCCCGGCAAGGGGCAGGACCGGCTTGACAGCATCACCCATCTGATCGCTGACAGCATGAAGACCGAGGTTTGTTCGATCTATCTGTTCCGCGACCCCGAAACGCTGGAACTGTGCGCGACCGAAGGGTTGAACAAGGAAGCCGTCCACAAGACCCGGATGAAGCTTGGTGAGGGGCTGGTGGGTCGCGTGGCGCGAACCGGGCAGCCGGTGAACGCAGCGGACGCGCCGTCGGAACGGGGCTTTCGCTACATGCCCGAGACGGGAGAAGAGTTGTTCTCGTCGTTCCTTGGCGTGCCGATCCAGCGGGTGGGCGAACGCTTGGGCGTGCTGGTGGTGCAGTCAAAGACCGCGCGGCAGTATTCTGAAGACGAGATTTACGCGCTGGACGTGGTGGCGATGGTTCTGGCAGAGATGACGGAACTGGGCGCTTTTGTCGGTGACGATGGCGGCATGCGGGCGTTGCACAAGCAGCCCGTGATGCTGCGCGGATCGACCGGGCAGGAAGGCGCGGCGGAGGGCCATGTCTGGCTGCACGAGCCGCGCGTGGTGATCACCAATCCGGTGGCCGATGATCCGTTGACCGAGATCGACCGCATCCGGGAGGCCGTTGGGCAGCTTCGGGTGTCGGTGGATGACCTTCTGTCGGCTGAGAGCCTGGACAAGGAGCAGAAGCAGGTTCTTGAGGCCTACCGGATGTTCGCCCATTCGCGAGGCTGGCTGCGGCGGATGGAGGAGGACATCCAACTGGGCCTGTCGGCCGAGGCCGCGGTGGAAAAGGAACAGTCGGCGGCGCGCAACCGGCTGGCGCATGTGCCGGACGCGTACTTGCGCGAACGGTTGCAGGATCTGGACGACCTGTCGAACCGGCTGTTGCGTATTCTGACCGGGCAGGGCCGCGATACCGGGGCCGCGATGCCGGAAAACCCGGTGCTGGTGGCGCGTAACATCGGGCCGGCGGAACTGCTGGAATACGGGCGCAAGCTGAAGGGTGTGGTGCTGGAGGAAGGCTCGGTCGGCAGCCATGCGGCGATCGTTGCGCGGGCCTTGGCGATTCCGCTGGTGATCAACGCCGGTGGGGTGTGCAACGAGGCGCTGAACGGCGACCACATCCTTGTCGACGGCGATCAGGGCATCGTCCACCTGCGCCCTGAGGAAACCGTGGCGCGGGCGTTCCGCGACAAGATCGCGATGCAGACCGAGGCGCAGAAACGCTATGCGTCGTTGCGCGGCCTGCCGGCGACGGCGAAATGCGGGACCACGGTGACGCTTTACATGAATGCGGGTCTGATGGCCGACCTGCCGAGCCTTGAGGGATCGGGGGCCGAGGGGGTCGGTCTATTCCGCACCGAGTTGCAGTTTCTGGTGCGATCAAAGATGCCGCAGCGGGCCGAGCTTGCGCGGCTTTATGCCCGGGTGATGGACGCAGCCAAGGGCAGGCGGGTGGCGTTCCGCACGCTGGACATCGGGTCGGACAAGGTGCTGCCCTACATGAAGCCGCCCGAGGAGCCGAACCCCGCGATGGGGTGGCGCGCGATCCGGGTGGGGTTGGACAAGCCCGGTGTTCTGAGGATGCAGTTGCAGGCCCTGATCCGGGCGGCGGCGGGGCGACCTCTGACGGTGATGTTCCCGCTGATCACCGAGCTGGGCGAGTTCCGCGACGCGCGGGCGCATGTGCTGCGTGAGTTGCACCGCGAGAAGTCGCTGGGCCATCTGGTGCCGGAACGCATCGAGATCGGTGCGATGATGGAGACGCCGAGCCTGGCCTACGCACCGCAGGCATTTTTCGAGTTGACCGATTTCATCTCGATCGGGGGCAACGACCTGAAGCAGTTCTTCTTTGCCGCCGACCGCGAGAATGAGCTGGTGCGCCGCCGGTATGACACGCTGAACCTGTCGTTCCTCGGGTTTCTGGAGCAGATCGTGGCGCGGTGCCGGGTGTCGGGCACGCCCTTGTCGTTCTGCGGCGAGGATGCGGGGCGGCCGATCGAGGCGCTGGCGCTGGCCGCGCTCGGGTTTCGCAGCCTGTCGATGCGGCCCGCTTCGGTCGGGCCGGTCAAGGCGCTGATCCGCCGGGTCGATCTGGTGGAGGCGAAGGCGGTGATCGACGCGGCGCGCGAGGCCGGGGCGGAAAGCGCACGGCCTGCCTTGATGGAGTGGCTGGCAACGCAGGTAGACTGACGCCTCAGAGCGCGCGCCAGCCGATGTCGCGGCGGCAGAAGCCTTCGGGCCAGTCGATGCTGTCAACCATGGCATAGGCGGTGGCCTGCGCTTCCGCCAGGGTTTCGGCGCGGGCGGTGACGGCAAGGACGCGGCCGCCGGTGGCGACGATCTGGCCGTCTTGCAGCGCGGTGCCGGCGTGAAAGGTCATCGCGCGGCTGGTGTCGGGCAGGGCGGCAAGGCCGCGGATCGCGGTGCCTTTGGCGTAGGTGCCGGGGTAGCCACGGGCGGCCATCACCACGGTCAGTGCATGGTCGTCGGCCCAGTGGACCTTCGCATCGGCAAGGCGACCCTCGGCGGTGGCGAGCATCAGGTCGAGGGCCTGCGCGCCAAGCCGCATCATCAGGACCTGGGTTTCGGGGTCGCCGAAGCGGGCGTTGTATTCAACGAGGCGGGCGCGGCCGTCCTTGATCATCAGGCCTGCGTAGAGGACGCCCTGGTAGGGTGTGCCGCGGCGGGACATTTCAGCGATGGTGGGCAGCACGATCTCGGCCATCGCCTGCACTTCAATCTCCGGCGTCAGGACCGGGGCGGGGGAGTAGGCGCCCATGCCGCCGGTGTTCGGGCCGGTGTCGCCGTCACCCACGCGCTTGTGGTCTTGCGCGGTGCCGACGGGAAGGGCGTTCACCCCATCGGTCAGGATGAAAAGGCTGGCCTCTTCGCCGTCCATGAACTCCTCGATCACCACTTCGGCGCCCGCGTCACCAAAGGCCCCACCGAGGATATCGTCGATCGCGGCGAGGGCTTCTGTTTCCGTCATGGCAACAATCACGCCTTTTCCGGCGGCTAACCCATCGGCTTTCACAACAATCGGCGCGCCCATGCGGCGGATGTAGTCCTTGGCGGGGGTTGGTTCGGAAAACCGCGCCCAGGCGGCAGTCGGGGCGGCGCAGGCGTCGCAGACCTCTTTGGTGAAGCGCTTTGATGCCTCCAACCGGGCGGCGGCGGCGGACGGGCCGAAGGTCAGGAGGCCCGCAGCGCGGGTCGCGTCGGCCACGCCAGCGGCGAGGGGGGCTTCGGGGCCGATGATGACGAAGTCGATGGCGTTTTCTTCGCAGAAGGTGACGACGGTGCTGCCATCAAGGATGTCGATGTCGGCGCATTCGGCCAGTTGCGCGATGCCGGCGTTGCCGGGCGCGACGATCAGCCGGTCGGTCTTGGGGTTCTGCTTCACCGCCCAGGCGAGGGCATGTTCGCGGCCACCGGAGCCCAGAATCAGGATGTTCATGGCCATGCCCCCGCTTGGAAATTTGCTGCCTGCGTCATAGGGTCAGGTGGGCAGGGAGGCAAGCATGGACCCGGACGTCGAAATCGGGGGCGGCACACAGATCGGCGGCGGCGGGACACCAAGGCCGCGCCCGTCAACCTTTGTGCGACTTCTGGAGATGGCGGGGTTGGTGCTGGTTGCCTATGGTTTGGGGACAAATCGCTTCGTGCTGGCCGCTTCTGGCTGCGCAATAATCATTGTGAGCTACGCGCTTTACCGCAGGACGCACGGTCCGGCTGTGGACCGCAGGCCCGGCAAAGGGCCTGACGGAATGGATGCGGACGGCGGGGGCGAGTAGGCGCCGAAGCGGCAGGGCGTTTGTCCAGCGGTGGAACCCGGCAGGACGCCTTGACGTTGGCTGGGCGACACACCCTGACAAGATAGGACAATGCCATGCAGACCATTGAAGGCAAGCGCATCGCCGTGCTGGCGACGGACGGATTCGAGCAATCGGAACTTGAGGTTCCGGTCGAGAAACTGCGCGCGGCGGGGGCAACGGTGCACGTCGTGTCCTTGAAAGAGGGCGAGATCATGGGCTGGGAGGGCAAGGATTGGGGCCGCCCGGTGCCGGTTGACGCGGTGCTGAGCGAGGTGACTGCGGGCGACTACGATGCCTTGGTGCTGCCCGGTGGGCAGATCAATCCGGACCTGTTGCGGGTGGAGCCGGAGGCGATTGCGTTCATCAACGCGTTCTGGAGCGCGGGCAAGGTGATCGGCGCGATTTGCCATGCGCCGTGGCTGCTGATCGAGGCGGGCATCGCAGAGGGGCGGAAGATGACGTCCTATCCGTCGATCAGCACGGATGTGAAGAATGCCGGGGCAATGTGGGTCGATGCTGAGGTTGTGACGGACAAGGGGCTGGTGACCAGCCGCAAGCCGGATGACCTGCCGGCGTTTTGCGCCAAGCTGGTCGAGGAAATCGCCGAGGGCACCCACCAGCGCGCTGCTGCCTGACCTGCTGAGACGGCCCGATTCCGGCGCTTCAACTTTGCGCCGGGATCGGGCATCAATGCGGGATGGACCTGATCGACGATATCCCCGCTCCGCAAGGCAACCAGCCGGAATACACCGTGTCCGAGCTTTCGGGCGCGGTGAAGCGCGTGATCGAGGGGGAATTCGGCCTTGTGCGGGTGCGGGGCGAGGTGGGGCGGGTGTCCCGTCCGGCCTCGGGGCATCTTTATTTCGACCTGAAGGACGACCGCAGCGTGATTGCCGCGATCAGCTGGAAAGGGCAGGTCGCCAAGATGCAGGTCAGGCCTGAGGAGGGGATGGAGGTCATCGCCACCGGGCGGATGACGACGTTTCCGGGGCAGTCGAAATATCAGCTGATCGTCGACGACGTGGCGCCTGCGGGGGCCGGGGCGCTGATGGCGATGCTGGAAAAGCGCAAGGCGGCGCTGGCGGCGGAGGGGTTGTTTGACGCTGGGCGCAAGCGGCGCTTGCCTTTCCTGCCTTCGGTGATCGGGGTGGTGACCTCGCCTTCGGGCGCGGTGATCCGCGATATCCTGCACCGCTTGCGCGACCGGTTTCCGCGCCATGTGCTGATCTGGCCGGTGGCGGTGCAGGGGCAGGCTTGTGCAGCTGAGGTGGCGGCGGCGATCAGGGGGTTCAACGCAATTCAGCCCGGTGGGGCGATCCCGCGGCCGGATGTGTTGATCGTGGCGCGGGGCGGCGGGTCTTTGGAGGACCTGTGGGGGTTCAACGAGGAGATTGTGGTCAGGGCAGCGGCGGCGTCGGACATACCGCTGATTTCCGCCGTGGGGCATGAGACGGATACGACGCTGATCGACTATGCGTCCGACCTGCGCGCGCCGACACCGACGGCGGCGGCGGAATTGGCGGTGCCGGTGCGGCTGGAGTTGCTGGCGGGTCTGGATGCGACGGGCGCGCGGCTGGTGCGCGGCGTGGTGCAGGGCGTGGGCTTGCGCGGCCAGCGCTTGCGCGATCTGGGGCGGGCCTTGCCGCGGCTGGAAAACCTGCTGGCAACCCCTCGGCAGCGGCTTGACGGAGCAGGCGCGCGGGTGGGGGCGGCGCTGGGCCTTGCAGTCACGCAAAAGCACCGGCAGTTCGACCGTGTTGCGGTGCCGATGCGACCGGAATTGCTGCTGGGGCTGGTGGCGCGGCGGCGCGACGGGATGCGCCTTTGGGAGCAGCGACTGGCGGCGGCGCTGGCGCGGCGGCTGGAGCGGGCGCGCGACCGGTCGGATGGGCTGGCCGGGCGACTGGTGCCGGCGCTGGACCGGATGATTGCCACGGCGGACCGGCGGGTTGCGGACGGCTCGCGAGAATTGGCGGCCAAGGGCGAGCGGCTGGATCTGGCGGCAGGCGCGCGATTGAAGCGCTTGTCGGACCGGCTGGAGGCGCTGGACCGGACGCGCACGACGCTGGGCTACGCCGAGACCCTGAAGCGCGGCTATGCGGTGGTGCGGGGCGACGGCCATGTCGTCACGACGCGGGCGGCGGCGGAGAAGGCAGCAAGCCTGGAGGTCGAATTTGCCGACGGGCGGCTGGCCTTGGGGGCGCGTGCGGCGCGCAAGGCGAAGGCTGGCGAAGGCGGCGAGCAGGGCAGCCTGTTCTGAGGCTCAGACGCCGACGTCCGGTCCGGGGCAGCTGAGAGGTGTGTCGGTCTGTCCGACCTCGCTGAGTTCGGCACCGGGGATGTCATTGACCGACAACGCCTTCAGCCCGCCATCGTCGAGCCAGAACGTCCAGCAATGCGGGTTCGGGTCGTATTCATAGACAAAGCAGATATTGTCGCCTTCGGGATACCAGCTGCCATACTGGCAGAGGGTTTCCGACACACTCCAGCGCACCTTGCGGTCTGCGAGATATTCCTCGGTGCCGAAAACCTGGCCGTATTGCGAATAGGTCAGCGTCTTGCCGGTGACATAGCCATCGAAGGCATCGGCGGTCATCGGCGGGGTTTCGGCCAGGGCTGACATGGGAAGGATGGTCGCGAGGACAAGGAGGGCGCGCATCGGTCAGACCCCCACGTCAGGGCCGGCGCAGGACAGGGGCTTGGTCGTGCGTTCGGATTCGAGGATTTCCCAGCCGCCGCCCGGCCCCATGTAACGGCCCCGGATGCCACCGTTTTCCGAAAAATAAAGCCAGCACTGCGGGGTCGGGTCGTTGTCGTAGACAAAGCAGATCTCGTCGTCCGACTGATACCATGTGCCGTAGATGCAGGTGTCGCCTTCGAAGGCCCAGCGGACCTCGCGGCCGGGCAGGTATTCTTCGGTGCCGAAAAGGCCGCCGCCATAATCGTAGGTCACGGTGGAGCCGGTGACGTTGGCGTCAAACTCCGGCCCGGAAAGCGGGGTTTCGGCCAGTGCGGGCAGGGCGACGACAGTAAAGACTAGGGCAAGGCGCATTGCAGCTCCGCTTCGGGACGAGGGCTAGAGTGCCAGACCGGGGCGGTGATTGCCAGTCAAGCAAGCGTGTCTCGTGCGGGCTGCCAGCGGGCGAGGTGCGGGGCCATGGCACGGCGCCAGAGCCGGGGGGCCAGCGCCATCGTGGCGGCAAGGGGCAGGGGCCAGGGCAGGCGGGGCGCTTCGTCTGCGCTTGGCAGGCGAAGGGCGGGGAAGGCGCGGCCGGGGTGGGCGTGGTGGTCGGAATGGCGCGGGGCGTTCAGCATCATGGCCGAGGAAAACCAATGCGCGGTGTTCCAGCTGTGGCGCGGCCCGACGGGCTCCAGCCGGCCATCTGGCAGGCGGGCGCGGGCAAGACCGTAGTGCTGAACGTAGTCGGACAGGAGGATCTGCGACTGGGCGTGCAGCGCCAGCGCGGCCCAGACCAATGCGCCGAGGGGCCCGGCGATCAGCCAGCCGAGCGCGAGGCTGGCGAGGCCACCGATCAGGTAGAGCGCGTAAGGGTGCAGGCGGCGGGTGCCGGCGCGCAGGGCGGCCTCGGCGCGAAATCCCTTGGTGAAGCTGCCGATCCAGGCGCGGCGGGCGAAACGGTAATAGCTTTCACCGGCGCGGGCGGTGTTCGGATCATCGCGGCTGGCGACGTGGCGGTGATGCACGAGGCGGTGGGCCGAGGCGTGCTGGCCAAAGAGGAGCGTGGTGTAGATCAGGACGCCAAGCGCAAAGAGGCCGCGCTGGGGCCGGTGGATCAGTTCATGCGCGGCGGGGTGGGCGACCTGGCCGAACCAGAGACCTGCGGCGATGAACGTGACGATGCGTTCGCCGGTTGAAAGGCCGCTGTCGCCCGCGACCGCCCATGTCGCCAGCGGCAGCGCGGCCAGATGCGCGGCGGCGATGGCGACGAGCAGGAGATTGGCCGCAGGAAACTCGTCGCCTTCGGCGGTGCCGGCGGTGAGCGGGATCACCTGGTCGAGGAGCATGGTCAGCACGGCCATGTAGAGAAATCCGACCCAAAGCCAGACACCACCGGAAAAGGCCCCGGCTGCGAGGCAGAGGACGGGGGCCAGAGCGGCGGCGGCAAAGGCCGCGAGGGGCAGGGGCGTGCGGGTGTTCATCGGCGGGCAGGATAGGCGAGGATCGCGCGGCTGGAAAGCGCGGCCAGGCGTCGCTGGGGCAGGGGTGCGGCGGCAGGCCTTTCATCGGCGCGGCAAAGGGATTAGGTGAAGGGAAATGCCATATGGGGGCGCGATGTCCTTTTTCACCAAACTCAAGGACAGGCTGTTCCGGTCTTCCGACAAGATCAGCGACGGGCTGGAGGCGCTGGTTTCCGAAGGTTCGGAGACGCAGGATGCAGCGGAGGCAACGGTTGCCCCGCCGCCTATGGCCGAAGAGCCTGCCCGTGCGGTCGATCCCGAGCCGCGACCGGCCCCTGCGCCAGCGCCTGCTCCCGTCGCTGCGCGGCCTGTTCCGCAGGTCGAGCCGGAGCCGCCGAAGCCGGGTATCCTTGGCCGGATGTTCGGGCGCACGGCGGAGGAGCCGCGCCGGGTGCTGGATGACGCGATGCTGGAAAGCCTCGAGGAGATGCTGATCCAGGCCGACATGGGCGTTGATACGGCGGTGCGCGTGACGGCCAACATTGCCGAGGGGCGGTTCGGGCGCAAGGTTTCCACATCCGAGTTACGCGCCGCGCTGGCGACGGAAGTGGCGCGGATCATGGGGCCGGTGGCGCGGCCGATGCCGATCTATCCGAAAAAGCCGCAGGTCGTGCTGGTGGTGGGGGTCAACGGTTCGGGCAAGACCACGACGATCGGCAAGCTGGCGAGCCAGTTCAAGGCGGCGGGCAAGACGGTGGTGATTGCGGCCGGCGACACCTTCCGCGCGGCGGCGGTTGAGCAGTTGCAGATCTGGGGCCAGCGGGCGGGCGTTCCGGTGATGACCGCGCCCGAGGGCAGCGATCCGGCGAGTCTTGCCTTCGACGCGATGGTGCGGGCCGAGGCGGAGGGCGCGGACCTTCTGATGATCGACACGGCCGGGCGCTTGCAGAACCGGCAGGACCTGATGGAGGAGCTGGCCAAGATCGTCCGCGTCATCCGCAAGAAAGACCCGACCGCGCCGCACAACACGCTGTTGGTGCTGGATGCGACGACCGGGCAGAACGCGCTGATGCAGGTCGAGATCTTCCGCAAGATTGCCGATGTGTCGGGGCTGGTGATGACCAAGCTTGACGGCACTGCGAAGGGCGGCGTGCTGGTGGCGCTGGCCGACAAGTTCGGCTTGCCGATCCATGCGATTGGCGTGGGCGAGCAGATCGACGATCTGTCGCCGTTCGATCCGGACGAGTTCGCGCGCGCGCTGGTCGGGATGGATGGCTGACTTGCGGCTGGTGCGGCATAGCGCCTTGGCGATTGCCCTGGGGCTGTGGCCGGGCATGGCGGCGGCGCTGACCGGGGCAGAGTGTGCGGTCCTGTTCGCCGGGGTGCAGGCGATGGCCGGGCAGGAGATCAAGGCCGGTCCACCGGTTGTGGCGGAGGGCTGGTGCGTGCTGGACGCGCCGGTTCTGGGCGGTGCGATGGACAGCCGGCCAACGATCTCGGCTGATGTGCTGCGGCTGCGGCCTTCGGCTGCGGGTGATCTGACGGCGCTGGATGTTGCCGTCGCGGGGCTGCGGGTCACGCCCAAGATTGGCGACCGGGCGATGGATGACCGGCTGCGGTCGTTCCTGCGGATGCAGACGGCCGACCTGTCGCTGTCGGTTGCCGATGGGCCGGAAAGCCTGGAGGTGCGGCAGTTGGTCGTGACGTTGCCGGGGCGTAACCGGCTGGCGATCGGGGCGGATATCCGGGGGGCAAGGCTGGCCGATCCGGCCTCGCTGTTCGGCGGCAAGGTCACGCGGCTGGACATTGATCTGGTGACCGATGGCCGGGTGGCGCGACCGGTGATGCAGATGGCCGGGGAACGGATGGGCGGGGGCGAGCCGATGGCCGCCGTTCGCGCCGTCCTTGCCGAGGCGGTGGTGGCGATGCCCGCGTCGGTGCTGGACAGGGACGCACGCTTTGCGCTGACGCGGTTCATCGACGGGTTGCCGCAGACCACGGGCAGGCTGCAGCTGCGGCTGACCTCGGACAAGGGGATCAGTGCGGCGGATATCGCGATCAACGGGATGCGGGCCGATCCCATCGCCCCGCAGGCGCTGGCGCAACTGTTCGGTGGGGGTGTGACGAGCGTCATCTGGCAGCCCGGCGTGACGCAATGAGCGAGGCGCTGCGCGCGCTGGAAGGCACCGTTGCGGGAGAGAACCTCGCCCTCCTGCTGGCGCTGGTGTCGGCTTTTGCCCATGCCTGTTTCGGGGCGTTGCAGAAGGGGCGGCATGACCCTTGGGTGACGCGCGGGGCGATTGACGTGTGGATCGCGGTGCTGGCGGCCCCGGTGGCGCTGTTCGTTGTGCCGTGGCCGGTGGGGTTTGAATGGCTGGTGCTGCTGGGCGCGCTGGGCATCCATTTCTGTTACAAGCTGACGATGGCGCTGGCCTATGAACGGGCGGCCTATACCGTGGTCTATCCGGTTGTGCGCGGCTCTGGCCCGCTGATCACGCTGGCCTTCGCGGCGATCTTTCTGGGCGAGCATTACGGGCCGTTGCAATGGCTGGGCGTGGCGATCCTTTCGGCGGCGATCCTGGGGCTGGCGGGCGTCAACCTGCGCGGCACGCCGGTCGATCCGGGGGCGTTGAAGGCTGGGCTGGCTTGGGCCTTTGCGGGTGGATTGCTGGTCGCGGTCTATACCACCTATGACGCCTGGGGCATCAGGCTGACGCCGGACCCGTTCACGTTTCTCGCCTGGTTCTTCTTCATCACGGCGCTGGACTTTCCGCTGTTGATGGGGGTGAAGCTGTGGCGCGGCACGAGATCCGTGGCGGGCGAGGTGCGCGGGTTGATGCTGCGCGGCTTCATTGGAGCGCTGGTGGCCTTTGTCAGCTTTGGCGGGGTCATGCTGGGAACGCGCATCGGCAAGGTCGGCGAGGTTGCGGCGCTGCGCGAAACCTCTACCTTGTTTGCGGCGCTGATCGGCTGGGCGGTCCTGGGCGAGAAGGTGGGCGGCGTGCGCGCGGCCCTGATGGCAGGGGTCGCGCTGGGCGCGGTGATGGTACAGGCAGGATGACGATGGCACAGAAGACGATCAACCCGGTCTTGAAGCAGGTTCTGGAACTGGGCCCTACGGTGGTGTTCTTTGCGATCTACATGTGGATCAAGGACGATTCGTTTCTGATCGGCGGCACCGAATATTCGGGCTTCATCGTCTCGGCTGTCGTGCTGGTGCCGATCCTGCTGGCCTCAATTGCGGCGCTGTGGTGGCTGACCGGGCAGTTGAGCCGGATGCAGATCTTTGTCGGCGTCATGGTGATTTTCTTCGGCGGGCTGACCGCCTGGTTCAACGACGAGAGCTTCTTCAAGATTAAGACGACGATCGTCTACGGCACCTTCGCCACCATCTTGACGATCGGGCTGTTGCAGGGCCGCAGCTACCTGCAATGGGTGATGGCCGAAGCTTTGCCAATGATGCCAGAGGGTTGGATGATATTGACGCGGCGGCTGGCGATGATGTTCGCAGCCCTTGCGGTGTCGAACGAGGTGATCTGGCGCACGCAGTCGACCGAGCTTTGGGTCAAGCTGGAGACCTTCGGGATGCCGGTGGCACTGTTTCTGTTCCTGATGCTGCAGATCGGAATGCTGAACCGCTTTCTGATCGAGCCGCCCGAGGAAAAGTGACCATCGCGCGGCAGAACGCCTTTCAAGCGTCCGGTTCCTGCCCAAGGTCTGCCTTAAGTCGCCGCTAGAACGGGGCCAAGCGAAGAAAGGTTTGCCCGATGTACCGTAGCCCGTTCGACTTGGTCCGCCTGTTCCTCAGCCTGTTTCAGGACCTGCCCGCCTTGCCGCGATCAATCTACGTTCCCGGCGCGGTGCTGATGGTCTGCTATCCGGTGATGGCGGTGGCGCACGGCGCGGATGCTCAGGGCCAGGCCTTCGCCACAGCTTTTCTTCTGGCACTGGCGGTGCGGATCGGACTTGGCTTCGAGGGCATGGTGCGGCGGATGCTGATGCAGTTCAGCGCTGCTCAGACCGTTATGCTGGCCCTGGCGATGTCGGCGCTGCCGTTGGCGGTGGTGGCGATGGCCAGCGATCCGGTCTGGTGCCAGCGCATCCAGAGTGCGTTCTACCTGGTGATCGGCGGCGTGTTCCTGCTGGATGTGCTGCGCGGTCGCAACGACACCGCGGCGACCTTCTGGCCCGACCGCGACATGCAGGGTTTCCTGCCGAACCTGACCCGGATGATGGTGGTCTACAACTTCACCTTCCTGCTGCTGAACGAGACGATGATCCGCACGCTGGACGCCTCGCACTGGCTTTTGTTCTGGGCGGTGCTGCCGGTGATCGGTCACATGGTGCTGCGGGCGATGGTGCTGACGGTGATCAACCTCGACGACGAGGGACATCCGGTCTGATCTGCACGGCAGGCTAGCCGAAGTGACGAAGGCCGCGTTTCGACGCGGCCTTTTGCTATTGCGGCAGGCTTGACCCCGGCGGGGCCGGGGCGTAAGGAATGCGCCGTGGCGCTTTGTTACCGGATTGCGGGCCACGTTAAACAAACCGCTAAAGAGGTGAAGGGCAATGGCCCCGGCACCTTTGGTTGTCCGGGGTTTTTTCTTGGCCGGAGGCCGCGATGACGAAAGACTGGAAGACCCGCACGAAACTGGTCCACGAAGGCAGCCGCCGCAGCCAGTATGGCGAGATGGCCGAGGCGATCTTCCTGACGCAGGGCTTTGTCTACCCCGATGCCGAAAGTGCCGAAGCGCGGTTCATCAAGGCCGGCGAGGACGAGTTCATCTATGCCCGCTACGGCAACCCCACGACGCGGATGTTCGAAGAGCGGATCGCAGGCCTGGAAGGCACCGAGGATGCGTTCGCGACGGCGAGCGGGATGGCGGCGGTCTCCGGCGCGCTGACTTCGATGCTGCGGGCGGGGGACCACGTGGTGTCGTCGCGCGCGCTGTTCGGGAGTTGCCTTTACATTCTGGAAGAGGTGCTGACGCGCTATGGCGTGAAGGTGACCTTCGTTGACGGGGCTGATCTGGACCAGTGGCGGGCGGCGGTGGTGCCGGGCACGAAGGCGGTGTTCTTCGAGTCAATGTCGAACCCCACGCTGGAATTGATTGATATCACGGCGGTTTCCGAGATTGCCCATGCCGTGGGCGCGCTGGTGATTTGCGACAACGTCTTTGCCACGCCGGTGTTCAGCCGTGCGGTGGAGCAGGGCGCGGATGTGATCGTCTATTCCACCACGAAGCACATCGACGGGCAGGGGCGCGCCTTGGGCGGCGTGGTTTGTGCCAGCCGCGAATTCATAAGAAAGACGCTTGAGCCCTACATGAAGCACACCGGCGGCTCGATGAGCCCGTTCACGGCGTGGATGCATCTGAACGGAATGGCCACGCTGGACCTGCGCTGCCGGGCGATGGCGGATGCGGCGAAGGAAATCGCGACCGCGCTTGAGGGCCATGAAAAGCTGAGCCGGGTGATCTATCCTGGGCTGCCGAGCCACCGCCAGCACGCGCTTGCCATGGCGCAGATGGGGTCGGGCGGGACTCTGCTGGCGTTCGACTTAACGGGCGGCAAGGAAGCCGCGTTCCGCTTCATGAACGCGCTGGAGATCATCAAGATCTCGAACAACCTTGGCGATGCCAAGACGATTGCGACGCACCCGGCCACCACCACCCATCAGCGCCTGCCGCAGGACCAGAAGGACGCGCTTGGCATCACGCCGGGGCTGATCCGGCTGTCGGTCGGGCTGGAGGATGCGGGCGACCTGACGGCAGACCTGATGCAGGCGCTTTCGGCGGCGTGAGTGTCGCTGGTGGGGCCTTGTGTCGCACCGTTTTGTGATTAGATTGACGAGACTTCCCCCGGACCAGGGTGATCCGGGGGTGGACCCGCGCCGTATACTCTCCGGAAATTGAAGGCGGCCCTCGGGGCGCGCCCGAACCGAAAGGACCACCCGATGAACATTCACACGCCCGATACCCTGCGCAAACCCTCGCGCGAGGAGGCCGAAGCGGCCCTGAACCTGTTGCGCCTGTGGGCAGGCCATTCGTCGGATGCCGAGATCGCGACGCTGGATGTGGCGGTGGGCAACCTGTTGCCGGGCGCGGGCTATCCGGTGCTGTCGCGCAATTATCCGTCGGATTTTGTGGTGACCGATGCCTACCGCGCCAGTTTGCCTGACCTGCAGAACGGGCCATCCAGCCTGATCGTGGGCGAGAAGGCGGTGATCCAGCATGTCGGGATCTCCAACTTCCGCCTGCCGATCCGCTATGAGACGCGCGACAACGGGCCCTTGGTGCTGGAGACCAGCGTCACCGGGACGGTCAGTCTGGAGGCGGAGAAGAAGGGCATCAACATGAGCCGCATCATGAGGTCGTTCTATGCCCATGCCGACAAGGAGTTTTCATTTGGCGTGATCGAGGCGGCGCTTGAAGATTACAAGCGCGATCTCGGCTCGTTCGACGCGCGCATCCAGATGCGGCTGTCGTTCCCGATGCAGGTGTCGAGCCTGCGGTCGGGCCTGAAGGGCTGGCAGTATTACGACATCGCGCTGGAACTGGTGGAGCGGGCCGGGGTCAGGAAGAAGATCCTGCATCTGGATTACGTCTATTCGTCGACCTGCCCGTGCAGCCTTGAGCTGTCGGAGCATGCCCGGATGACGCGCGGCCAGCTTGCCACGCCGCACAGCCAGCGGTCGGTGGCGCGGATCTCGGTCGAGCTGGTCGGGGACCGGCTTTGGTTCGAGGATCTGGTGGAACTGGCGCGCGACGGGGTGCCGACGGAAACGCAAGTGATGGTCAAGCGCGAGGACGAGCAAGCGTTTGCGGAACTGAACGCGGCGAACCCGATCTTCGTGGAGGACGCGGCACGCAGCTTCTGCCAAGCGCTGAAGGGCGACCCGCGGGTCGGTGACTTCCGGGTGGTGGCGAGCCATCAGGAAAGCCTGCACAGCCATGACGCGGTCAGCCTGTTGACCGAAGGGCCTACTTTCGCTGCGGAAAGCCTTGACCCGCGCCTGTTCCAGAGCTTGATCCACGCCGGATGATTGACCAAACGACGCGCGCCGCGTAGCCATGCCGCATCATGGTGGATATCCGGCCAGTCGCCTACGTCATCGGACGCATACTGATCGTCCTGGCCATTCTGATGGTTGCGCCCGCCATCATCGACTGGCGGGCGGGTGATCCGAACAGCATCGCCTTTGCGCAAAGCGCGGTGATTGCCGGTGTCGTCGGCGGTTCCTTGGCGCTGGCAACGGTCAACGGACTTGGGCAGGCGCTGGATGTGCGCCAGGCCTATCTGCTGACCGCCTCGATCTGGATCGTGGTTCCCGCCTTTGGCGCGCTGCCGTTCTTCTTTGGCGCGCCGGGGCTGGATTTTACCTATGCCTTCTTTGAAAGCGTATCGGGGTTCACCACCACTGGCGCGACGGTGATCTACGGGCTGGAAGCCCTGCCGGTGGGCATGAACCTGTGGCGCGGCATGACGCAGTTTCTGGGCGGGCTCGGGATCGCGTTCATCGCGATGATCTTCCTGCCGCTGATGCGGGTTGGCGGGATGCAGTTCTTCCGCACCGAGGGGTTCGACACCTTTGGCAAGGCGCTTCCCCGCGCCACCGACATCGCGCGGCAACTGCTGTTCATCTATCTGGGACTGACCGTGATCTGCATCTCGGTCTACCTGCTGATCGGGATGACCGCGCTGGATGCGGTGGTGAACGGGATTGCCAGCATTGCCACCGGCGGGTTTTCCCCTGCAGACGCCTCGTTCAACAAGTATCCTGGCGCGGGCGAATACTTCGGCGCGCTGTTCATGATCTTGGGCAGCCTGCCTTACATCCGCTATGTGCAGCTGGTGAACGGGTCGCCCCAGCCTTTGTGGCACGACCGTCAGGCGCGGGCCTACCTGCGTTGGCTTTTTTCTTCGGTGTTGATGGTGACGGTGTGGCGGGTATCGACGAGCGATATGGGCTGGGAACCGGCGTTCCGCGAAAGCCTGTTCAACCTGACCTCGATCATGTCATCCACCGGGTTCTTTTCCGGCAGTTTCCCAACCTGGGGCGGGTTCATGCTGGTGGTGGCCTTCGTGGTCGGAGTAATCGGGGCCTGTTCGGGATCGACCGCCGCCGGGCTGAGTGTGTTCCGCGTTCAGATCGCGATGGCCGCGCTCAGGCGCGAGGTGCGGCGGATCGCCAGCCCGTCGAGCATCGATCCGGTGAAATACGATGGCCGCACGGTGGAAGGCGACGTCTTGAACGCCGTCGTGATGTTCCTGTCGAGCTATATCCTGCTGCTGGGCGTGGTGAGCGTCGCCTTGACGCTGGTCGGGGTAGACCCGGTATCGGCTTTGTTCGCCGCCTGGACGTCGCTTGGCAACATCGGCTACGGCTTTGGCCCGCTGGTGGAGCGGACCGGAACCTTCATCGATTTCCCCGATGCCGCGATCCTGATCATGACGTTGTGCATGATTCTGGGACGGCTTGGCCTATTGGCTATTCTGGTGCTGGTGCTGCCGGCGTTCTGGCGCCGGTAGCGATCATTCCCAGCAGGAGACCAGCACCGTCATGCCGGTCGCGGCGCGGCTGAGGTCTTCGGGTGCCATGGCGCCTGCCTGCGCCGATTGGGTTGGCTGAATGCCCGCACTGCCAAGCGTCGCCGCGATTTGCGCGGCGGACGCGGCATAGGCCACTTCGGGCGGCAGTTGCCGGCTGCCGAGCGCGCTGCGGGGCAGGAGCATGCCCAGAACCGCACCCGTGCTGTCCAACACCGGGCCGCCGGTATCGCCGGGCAGGGCATCGATCGCCAGCCGCTTGACGCCGGATTCGCCATTCAGGCCGGACAACTCCTCCAGCGTGCCGAAGGTGAGGACGGCCGAGGGCAGGCGGTCTTCATAGGAATAGCCAGCCAGCGCCACCTCGGTGCCGACGCGGTCGGGAGCAAGCTGGAAGGCGGCGACCTTGCGCGGCGACAAGGGCGTTACCGGGCGCAGCACCGCAACGCCGGTCGCCGCATCGTTGAGCGCCACGGTTGCATCCTCGGTGCGGTCGATGGTGAGGCGGCCACAGCCGGTCACTGCCTCAGCGGTGGTCAGCACCGAGCCCGTCTGGTCGATGAAAAAGCCTGATCGGCTGAACATCGGCTTGCGCACTTCAAGCCCGGACAGAAGGCCGGATCTGGCATCGGCCGACATCGCCACCATGCCGGGGTCGAGCGCCCGGTCGGACGACGATTTGAAGCTGGCCTCGATCGCCTGGATGATGCGGGCATCGCGCACCTCGTTGCCGGGGGTTGAGATCACCATCCAGCCCTTGATCAGCCCGCCGCCCAGTTCGGCGAAGGCGGTGGTGTCGACGCTGCCCGAGGTGCCACGGATGCGGAAGGACCGCTCGCCGCGCGTGCGTTCACCTGCCAGCGGCACGTCCTTCAAGGATTGCAGAACGTCGTAAAGCCCATAAAGCGCGGACTGGTCGCCCGGCTGCGAGATCAGCACGACGCGCAGGTCGGAGGCCCCCTTGGCACGGAAATGCACGAAGGGCGGCTCGTAATGGTCGAACTCCACCAGCCCGAGGGGAAGCGTCACCTCGATGCCGGCCTCCGGCTCGGTCACGGTGGCGAAACCGAAGCTGGCGGTATCGTCACGGTACGCGTCAAGCAGGGCTGCGCGCTGGCGGCTGGTCAGGACGCCGGTGGGTTCGATTGCGTTGGCTTCCTGCCAGGCGGCCATCGATGTGCGGGTGCCGGGACCATAGGCGCCGTCGATGCCGCCTGCGTAAAAGCCGAACCATTGCAGCGCGGTCTGCAGCGCCTTGCGGTCATCCTCGGACAGGGAGGCTTCGGAGGCGCGGGCCTCGGCCCGCGTCTCGTCGGGAAGTGCGGGTTCGGGTGCTGCGTCAGCGAGGGGTTGGGACGTGGCATCCGGAGCAGGTTCGCTTGGCGGCACCACAACCGGTGCCGCGCCGGCAACTGGCCAGAACCGATCCCTGAAGTCACGCTCGAAGGCGATGAAACTGTCGGACGGAATCAGATTTTCCCGCAACAGGTTGGCCAACCGCGCGGCCCCTTCGCTGGCGCCGTAGGGGCCAAGCATGATGCCATACCAGCCCGAGCGCAGCCGGAAGCCGGCGGTTTCGGGAAAGATCGCCGCATAGGCCCGGGCCCGGGCTTCGGCATCGGCCAGGGTTGGCTGGGCTTCGATCTGCAGCCAGATCTGCGCCTCCTCCTGTGCACGAAGCGTCAGCGGAAACAGGCTTGCAAACAGAAGAACAATGGCAAAAACGGCTTTCATGCGGGGGCGCGGTCCTTGGGTGGAATTGTCGGCCGCACCATGCGTGAAGGCCCGCGCCGGGGCAAGTGCCTATCCCCCATTGTGGCGTCACGGCAATTGACCCTTCGGCCCCCAGTGGATAGGGAAGGCGCGAGTTTCCCGAACGGGTTTCTGACGGGTTCGACAGGGGTTGCCATGACCGAAGCGCTTGCCACGCCGCGCAGTTTCCAGGAAATCATCCTGCGGCTTCAGGCCTATTGGGCGGCGCAGGGCTGCGCGGTGTTGCAGCCCTATGACATGGAGGTGGGCGCCGGCACGTTCCACCCGGCCACGACGCTGCGATCCCTTGGCACCCGGCCCTGGGCTGCGGCCTATGTGCAGCCCTCGCGCCGGCCGACGGACGGGCGCTATGGCGAAAACCCGAACCGGTTGCAGCATTATTATCAGTACCAGGTGATCATAAAGCCTTCGCCACCGAACCTGCAGGCGCTCTATCTCGGCTCGCTGCAAGCGATCGGCATCGACATGGCCGTGCATGACATCCGCTTTGTCGAGGACGATTGGGAAAGCCCGACGCTGGGCGCCTGGGGCCTGGGCTGGGAGGTCTGGTGCGACGGGATGGAGGTCAGTCAGTTCACCTATTTCCAGCAGGTCGGCGGGCATGACTGCAAGCCGGTCAGTGGCGAGCTGACCTACGGGCTGGAGCGGCTGGCGATGTATGTGATGGGTGTCGATCACGTCATGGACATGCCCTTCAACGATACGGACAGCCCGATTCCGTTGAAATACGGCGATATCTTCCGCCAGACCGAAGAAGAATACAGCCGCCACAACTTTGACCAGGCCGACACCGACATGCTGTTGCAGCATTTCAAGGACGCCGAGGCGGAGTGCGGGCGCATTCTGGCGGCGGCGCAGCCTGACAAGGCGGGGCGGACCATCGTGATGGCGCATCCGGCCTATGACCAGTGCATCAAGGCAAGCCACATCTTCAACCTGCTGGACGCGCGGGGGGTAATCTCTGTGACCGAACGACAGGCCTATATCGGCCGGGTGCGCGCGCTGGCGAAGCAATGCGCCGATGCCTTCCGGCAGACGCCAGCGGGGGCGGACCTGTGAATGTTGGCAAGATCGCTGCGGGGTTCATCGTGATTGCATCGCTGATTGGCGGGGCGTTCCTGTATTACACGCAGGTTTACGCGTATTATCAGCCGGTTGCGTTTCAGCCGGGGGCGGAAATCATGCTGACCCCGGTGGAGAGCGACGTGCCGGAGCCGATCCTGGCCGAGGGGGTGACCGGGATCGACGGCGACAGCTCTCCGATCCGGTTCCGGGCGTGCTTTACCACGCCGATGACGCTGGCGATGCTGTCGGAGACCTACCGGATCTATGACCGGGCGGAACCCTTGAACGCGCCGGGGTGGTTCGATTGTTTCGACGCCCCCGCCATCGGCGCGGCGCTGGAAAAGGGCGAGGCGGTGGCATTCCTGTCGCAGGCGAACATTCACCCTGGTGTTGACCGGGTCGTGGCGGTGTTCCCGGACGGGCGGGCCTATGCGTGGCACCAGTTGAACGACAGCCTTGGGAAGTAAGTGATGCCTGACCTTCTGATCGAACTGTTCTCCGAGGAGATCCCGGCGCGGATGCAGGCCCGTGCGCGGGAAGACCTGAAGAAGCTGGTCACCGACGGGCTGGTCGAGGCCGGTCTGACCTATGCCAGTGCGGGTGCGTTTTCGACGCCGCGGCGGTTGGCCCTGTCAGTCGAGGGGCTGACGTCTGAAAGCCGGGCGGTGCGCGAGGAGCGCAAGGGGCCGGCGACGAGCGCGCCTGCGGCGGCGGTGGAGGGGTTTCTGCGCTCGACCGGCCTGACGCTGGAGCAGTTGGAGCGGCGGGCGGACAAGAAAGGCGAAGTGTTCTTCGCCGTCGTCGAAAAGCCGGGGCGCAAGGCCGAGGCGATCGTGGCCGAGGTGCTGGAAGGCGTCATTCGCAACTTTCCCTGGCCGAAGTCGATGCGCTGGGGGTCGGGGACGCTGCGCTGGGTGCGGCCGTTGCAGCGGATCCTGTGCCTGTTGTCGGACGAGGCGGGCACGCATGTCGTGCCGCTGGAGGTGGACGGCATCGTGGCGGGCAACGTCACCGAAGGCCACCGTTTCATGGGCGCGGGGCCGTTCCCGGTGCATGGGTTTGACGACTATGTGGTCAAGCTGAAGCGCGCCTTCGTGGTGCTGGATTCGGCCGAGCGCGAAGCCTCGATCTGGCAGGGGGCCGAGAATGCGGCGTTTGCGGCGGGGATGGAGGTTGTTCCCGACGCGGGGCTGCTGACCGAGGTGGCGGGGCTGGTTGAATGGCCGGTGGTGCTGATGGGGCGGATCGCGCCGGAGTTTCTGGACCTGCCGCCGGAGGTGCTGCAAACCTCAATGAAAGAGCATCAGAAGTTCTTTTCGGTGCGCGCGAAGTCGGGGCGGATCGAGGGCTTTGTGACCGTCGCCAACATCGACGCGGCGGATGGCGGGGCGGTGATCCTGCAGGGCAACCAGAAGGTGCTGTCGGCACGGCTGTCGGACGCGAAGTTCTTTTGGGAGAATGACCTGCGGGTGGCCAAAGCCCCGTCTGACGCAGGGCCGATGGGCGAATGGCTGGACGGGCTTAAGGCGGTGACGTTCCACGGCAAGCTTGGCTCTCAGGCCGAGCGGGTGGAGCGGATCGCGGCGCTGGCGCGGGAAATCGCGCCGATGGTTGGGGCTGATCCTGAGTTGGCCGCTGAGGCGGCGCGGGTGGCGAAGGCGGACCTGCGGTCGGCAATGGTGGGCGAGTTCCCGGAATTGCAGGGGCTGATGGGCATGTATTACGCCCGTGCCGCCGGAATGCCGGAGGCGGTGGCCTTGGCCGCACGCGACCATTACTCGCCGCTCGGGCCTTCGGACGCGGTGCCGACGGAGCCGGTGTCGGTGGCCGTGGCGCTGGCCGACAAGATCGACACGCTGACCGGGTTCTGGGCGATTGACGAGAAGCCCACGGGGTCGAAAGACCCCTTCGCGCTGCGGCGGGCGGCGTTGGGGGTTATTCGGTTGGTGCTGGGGAATGGGGTGCGTATCCCACTTTACGAGCGGGCTTTCCTAGCTTTTGCCAAACACGTCGGCAAGCATGCTGCTCTAACCGATTTTAGTTCGCTTAAGTCGGCCTTCGAAACAATGGAAGGTCAAGTAGCCGAAGCTCTTCTCGATGAGTTTGCGCAAAGGATAACGGACGAAAAGCGTTCCGCTAGAAGATTGGATGAACCACCAACGGAGGAAAGGCCGGACGTGGCGCTCGGCGTCCAACTTGCCTCAGACCTCCTGTCCTTCCTCCACGACCGCCTCAAGGTCACCCTCCGCGACCAAGGCATCAGCCACGACATCATCGACGCCTGCATTGCTATGCCGGGGAATGATGACCTGACGCTGCTCGTGAAGCGGGCAGAGGCGCTGGCGGCGGTGATGAAGACCGAGGATGGGGTGAACCTGTTGCAGGGCTACAAGCGCGCCAACAACATCCTGACCCAGGCCGAGGCCAAGGACGGGGTGGAGTATTCCTACGGCGCGGATGTGAAGTTTGCCGACGGGCCGGAGGAGAAAGCGCTGTTCGCTGCCCTCGATGCTGCGGAAGCGAAGATCGCCCCGGCGATGGCGGCAGAGGATTTTGCGGCGGCGATGGCGGCGATGGCGGCCTTGCGCGGGCCGCTCGATGCGTTCTTCACCGCCGTTCAGGTGAATGCCGACAGCCCGATGATCCGGCGCAACCGGTTGAATTTGCTGAGCCGCATTCGCTCCATCTGTTCCGGCGTGGCGGACCTTTCGCGCATCGAAGGCTGATAATTCTGCACTAATCTTCATCGTGCTGACATGTCACGCTTGAATGACAGCGTTTTGCGCGTATCCTGCGCTGCGTCGAAAGGTGCCGCAGTGCAGAAACACGACCCGATTCCCGAATTTACCCAGATCAGCCCGTCGGCGGGGATCGCGACGGCTACGCATGGCTGGCGGGCGAAATGCCTGCAACGACTGGTGCGGCTTGACATGCCGGTGCCCAAGTCGGTGGCGCTGCCTGCGACCACCGTCCGCGCGATTGCGGCGGGGCATGGCGTCGATGCGAACGGGGTGCTGGAGCATTTCGGGGATGGGCCGCTGATCTCGGTCAGGCCCAGCCCGGCGAACCCCGATTGGGGCGGGCCGGCGACGATATTGAACATCGGGCTGAATGCCAAACGCCATGCGCGGCTGGCCGAAACGCATGGCGAGACGGCGGCGGATGCCCTGTTCGTGCGCTTTGTGCAGGCCTATGCGATCCACGTCGCGCGGCTGGACCCAGATGTGTTCGACAGCATCAAGCCGGGGCCGGGCGCGCTGCGCGAGGTGCTCAGGCAGTACGAGGTGGAAACCGACGAACCTTTCCCGGCGGACCCTGCGGTGCAGCTTTCCGAAGTGTTGCGCAGCATGGCGCGGGCGTGGGAAGGCACCTCGGCAAGGTTGCTGCGGCAGGCCAAGGGTGCGCCCGAGGAATCGGCGCTGGGCCTTGTGGTGCAGGAAATGGCGCAAGGCATCGGGCAGGGGATATCGGGGTCGGGTGTCATTCAGTTCGTCGATCCGGTGACGGGCGTACAACAGATCACCGGGCGGTATCTGGGTCAAAGCCAAGGCCGCGACGCCTTGAAGACGACCGAGGCCCTCTATCTGACGCGCGACCCGCGCGGGCCGTCGCTGGAGGAAGTCTCGCCAGAGGTGTTCGCGACGCTGGTGGCGCATGGTGCGGTGTGCCGTGAACGGCTGCGCGAGGAAATGCAGATCGAGTTCACCGTCGAGGATGGCCGGTTGGCGGTGCTTGACGCGGTGAAGGTGCAGCGTTCGGCGCGGGCGAACCTGCGGATTGCGGTGGCGCTGGCCGAGGACGGGGTGATCCCGCGCGAAGAGGCGGTGCTGCGGGTGGAACCGCGGGCGCTGTCGGAGCTTCTGCACCATCAGGTCGATCCGCGCGGGGCGCGTGACGTGATTGCCAGAGGCATCGCAGCCAGTCCGGGGGCTGCGACGGGAAAGCTGGTGTTTTCGTCGCAAGCGGCGCAGGCAAGCGCATCGAAAGGCGAGCCTTGCATCCTCGTGCGCCGCGAAACCGCGCCGGAGGATATTCGCGGCATGCATTCGTCGGTGGCGGTTTTGACCGAACGCGGCGGCATGACCAGCCACGCGGCGGTGATTGCGCGGGGTCTTGGCCTGCCGTGCGTGGTCGGCGCGTCGGAATTGCGGCTGGATGCGCGCGACAAGAAGCTGACCACGGCGGATGGGCGGGTGTTCCGCGAAGGCGACGTGGTGACGCTGGACGGATCGAAAGGCGAGGCTTTGGCGGGCGAGGCAGAGATGCTGCCGCCGGCGCTTGACGACAGTTTCCGCCGGTTGCTGTCATGGGCCGACGAGATGCGCGACATCGGTATCCGGGCCAACGCCGATACGCCGGCCGATGCGGAAACCGCCCGCAAGTTCGAAGCGCAGGGCATCGGCCTTTGTCGGACGGAGCATATGTTCTTCGACGAAGACCGGCTCATCGTGATGCGCGAGATGATTTTTGCCGACACGCCGCAGGACCGCGCGCTGGCGCTGGCGCGGTTGTTGCCGATGCAGCGCGCGGATTTCGTGCAGTTGTTCGAGATCATGCAGGGGCTGCCGGTCTGCATCCGACTGTTCGATCCGCCCTTGCACGAGTTTCTGCCGCAGTCGCGCGAAGGCCTGCGCGAACTGGCCGAGGCACTGGACCGGCCGTTGAGCGAGGTGGTGCGGCGGGCCGAGGCGCTGACCGAAGTCAACCCGATGCTGGGGATGCGGGGGGTGCGGCTGGGCGTCGTGCTGCCGGAAATCTACGACATGCAGGCGCAGGCGATCTTTGAGGCGACACTGGAATCGGCGCGGCGCGGGGCGCCGGTGGTGCCGGAAATCATGATCCCGCTGGTCAGCGCCAAGCGCGAGGTGGAACTGGTCAAGACCCGGATCGACGCGCTGGCCGCGATGGTGCGGACTAAGGCGAAGGCCGATTTCGACTACAAGCTGGGCGTGATGGTGGAAACTCCGCGGGCGGCGCTGCGGGCGGGCGAGATCGCGCAGCACGCCTCCTTCCTGTCCTTCGGGACGAATGACCTGACGCAGATGACCTATGGGCTGAGCCGGGACGACGCCGGTCGGTTCATGAACACCTATGTCCAGCAGGGTGTGTTCCCGGAAGATCCGTTCCATATCCTTGACGTCGACGGGGTGGGAGAACTGCTGCTGATCGGCGCCGAGCGGGGCCGCAAGACCCGCAGTGATCTGACCTTGTCGATCTGCGGCGAACATGGCGGCAACCCCGAATCAATCGAATTTTGCCGCAAGGCAGGGTTCGACTACGTGTCTTGCTCGCCCTATCGCGTGCCGATGGCGCGTCTTGCAGCGGCGCACCTTGCGTTGCGTGATCGAGAAAGTTCCATTTCCGGTCAATAATTTACACGGAAAGTCTGAGATACAACCTTAAGTAGTGCGGCGTATTTCCGCCTACTGCGGCGGTATTTTCGTGGCATTCTGGCCACGGTCGTGGACCGCAGTGCGTCGTTTGTCTAATTCCCGCCGCAACTGCCTGGCCTTCCGCCGAGCCCAATTGACGGAACACGACCAAATGAGATTCATGCGATTGCCTTTCTGTGCCGCGATGCTTGCGGCTGGTGTCATGGCGAATGCCGGCTTTGCAGACGTCACGCTGAGTGGAAAGAACAATCCCGGCGCAACCATTGCAGGTCAGATGATGGCCCTGCTTGGTACTGAAAAACAGCAGCTGAAACGTCTGCCCGAACCGCGCCTTGATCAGATCGCGGTCGGCCCCGAGGCGGCCCGTCCGGGCAAGTCTGCGGTCACGGAACTGGACTATAGCGCCGGCTGGCTGGCCGCGCAGCCCGCGCCGACCGGCGATGCCGAGTGGCAGTGCCTGACCGAGGCGCTGTATTTCGAGGCGCGCGGCGAAAGCCTGAAAGGCCAGTTCGCCGTTGCTGAAGTGATCCTGAACCGCGTTGACAGCCCGCTTTATCCGCGAACGGTATGCGGCGTGGTCAAGCAGCGCGGCGGTGGCGGTTGCCAGTTTTCCTATGTCTGCGACGGCAATGGCGACCGGATGCGGGACGCCGCCTCGCGCGACCGCGCGGCACGCATCGCAAAGGTCATGCTGGACGGTGCGCCGCGCCTGCTGACCGAAGGTGCCACGCATTTCCACACCAATGCCGTGCGCCCGTCGTGGTCGCGGCAGTTTCCGCTGACTGCATCGATCGGTGCGCATCGGTTTTACCGGCACCCGGGTTCGCGCGGTTGACCCTCGCGTGATGTCGCAGGGCTTGCGCCCCATGCCGCCTTCGGCGTAGGCGGCACGGCGCGGCAGGCTATGCTGCGGCAGGCGAGCGGAGACCGGCCATGACGACAGACAGCGAGCTTGCATTCGCGCACCCCGAGGCGCGGGCCGAGGCGTCTTCGACCGCCGACCCGCGTGACCGGATTTCGCTGCGCGACCATCTGGTCGAAGCCGATATCGGCGCTTTCCAGCAGGAACGCGGCCACAAGCAGCGCCTGCGCTTCAATGTTGTGGTCGAGGTGCGGCCGGCTCCGGCGCCGCTGGACGACGATGTCGACCGGATTCTCAGCTATGACAAGATCACCGAAGCGATCGCTGCGGAACTTGCGGCGGAGCGGTTGAACTTGCTGGAAACCCTGGCCGAACGGGTGGCGGAGCGGGTGCTGGCCGAGCCGGCGGCGATGCGCATCTTCGTGCGGATCGAAAAGCTGGACGTCGGCCCCTATGCCCTGGGCGTCGAGATCGTGCGGTCGCGCGCCGAGGTGCCGGTGGCGCAGGTCGGGGCGGACGGGGCCGAGGCGGAGGTGCATCCGCTGGTCATCTTCCTCGACAACGCGGCGATTGCCGATCCGGGGCTGGGGGCGCGGCTGGATGCGTTGCAGGCGCGAGGGCTGCCCTTGATCCTGACAGTGGGGTTGCCTGACCTGCCGCGACCGATGACCGGGCACAAGCCGACGCAGCGGCGGATCGACCTCTTGGCGATCGAGCAGAACGCCTGGTCGCTGGCGGCGCGCGATGCCCGCTGCGTGGTGGTGGCGACGCGGACCGAGATCGACTGGGCGATGCGGCGGGGGCAAACCGTGGTCTGGGCGCCGTCAAAGCTGGTGCTGGATGCGGTGGACGGCCCGCAGGGCACGGCACCCGTCACGCTGGCACTATGGCTGGCCGAGTCGATGGCGGCGGCGGCGATTGTGCTTCACGGCGATGTTGCAGTGCCGGCGGGAAGCCGCGTGCCGGTGGAGCGTGCCTGAGCGCCGGCCCCTTGCCAAGCGAGCGGGCATCGGCCACTCCCACGCCATGAGATACGTTCGACCGATTGCGATGTTGGATGCGGCACGGCCCGATGGTGCCGTGACGCTGGCGGGCGGCTGGTGCTGGTTCGACCGGGTCGAGGTGCTGGAGCGGAACGCCGCGCCACGACTTGTCCCGGTGGCGGAGCTTGCGGATGAGGTAGTGGCGCGGCTGAGCGCGCCGCGGCCGGAGTTCGCGGGGCTGCGGCTGGATCGGCCGCGGCTGATGGGTATCCTGAACGTGACGCCCGACAGCTTTTCGGATGGTGGAAGGTTCCTGTCGGCCGATCGTGCCCTGACGCAGGCGCGCGAAATGGCAAAGGCGGCGGACATCATCGACATCGGCGGCGAAAGCACCCGGCCTGGGGCGGTTGATGTTCCGGCCGAGGAAGAGACGCGCCGCACCGCGCCGGTGATTGCGGCGCTGCGCGCGGGCGGGCTGCAGACGGTGATTTCCATCGACACGCGCAAAGCAGCGGTGGCCGAAGCGGCGCTGCGGGCCGGGGCCGATGTGGTCAATGACGTGTCGGCGCTTGGCTTTGACGCCGATCTTGGCCCGCTGGTCGCGCGCGAGGGCGTGCCGGTGGTGCTGATGCATGCGCTGGGCGCGCCCGCGACGATGCAGGACAACCCGCGCTATGCCGACGTTCTGCTGGACGTCTACGATGCGCTTGAGGCGAAGGTCGCCGCAGCCGAGGCGCTGGGCATCGCCCGCAGCCGGATTGCGGTCGACCCCGGCATCGGCTTTGGCAAGACGGCGGAGCATAATCTTGCGCTTGTCCGGGGGTTGTCGTTGTTCCATGGCTTGGGCTGCCCTATCCTGCTCGGGGCGTCGCGCAAGCGGTTCATCGGCACCTATGGGCAGGCCGAAGCGCCTGATGCGCGGATGCCGGGGTCGGTTGCGGTGGCCTTGGCCGGAGTGGCGCAGGGGGTGCAGATGCTGCGGGTGCATGACGTGGCCGAGACGCGTCAGGCGCTGAGCTTGTGGTGGGCAGTAAACGGGGGTGCGGCATGAGTGACAGGCTTTTCGGGACCGACGGGGTGCGGGGGCGGGCGAATTCCTGGCCAATGACGGCCGAGGTCGCCTTGCGACTTGGGGCCGCGGCCGGGCGCTACTTTCGGCGTGACGGATCGGCGGCGCACCGCGTGGTGATCGGCAAGGACACCCGACTGTCGGGTTACATGCTGGAAAACGCGCTGACGGCGGGGCTGACCTCGACGGGAATGAACGTGCTGCTGGTTGGCCCGGTGCCGACGCCGGCGGTGGGATACCTCACGCGGTCGATGCGGGCGGATCTTGGCGTGATGATCTCGGCCAGCCACAACCCGCATCAGGACAACGGGATCAAGTTCTTCGGGCCAGACGGGTTCAAGCTCTCGGACAGCGCCGAGGTCGAGATCGAGGCGATGGTTGCGGGTGACATCCAGCCGGCCAAACCCGAGAACATCGGCCGTGCCAAGCGGATCGAGGATGGCCGCGGCCGGTATCAGGAATTCGTCAAGACCAGCTTTCCCGCCGGCCTTCGGCTCGACGGGCTGAAGGTGGTGATCGATTGCGCCAATGGGGCAGCCTACAAAGCGGCGCCGGAGGTCTTGTGGGAACTGGGCGCAGAGGTGATCCCGGTCGGTGTCTCGCCGAATGGCACCAACATCAACCTGCGCTGCGGATCGACCCATGTGGACACGGCGGCGGAGGCGGTGGTGGCGCATGGCGCGCATGTCGGCATTTGCCTGGATGGCGACGCGGACCGGGTGATGATCCTTGATGAGGCAGGGCGCGTGGCGGACGGCGACCAGATCATGGCGCTGCTGGCTGGGCGCTGGGCCGAGGAAGGGCGGCTGCAGGGCGGGGCGCTGGTGGCGACGGTGATGTCGAACCTGGGGTTGGAGCGCTATCTCGACACGCGCGGGCTGCGGCTGGAACGCACGTCCGTTGGTGACCGCTATGTGGTGGAACGGATGCGCGCGGGCGGCTTCAACCTTGGCGGCGAACAGTCCGGTCATATCGTGATGACCGATTACGCCACGACCGGCGACGGCCTTCTGGCCGGGCTGCAGTTTCTGGCCGAGATGGTGCGTAGCGGCAAGCCGGCCTCAACCTTGACGCAGAACTTCGAGACGGTGCCGCAACTGCTGAAGAACGTGCGCTTTGCGGCGGGTGGCCGGCCCTTGGAGGCGGACAGCGTCAGGGCGGTGATTGCCGCCAACGAAGAACGCATCCGGGGGCGTGGCCGCATCCTGATACGGAAGTCTGGCACCGAGCCGCTGATCCGGGTCATGGCCGAGTGCGAGGACGCGGGGCTGCTGTCCGAGGTGGTGGACGAAATCGTCGGAGCGGTCGAAGCGGCGGTCTGATTGGTGGGGCAGGCGAAAGCTGGCTGAGGGTCACGTCCGGGCGGAACAGGCCCGTGCCTTCGGGGGTTGGTAGCCATGGTGCGGTCTCTGGCCGTGCATGACCACCGACCCTATCACCGAAAGGAACCGTCATGTTTGAAGGTATCGTGCCGCTTCTAGGGCTTGGCACCCTTCTGATCGTCGCCGTCTTTGCGCTTGTCAGCAAGGAACGCACCGAGGAACGTCGCCACGACCCGAACGCCCCTGTCTCGACGCTGGCCAAGGATGGCAAGTATGGCGGGGTGGCCTTTTTGCGCCCGCTGCGCGACAGGCTTGCCCGTCGTCGCGAAGACTGACCTCGGCGATCTGTGTCTCAGCGTTCGGGCGTCCAGCCGTCCGAACAGGTGAGCGCGCGGAACCGGATGGTGCAGGTCACGGTGTCGTTTGTGGGCAGGCGAAAGTCGAAGTCATAGCCGAAGCGGACGCCTTGTCCGCCACCCAGCGCGGCCTCGCCTTCGGCGAGCGGTTGCCCAGCGGCCTGCACAGCAATGCGGGTTTGGCCCCCGTCCCGCGTCAGCGCGACAATCGGGCGGGTCGTGATGTCGGCAAGCGCCATCGCCGACCCGATTCCCAAGGCGACGGAGTAGCCGATGAAAACGGCCACCATGGCCAGAGCGATCAAGATCCGTTTCATCAGCGATCCAGCCTCCGTTTGCTCGAAATAAGCGGTGAGGTGGCGTGCAGGTCAAGAAAAAGGGCGCCGCAAGGGCGCCCTTTTCCGCAGCGTGTGGCGCAATCAGTTACGGGCCTTGTCGACCATCTTGCCCTTGGAGATCCACGGCATCATCGCGCGCAGCTTTTCACCGACCTGTTCGATCTGGTGTTCGTCGTTGATCCGGCGGGTCGCCTTGAAGAACGGCTGGCCGACGGCGTTTTCCTGCATGAAGTCACGCACGAACTTGCCGGTCTGGATGTCGGTCAGAACCTCTTTCATCCGGGCCTTGGTTTCGGCATAGGGCAGGATGCGCGGGCCGGAAACATACTCGCCATACTCGGCCGTGTTCGAGATCGAATAGTTCATGTTGGCGATGCCGCCTTCGTAGATCAGGTCCACGATCAGCTTCACTTCGTGCAGGCATTCGAAGTAGGCCATTTCGGGCTCGTAGCCGGCTTCGACGAGGGTCTCGAAACCCATGCGGATCAGTTCGACAAGGCCGCCGCAAAGCACGGCCTGCTCGCCGAAGAGGTCGGTTTCACATTCCTGACGGAAGTTGGTCTCGATGATGCCGGAACGGCCGCCACCGATGGCGGAGCAGTAGGACAGGCCGACTTCCATCGCCTTACCGGTCGCGTCCTGGTGGACCGCGACGAGGCAGGGCACGCCGCCGCCCTTGGTGTATTCGCCGCGCACGGTGTGGCCGGGGCCTTTCGGGGCCA
>LNFM01003239.1_pt1 | contig 32460 bp, 29 predicted proteins | sample 596031 | NCBI WGS metagenome assembly LNFM01 (sample SAMN04254537, study PRJNA301005) | activated carbon metagenome | isolation source: dual media filters at the Ann Arbor, Michigan drinking water treatment plant | place: USA: Ann Arbor | reverse complement strand
CCCTCCAACTGCCGCTCGTTGTTCTTGCTGAACGGCGGAGACGCGGTGGTCGGGGTCGATGGCGGGCTGCACTGGCTGCGTACGGCCGGCGACATCACGTTCACGCGGTTGCGGCTCGGACAGCTCGTCGGTGTGGAGTCCGCGGGCAGCGAGCTCTACGCGTACTTCCTGGAAACCTCGCCACCGCAGATCGTGCGCGAGACCGTCACCGACACAGGAGACTCTCGCGAGACGCGTGTCGTCGTGGGGACCTTCGGAGGTACCATCGCGTCCACGGTCAAGGATGGTGCGGCCTACGCCGTCCTGCAGTCGGGCGCCCTCGTACGTGGGTCCTCGGGGCGCTCCGAGGGACTCGAGCTTCCCAGTGCTCGTGCCCGCGCTCCCGTCGTCGCGCGTGACGGCCGCTTGCTTCTACTCTCCGACGACGGAGTGTTCGTAGCCCGCTCGATGGTGCGTGGCACGCGCAAGTGGGACTTGAAGATCGAGAGCCCTGGTCTCGCGCGAGCTGCGGTCACCGCGGACGGTGCGCTGGTGCTCTGTAGCGATGAAGTGTTCATCGCTCGGGGAGACATGACCGCACTCGTGCCGCTGCCCCGTGCCCAGTGCGGCTCGGCCCTGGCGACCGAGGGCGGCGCCGTGTTCGTGGTTCGGCGCACCGACCTCACCGACGCCATCTACCAGATCAGCCCAGACCTGACGCCCGGCAACGAGTACTCGGGGCCCGGCATCGAGGAGCTCGCCGCTGCGGGGGCAACGATCGTGGCGCGCACAGCGACCGCGATCCTGCGACGCTCCCCGATCGGCATCTGGACGCCGCTGCCCGCGCTCCCGTGCACTGCGACTCGGGTGGCCGTCGCCGATACGCCGCTCGCGAGCTGCCCCGGAGCGAACGGTGGGGTCTACGCCCTCGAGGCCAACGAGTGGACGCGGGTCTTCGCTGGCGACGTGAGCGTGCTCGCGGTGGCCCCGGACAAGACCGTCTTTGTCACGTTGCCCGACGGAGGGGCGATGCGTCCTCCGGGCGCCAGCGACTTTGTCGACATGCCGCAGCCAGGCTCCCCCGTCGTGCGCCTCGTCGCGGCCGGTGAGAACGAGCTCTACGCCGACGTGCTCGGCGATAACTTCGTCCACCGCTGGGACGGGACCGCGTGGTCGCCGCTCGCCTTTCCGCCCGGCGATGCGATGGTGGTGACACCCGACGAGATCATCTCGGTGGCGCCCGACGCCTCACAGGGCTCCGTCTTCGCGCGGCTGTCGATGCTCCTGCGCGGCGTTAACTGACGCTCAGCGCTTCGGTGCGCTGTACTCGGACAGCACGGCCTCGACCTCGTTGGTCGTACCGTGGTGCGCGTAGTAGAAGCGCGCGATGCCCGTGGCCGGCTCGATGTCGAAGGCCTGCTCGTCGGGGCCCGTGTAGAAGGTCAGGCGATAGCCGCTGTCGACCGCCGAGACTTGCCAGCAGTAGACCATCTCGGCACTCGGGCAGATCTCCTGGCCATCGATCACCGGCCACGAGAACCAGCCTTCGGCGCCATCGAGCGACGGCTCGCCCGCCCAGTCGTTCGGGCCACCGAACATGATGTTGTTACCGCTGCGGAGGATCGTGCGCTCGCTCGCGACGGGCGTGCCTTCGGTCGCATCCGCGAGGTCGGTCGGCCATCCCTTCACGCGATACGCGGTGACGCCGTTCTGTTCCTTCGCGTCGATCACCTCGGTCGTCCACTGCATGGTCGACGTGATCTCCTTGTTCGTCGCGACGTCGAACTTCGTGAGCGTCACGTTGTAGGACCACTTCGCGCCCTTCGCGAGCGGCAGCGGATCCGCCGCGATCATCTCTTGCAGCGTCAGCTTCTTCTTGGCCGGGCTGCCGCAACTCGTCGTCGCCGCCAGCACTGCCGCCGTGCAGATCCAAGTCTTCATGCCCGAGCGCATCCTATCTGATACGGTGGCTCGGATGTCACTCGCTGATCGCCTGACGCCAGCTCTCGCGAAGCTTCTTCCCGGAGGCCGGCCTGACGGCAGCCGGAACCTCATCCGGGACGCCTGGCATCTCCTCTCGGGCCTGCCGGGCGGGAAGCTGGTCTTCAGCAAGCTCATCGGCCGGATGGCGCCCTACTCGGGAACGGTCAACGCGTACGTGACGGTGCTTCGCCCAGGGTACGGCGAGGTCCACATGCAGGACCGGAAGGGGGTCCGGAACCACCTCGACTGCATCCATGCCATCGCCCTGGTGAACCTGGCCGAGATCGCCGGGAACCTCGCCCTGGCGTATTCCCTCCCGCCGGACGGTCGGTTCATCGTGAGCGGCCTCGAGATCGAATATCTGAAGAAGGCCCGCGGAACCATTACGGCTGTGGGCGAGCCCCCGGTCCCGCGAACCGCTGCCCGGGCCCATATCGACGTGCCCGTCACCCTCCGGGATGCCAAGGGGGAGGACGTCTGCCGGGCCGTGCTCCACAGCCTGGTCGGGCCCAAGCCGGGGTCGGCCAGCGACCGGGGGCGTGGCGATCTCAATTGACCAGTAAATGGCGCGCGGGGTTGGGACGTCCTACTCATTGGAGGTCTCATGCGCGCTTTCGTGATCGCTGCCGTCCTTGGGCTGGGGACGGGATGGGCGGCGGCCGATGCCCCGGCCGACTACATCGCTGACGCCAAGCTGTTCTACCGCGTGGTCGCCTGCAAGGGCTCCGACCCGCTGCCGGCCGACCTGGACGCCCCGACGATCGAGAAGCACTGCGCCGAGATGGCGAAGCGCTACGAGAAGTACCAGACGAACTACCTCACGCCCGCGTCGACCTTCTTCGCGCAGCTCCGGCCCTCGAATCTCCCGACGACGGTCGTGTACCCGTTCGGCGGTGGTGACCTCTCGAGCGCCCTCGTCACGTATCCCGATGCCCGGGAGATCACGACGCTCTCGCTGGAGCACGCGGGCGACCCGTCCCGCCTCGCCAAGCTGACGAAGAAGAAGCAGCTCTCGTCGGCCCTGTCGGCGTATCGCGATGCGAGCAAGGGCTTGCTCTCGCTGAACGACTCGACGAGCGAGAACATGAAGCTCCTCGAGCGCGGGGGCATCCCCGGCCAGCTCTCGTTCCACCTCACGGGAATGGCGGCGAACGGCTACGAGCCCGTGGCGCTGAAGTTCTTCCACTTCGCCGAGGACGGTGCGCTCGTCTACTTCACGCAGGCCGAGATCGACGCCGCGGCCAAGAAGTACGCGAAGAAGAAGGGCGGGTCCTGGGTCGACACCGACTGGTCGGAGGCGTTCAGCAACATGGAGCTGTCGTTCCGCAAGGTCGGCGACCCGAAGGCCCCGGTGATCATCCACCGGCACGTCGCGGCCAACCTCGACGACAAGCACTTCGACGGCTCGGTGATCCAGAAGCACCTGGCGGCCAAGGGCCCGATCGCGGCGATGACCAAGGCCGCGAGCTTCCTGCTCTGGTCGGGGAGCTTCGCGAAGATCCGGGAGTTCCTGACCACGAACATGGTCTGGATGGCCTCGGACGCGACCGGCATCCCGCCCAAGGTCGCGAAGAAGACCGGCTTTACCCAGATCACCTACGGCAAGTTCGCCGGGCCGTTCCTCCCCAACGTCAACGCGTCGGTGGGCGAGGACATGGTCGAGCTCTGGAAAAAACAGCCCTACCGCAAGCTGCCTTTCAGGTATGGATACCCGGACGCGGAGAAACGCGTCCACCTGATGATCACGAAGAAGTAGATGCCCTGCCTCCGCCTTCCCCTCGTCCTCGTCCTTTGCCTCGCGGCTGCCACCGCGAGCGCCAAGACGACCAAGGTGAAGAAGGAGGAGAGCAGCAAGCTCGAGAAGACCGAGGAGTCACTCCTCGGCGGCACGCACTGGCGCATCAAGACGAAGGCCGGCGCGGTCCATGTCTGGATCCCCGGGGGCTATGACCGCGAGACCGCGGGGACCGTCGTCTACATTCACGGCTATCACACCGATGCCGACGGCGCGTGGAAGGACCACGGCCTCGCCAAGCAGTTCAAGGCGAGCAAGCAGAACGCGATGTTCATCGTGCCCGATGCTCCGTCGGGCAACGACGAGGATGTGCACTGGCCCGCGCTGACGGATCTGCGCAAGGCCGTCGCGAAGGGCAATATCCGGATCCCGGACGGTCCCACCGTCGTGATGGGGCACTCGGGGGCATTCCGCACCGTGATGAAGTGGGTCGATCACCGCGCCGTCGCGAAGATCATCCTCCTCGACGCGCTCTACGCGGGGCAGAAGGCGTTCGACGAGTTCATCTCGTCCGGCAAGAATGCCGACGACCACCGCTTGATCATGGTCGGCTCGGATACGGCCGAGAGCTCGAAGGGCTTCGTGTCCCGGTACAAGTTCGCGGTCACGCGCGAGAAGCTGCCGGCGTCCGCCTCTGACTTCAGCAAGAAGGAGCGCGGCGCGAAGCTGCTCTACGTGCGCTCGCAATACGACCACATGTCGATGGTGACCAACGGCAAGGTCATTCCGCTCCTGCTCAAGGTCACGCCGCTTAAGGCGCTCGGCGCCAAGTCCGAGTAGCGGTCTCGCGACCCATGTCGCAATAGGTAAGGGTTCCAGGTCGTTGCGAGAATTCGCGATGGCCCATGTGGAGGCGCGGCGCGGCTGCCGTCCTTGAACCTCAGATGATGAATCACTGGAAGCTCGCGACCGGGCTCCTGGTCGTGGTGTGTGTGGTCCAGGCCGCCTGGCCGCGGAGCGAGGCGAGCGCGCCGGCTCGGCCGACCCCGGCTCGTCGCACCTCGACCCTTCCCGCGGCCCGCGTGGCGCAGACCATGCGGGATCCGGCAGTCCGCTGGAACGAGGCGGAGCTCGTGCGTCGCCTGCGCACGGCCACGGATCCGCGGGAGCTCGTCGCGCTGTGCGAGCGGCTGGGGGTGATCGGAGGCGAGCTCGCCGTCGACGCGCTCATCGATGTCACCGCCGACCCGCGGTTCCCCGTCGCGCACGCGGCCGTCGAAGCGCTGGGAGCGATCGGGAGCCCCGAGAGTACGCAGCACCTGCTCGAGCTCGAGCCCGTCCTCGAGGACCTCCATCCTCACGTGCTCCGTGCCCTCGCCGCGACGGGGCTTTCCGCGGCGCGCGAGCGGCTGCAAGCGCTCGCGCGGAACCCGCGAGCCCGGGACCGCGAGGTCGCGATCGTCGAGCTCGCGAACTTCGGAGGCGAGGCCATCGTGCGGGAGCTCGTCCAGATCGCCCGTACCTCCGAGCGTCGCCCCGCCGAGTACGCCATCGATGGCCTGGTGGCGATGACCGAGCCCGCCGCCCGCGACGCCCTGCTGGCGCTGCTGGACGGACCCGATCGCCGGCTCCGGGTTTACGTGCTCGAGGAACTGGGGCCGCTCGAAGATCCGCTCGTGCGGGCCCGCGTGATGACGCTGCTGGCCGACGCCGACGATCAGATCGCAGCCGCAGCGGCGGAGGCGGTGGCGGTGGCAGGCGATGCAGAGGCGCTGCCGCTGCTCCTCGCGCTGGTGCGCACGGGTTCGAGTGATGCCCGCAAGGCCGCGGTCAAGGCCATCGCGACGATCGGGGGCGCCGAGGCGCTGTCTCCGCTTCTCGCGAGTGGAGACCGCGTCGTGATCGAGATGACCGTCGGGGCTCTCGGCCAGCTCGAGGGCCCGGAGGCGCTCGAGCTGCTCCTCGCGGCGGCGCGCGGCCGTGGGGTGGCTCGCATCGAGGCGCTCTACGAGCTCTCCGATCGGCGTGGTCCCGAGATCGACGCGCTCATGCGCGACGTGGCCCGCACGGCTCGCGGGGATGCGAGGCAGCACGCGCTCACGTACCTCGTCGAGGTCGGGCACCCCGATGCGATCCCGACGCTCGCCGCGATCGCTCGTTCCGAGTCGGGCGCCGACGCGAGCTCGGCCGTGCAGATGCTCGACGCGTCGTGGGATCCGCGAGCCGTGGCCGCGCTGTCCGAGGTCGTGCAGCAGCGCGAAGGCACGCTGCGTCTCGAGGCGCTCGCCGCGCTCGCGGCGCGTGGGCTCGATCGCGAGCATACGGCGCTCGTCGCGCAGGCGTTGCGCGATGGCTCGCAGAGCGAGAAGCGAGCGGCCGTACGGATCCTCGCGACGGCGGGGACGTCCGACGCCCGGACGATGCTGGTCGACGCCATCACGGCGAGTGACACCGCGACGGCGAGGGCGGCGCTGGACTCGATCTTCGAGGCCGATGGCAGCGCCGAGACGCGGCAGAAGCTGGTCGCGCTCGCGCGCCGCGGCGGGCCCCTCCGCGGTGACATCATGGCGGAGCTCGTCGATCAAGGCGCGCCCGAAGGGACCGAGCTTGCACGCGAGGCGCTCGCGAGCGGGAACGAGGACCTGCGCGATCAGGCCGTCCGCGCGCTCGTCGCGGGCGGGTCCGAGACGCTCGACGTGCTGGTCGGGGCGGCGGCGGCGGCCGATCCCGCCGTGCGTGCGACGGTCGCGTCTGCTCTCGGGCGGTCGTCGGGGGTGGGCCCCGTGCTCGCAGATCTCGCCGCGGACGCCGATCCCACGGTGCGATACGCCGCGTATGACGCGCTGGCCCATCAGGAGACTCCCGAAGCGATCGCGATGCTCGCGAGCGCGGCGAAGGCGGAGTCGCCCGAGGAGCGGATCGCGGCGGCGTCCGCCCTGGGGTACGCGGAGACCCGCGAGTCCACGCACGTGCTCGCCGCGCTCACGAGCGATCCGAACGACGACGTCGCCTCGCGGGCGATCCGCGAGCTGCAATGGGGCGGGACGGTGGCGGTCGATGCGCTGGTCGAGGTGCTCGCCGATGCCCACCGCAGCGAGACCGTCCGCGCGGCCGCTGCTGGTCAGCTCGTGAACCTCGAAGTCACCCTCGACCCGCGACTCGCCGCGCTGCGCGATCAACTCGTGGCCCGATGATGCGGGACGCCACCCCCGGCCGCAGCGTGATCTGCGATGACGTCTACGTCCTCCTCGCGACGCGTTCGGGCCGGACCCTGAGCGGCGTCGAGGAGCGCTCGTTGCACGCCCATGTCGAGTCGTGCCCGGACTGCGAGGCGCTGGTCGCGAACGTCGAGACCGAGCGCGACGCGCGCTGGCTCTCGCGGATCTCGGAGGACGCCCTCGACGATGAGGTGATCGAGTTGCCGACGGTCGATCCAGTCGTCTACTCGAAGTTCACGGAGCTCGCCGAAGGCGGGATGGGGCGCGTCCTGCGCGCCTTCGATCGCCGACTGGGGCGGGAGGTCGCGATCAAGGAGGTCAGCGATCCGGGCCTCCAGCAGCGCTTCGAACGCGAGGTGCGGATCACGGCGAAGCTGCAGCATCCCGCGATCGTGCCGATCTACGAGGCCGGCCGGTTCCCCGATGGCACCGCCTTCTACGCGATGCGACTCGTGCCCGGACGCACGTTGGAGGACGCGCTCGCGGCGACCACAACTCTCGAGCAGAGGCTCGCGCTCCTGCCTCATGTTCGCGCGATGGTGGATGCGGTCGCGTACGCGCACGCGCGGGGCGTGATCCACCGCGATCTCAAGCCGGCCAACGTCCTGGTCGGGGCGTTCGGAGAGACGGTGGTGATCGACTGGGGGCTCGCCACCGTCGATAGCGAGGAGGCCTCGGCGAGCATGGTGGCGCCGCGCGTATCGTCTCCGCTGCTCACACACGTGGGCAGCGTGATGGGTACGCCCGGCTTCATGTCCCCCGAGCAGGCGGCGGGGACGGAGGTGACGGCGGCCGCCGACGTGTACGCGCTCGGCGCGATCCTGTACATGGTGCTGACGGGGGTTCCGCCTTACCTCGATGCCAAGGCCCGCACGTCGGACGACCTGGTCGCGGCCACGGTCGCTGGCCCTCCCACGCCGATCGGCACGCTCGTGAGCGCGGCCCCTTCTGACCTGCGAGCGATCACCGAGCGGGCGATGGCGCGCGATCGCACGCGTCGCTTCGCCAATGCCGGCGAGCTGGGGGACGAGCTCGCGAGGTTCGAGGCGGGGCAGCTCCTGCGATCGCGCGAGTACTCCTCGCGTGCGCTCGTGGCGCGCTGGCTGCGCCGGCACCGGATCGCGGTCGCCGGCACGATCGTCGCCGTGATCGCGATCGCGGCGGTGCTCGTCGCATGGATCCAGTTCCGCCAGGCCGCCCACGGGCTCGCCATCCGCGATCGCGGTGCGCGCATCACGCGCATCTACGGCGAGGTCGCGCGTCAGGCGTACCGGCTCGATCGCGACCTGCTGCAGATGGAGACCGCGCTCGAAGGGCTCGCCACTGCCACTGCCTGGACCCTGACCACGCCGCCGTCGGAGACCGGGGCGCGCACGATCTTCTGGGATGCGGACTTCGCCGATCCAGCGCGGCGCCCCGCCGATCTGACCGTCCCCTCCGCATACCGCTGGCCGGTCTCGGTGCGCGAACCCGTGGTGTCAGCCGCACCGGGCGTGGAGCGAACGGCCCAGGTCGGAACGGTTCATCGACTCCTCGCGCTGCACGACCACGTTCGCGCCGCGATGCTGGACGCGGTCCCGGGCCACACATCAGATCTCGCGGCCGCGCCCACCCTCGTGGACACGACGCTGCGGTCCCGCACGAGCCTGATCGACTACGCGTACGTGGCACTGCCGACTGGCGTGTTCGTGATGTGGCCCGGCATGGCGAGCTTGCGCGACGACTACGACGTCAGGACCGCGTCCTTCTACCTGACGAGCGCGAACCAGCCCGGGCGGCGCTGGGGGGCCCCCTACGTCGATGCCACCACCGACCCCAACGGCGACGAGCTGGTCCTGCCCTGCACGCAGGGGGTGTGGTCGGCGACGGGCGAGCTCCTCGGTGTCGTGGGGGTCGAGATCGCGGTCGGCAAGCTGGTCGAGACCCGCATGAAGCTCCCGTCCTTGCCCACGCTGCGGGTGAGCCTCGTGACTCCCGAGGGCGACAAGATCGTCGACACCGCCGACGCGCATCGACGGTTCGTCACGGACGCTCGCGATACGGCCGTGGAGTTCACGGAGCTCGAGCTGCCCGAGATCGCGGCGGCGATCCGGCACGGGGAGGAGGGCATCCGGGAGGTGAGGCACGCCGGCCGGACCGAGCTCGTCGCGTTCGCGCGCATGGAGACGATCGGCTGGTACTACGTGGTCGAGCTCGACGCATCGGGCCTCTGACGCGCGGGCACGTGGAGCCTCAGGTGGCCCCCTTGATGATCAGCTCGCCGATGTTGAAGACGATCTCGAACAAGATCAGGCCCACGATGTACCACTCGACCTTGTAGGACCGCCGGGTCTGGTGGAGCTCGAGCATCGTCTGGGCGGCGTGCGTGACGACGGTGAGCTTGCGCTCGAGGGCGAGGCTGCGCTCGCGCAGCTCGTATTCGTCCTCGAGGCGCGTGTACAGACGATCGAGGACGATCGAGTCCCACAACAGATCGGGCTTCTCCAGCACGGCGGCCGATCCGACGAGGTGATGCTGCACGAGCAGCGCGTCGCCGATCTGGCGAATGAGATCGTTCTGGTTGAAGCGCAGGCGGTGCGGTCGCTCCGACATCTGGAGCGCGAGCGGCTCGATACTCGGGAACGTGCGCGCGACCTCGGCTTCGCTGCGGGCCAGCAGCACGCTCTTGCCGAGGACCTCGGCGATCACGGACAGCTTCTCGATGCTCGCATCGGCGACCACGAGGGCATCGGGCTCGACGCTGTCGGCCTCCCCGACACGCACGAGGGCCCGCTCGCTCTCGAAGCGCTCGTACTTCCCGGTGATGCGCGACCCGAGGCTCTCGATGTACGGATGGTGCTTCTCCGACGGGACCGCGAAGAACACGACCACGCCGCTGCGCAGGAGGATCGCGATCCCCGTCGACTCGAACGGATCGATGACCGCCAGGGGAGGGCTCGGACGCCCCTCGGCCCCCTTGATCTCGATCGCCTCGCCGACGTTATAGGCCCGGACCTCGAAGCGCGTTCCAAGCTCCGCCATGCGGACAGGCTACCGCGTCAGGAGCAATTGCCCCGCGGCGGCGAGCCCTCCGACGACCACCCAGGAGGGCACGCGCAGAAACAGCAGGGCCAGCGCAAGGATGGCGGCGACGACATCGGCGAAGGAGACGAGCGCTTCGCCCCCGATCGGTGAGACGAGGGCGGCCGCGAGAATGCCGACCACGGCCGCGTTGGTGCCGGCGAACGCGGCGCGAGCCCGGGGCTTCGCCCGGAGGGCCTCCCAATGCGGGAGCGCACCGGCGACGAGCAGGAGGCCCGGGAGGAAGATGGCGACGACGCACACGCCGCCGGCCAGCGCGGCGTACGGCCCCGGCAGCGACGCGGCGCCGACGAAGCCCGCGAACGCGAAGAGCGGGCCCGGAAGCGCCTGCGCTCCGCTGTAGCCGGCGAGGAAGGTCGCGTCGTCGAGCCAACCCGGCGTCACGAGCTCCGCCCGCAGGAGCGGCAGCACCACGTGCCCACCGCCAAACACGAGCGAGCCGGCGCGGTAGCAGCTATCGGCCCGGGCGAGGAGCGGCGCCCCCGTGGCGTGCGCGAGTACGGGGAGTATCGCGAGGAGCGAGATGGCCACCGCGATCGGGATGATGGTCCACGCACGCGCGCGCGGGCCAGCCTCGACCGGGGCGACGTCGGGACGGAGCACGACCGCGCCGACGGCCGCCCCGACCGCGATCACGCCGACCTGCAGGAGTGGCTCGCGTACGACGAGGAGTATCGCCCCGGCGCCGATCGCGATCGCGGCCCGCGGGAGATCGAAGCAGAGCGACCGGGCCATCCCGACCACGGCGTGCGCCACGATAGCGACGGCCGCGATCGCGAGGCCATGGAGCCAGCCTCCCTCGAGGCGCCCGGCGCCGAGCGCGAACGCGATCATGATCACTGCCGAGGGCGCCGTGAAGCAGAGCCAGGCGAGGAGACCGCCAACCACGCCCCCGCGCTGGAGGCCGAGCGCGAAGCCGACCTGACTGCTCGTCGGACCGGGGAGGAGCTGACACAGCGCGACCAGCTCGGCGTAGCGCGCCTCGTCGACCCACCGGCGCCTGGTCACGAGCTCGGTGCGGAGATAGCCGAGGTGCGCGACGGGGCCGCCGAACGAGGTCAACCCGAGCTTCACGAACGCTGCACCAATCTCGCGGAGGCGACTCGCCACGGGCAGACGTTCTCACGTCTCGGCGGCGGAACTGACCTCTGTGGGTCTGCGCGGGGATGCTGGCTGGAGCTAGCTCGCGGTGCGACCGTCGGGGGCGACCTCGAGGACCTTCAGGAGGTCCGTCGCCGTCACGATGCCTCCGACCTCGTCGCCTCGCATCACGAGCAGGCAGTGGATGTTTCGCTCCCGCATCAGGCGGGCCGCCTCGGCGATCGAGCTGTCAGCGGACACGCTCACGACGCCCTCGGTCATGACATCGCGCACGCGCCAGACATCGTCGTACAGCTTGGGCCGACTGCGGATCACGTCCCGGTCCGAGATCACGCCGAGCGTCGTGCCGCCCTGGGCGACGACGAGGTGATGAAAGTTGCTGGCTTCCATCAGCTCCCGGGCGACGACCAGCTCGGTCGCGGGGTCGATCGTGGACACGGGACTCGTCATGACTCTCGATACGCGCATGGCTGCTCCTGCCTCCAGACCAGTTCGTTCAGGCTTGCTTGCACCCGTCATGCCTCGCCCTCGACCTCGCGGCTCAGTGCATCAGCAGGATGGCCATGGTCATGATCAAGCCCACGAGAAGCGTCGTCAGCTCGATGACGATGAGGGGAACAGTCCAGGAGTCGATGCGGGGCGCCATGGTGGTGTGACGAGCATGCGGTGTGCCGCCCACACCTTTCGCGAAGCGCGCAGGAGTTGCGCCGAGCACTCACGCGCCAAGTCGGGCGCGCAGCGTTTGCGGGGGCCGACGCACGGCTGACCGGCACGGGGCTTGATGTGCCCGTCGCCCATGCTCGCACGCGACGAACTGACAGCGACCTGTCTCGCCGAGTGGTCCAGTCGCGGGCCTCGCTACACGAGCTATCCGCCGGCGTCCGAGTTCAGCGCGCTCTCGTCCGAGCGAGTGACGCGCGAGCTTCGTCGGGTCGCCACCGGGACCGCTCCGGTCTCGCTGTACCTGCACGTTCCGTTCTGCAAGAGCTTGTGCTGGTACTGCGGCTGCAACGTGATCCCGACGCGCGACGAGACGCGCGGCATCGGCTACGTCGATGCCCTCGCGACGGAGATGGCGCTGCTCGGCGCCCACTCGTTCACCGCGCCTGTCACCGAGATCGCGATCGGGGGCGGCTCTCCGAACTTTCTGGCGCCGAAGACGCTGCACACCCTCGTCGGGGCGCTCGAGCGCTACTTCCCGATCGAGAAGACGGCGCGCCGGTCCATCGAGCTCGATCCACGCTCCACGACCGTCGGCCAGGTCGAGATGCTCGCGAAGCTCGGCTTTCGGGCCATGAGCATGGGGGTCCAGGACTTCGCCGGCCCCGTGCAGGACGCCATTCATCGTCATCAATCGGTCGTGCAGACGCGCTGGCTCGTGGAGCTGGCCCGCCAGTACCACTTCGACGACATCAACGTGGACATGGTCTACGGCCTCCCGCGGCAGAACGAGGAGAGCTTCGGTCGCACCCTCGATGCCGTCATCGAGCTCGCGCCGGACCGGGTCGCGCTATTCGGCTACGCCCATCTGCCGACGAAGTTCCCGCACCAGGAGCTCGTCGAGCGCGCGGGCCGCATCCTCGATCGCTACGAGCGGGCGGAGCTCCTGCTCATGGCGATCGATCGCTTCACCGCCGCCGGCTACGTGCATCTGGGCCTCGATCACTTCGCGCGGCCCGGCTCGCGGCTCGCGAAGGCGGCGGCGGAGCGCCGCATGGTCCGGTCGTTCCAGGGCTACGTCGAGTACCAGGCGGACTCGATTCTTGGCCTCGGCGTGTCCGCGATCTCGACCACGCCGACGATGCACTGGCAGAACTGCACCGAGGTCGCCCAGTGGGAGCAGGCCATCGTGGCTCAGCGCCCCCCGGTCCAGCGCGGATACGTGCTCGACGCCGATGACCGGATGCGGGCCGAGCTCATCGCGCGCCTCATGTGCGATGGCGAGATCGATCTGCGTGCGCTCTGCGCGCGCTTCGACGCGGAGCCGGCGGTCTACTTCGCGAAGGAATTGCGGGCGCTCGACGCAATTTCTGCGCTCGCTTGCGTCGACGCGCAACATGTCCTGCGCGCGACCGATCTGGGTCGCGTCCTGATCCGCAATGTTTGCATGGTGTTCGACCGCTATTTCACGGCCGCGAGCAGCGAGCGGTTCTCCGCCACGGTCTAGGCACGGCAGTTGCGATAGGGAGCCCACGCGATGTCCAATGAGACTCTCCGCTACGACGACGCGATCGTTCGCAAGTTCATCACTGCCACGTTGGTCTGGGGCGCTGTCGGGATGCTGGTGGGGCTCTGGATCGCCCTCCAGCTCGCCGTGCCGGCGCTGAACATCGGCGAGTACTTCACCTTCGGCCGGCTCCGCCCGCTGCACACGAACGCCGTCATCTTCGCGTTCGCGGGGAACGGCATCTTCGCCGCGGTCTACTACTCGTCGCAGCGGTTGCTGAAGGCGCGGCCGATCGCGTGGCTGTCGAAGTTCCACTTCTGGGGCTGGCAGCTCATCATCGTGGCGGCGGCGATCACGTTGCCCCTCGGCTTCACGCAGGGCAAGGAGTACGCCGAGCTCGAGTGGCCCATCGACCTCGCGATCGCCGTCGTGTGGGTCGGCTTCGCGGTGAACTTCTTCGCGATGGTCCGGAATCGCCGCGAGCAGCATCTGTACGTCGCGTTGTGGTTCTACATCGCGTCGATCGTCACCGTCGCGATCCTCCATATCTTCAACAACCTCGTGATCCCGACCGGGATCCTCAAGAGCTACTCCCTCTACGCCGGCGTTCAGGACGCCTTCATGCAGTGGTGGTACGGGCACAACGCCGTCGCGTTCGTGCTCACGACGCCGTTCCTCGGCCTCATGTACTACTTCCTCCCGAAGGCAGCGGGACGGCCGGTCTTCAGCTACCGCCTGTCTATCCTTCACTTCTGGTCGCTGGTCTTCATCTACATCTGGGCGGGACCGCACCACCTCCACTACACGGCGCTCCCCGAGTGGGCGTCGACGCTGGGCATGATCTTCAGCGTCATGCTGTGGATGCCGTCCTGGGGCGGCATGATCAACGGCTTGCTCACGCTGCGGGGCGCGTGGAACCGCGTCGCGGAAGAGCCGGTGCTCAAGTTCTTTGTCGTCGCCATCACGTTCTACGGCATGTCGACCTTCGAGGGCCCGATGCTCTCGGTGAAGGCGGTCAACGCGCTGTCGCACTACACCGACTGGAACATCGCCCATGTCCACGGCGGCGCCCTCGGCTGGGTCGGTTTCATGATCTTCGGCATGACGTACTGGCTGGTGCCGCGGCTGTTCCAGACGCAGCTCTACTCGAAGGGGCTCGCCACGGCCCACTTCTGGGTGGCGACGGTCGGCATCGTTCTCTACGTCATCTCGATGTGGGCCGCCGGCATCACGCAGGGCCTCATGTGGCGCGCCTTCGACGAGACCGGTCGCCTCCAGTATCCCGACTTCCTCGAGACGGTGACGCGCCTCTTGCCGATGTACTGGGTCCGCGCGCTCGGCGGTGTGCTGTACATCGCGGGCCTGGGCATCGGTGTCTACAACATCGTTCGTACGTGGCAGATGCGTCCGGCGACGTACACGGACATCGAGGTCGAGGTGCCGCCGATGGTGCGTGCCGCGAAGCAGGCGAAGCGGGAGGAGCGCTCGCTCGAGCGGCACGCCCAGGCTCCGGTGCACTGGCACCGCGCGTGGGAAGGCGCTCCGACGCTGTTCACCGCGTTGACCATCATCGCCGTGCTCGTCGCGTCTGCCTTCGAGGTCATCCCCACGTTCCTCATCGGAGACAACGTGCCGCGCATCGCGAACGTGAAGCCGTACACGCCGCTCGAGCTCTACGGTCGTGACATCTACATCGCCGAGGGTTGCTACAACTGTCACTCGCAGATGATCCGTCCCTTCGTGGACGAGACCGTGCGGTACGGCCAGGGCGGCAAGCCGGCCGAGTACTCGCGCGCGGGCGAGTTCATCTACGACCACCCGTTCCAGTGGGGCAGCAAGCGCACCGGGCCGGACCTCGCGCGTGAGGGTGGTCGGCGCGACGAGCTGTGGTTGCTGCGCCACTTCGAGGAGCCGGTGTCCACGTCCCCCGGCTCCGTCATGCCGCCGTACCCGCATCTCTTGCGCAACGAGATCGACTGGGACGTCATCCCGGGCCGGCTCGAGGCCATGTCGATGCTCGGCGTGCCGTACGACATGCAGACGCTCGACCACGGTGCGGCCGTCGCTCGGGCGCAGGCCGCCGAGCTCGCCGCCAAGCTCGAGACGCAGGGCGGTCCCCGCGGCATGGCCGACAAGGATGTGATCGCGCTCATTGCCTACATGCAGCGGCTCGGCCGCGACATCGCAGGAGGTACCCAGTGACTCGCTTCTCAGAAGTTGTCTCGGCGCTCTCGCCGACCCAGTTCACCGAGCTCGCGCTCGTGTTGTTCGTCGCCGTGTTCGTCGCCGTCGCCTGGCGGCATGGCACCAAGCGTCGCGCCGTCGAGCATGCCGCGTGCGCTCAGCTCCCTCTCGCCAACGACGAGGCCCCGTGACCACGCTCGAAGCAACCGCCGACAACGCCGCGTCTGCCGAGGGAGAGGCCGAGCCCGAGGCCCGGATCCTCGACCACGCCTATGACGGCATTCGCGAGTACGACAACCCGTTGCCGGGCTGGTGGAAAGCGCTGTTTTGGGGGTCGATCGTCTTCGCGATCGGCTACGGCACCTACTACCACGTGGTCCGCTGGGGCTCGACCAAGGAGCAGGTGTACGTCGCGGGCCTCGCGGAGTACGACGGCAAGCGCGAGCAGCGGGAGGCGGCCGAGGCCGCGAGCACCAGCGAAGAGTCGCTGGCCGCCAGCGCTGCCGATCCGGCCGTGCTCGAGAAGGGCAGCGCGATCTTCGCGTCGCGCTGTGCGAGCTGCCACGAGAAGGAGGGCCAGGGTGTGATCGGTCCGAACCTCACCGACGCCTATCAGCTCCATGGCTCGACGCGCATGGACCTCCTGAAGACGGTGCGCAGCGGCGTTCCGGGTACAGCGATGATCGCGTGGTCCGAACAGATGTCGGCCCCCGACCTCGTCGCCGTGACGGCGTTCGTCGTCACGATGCGCCACAAGAACGTGAAGGGCAAGGAGCCGCAGGGGCGCAAGGTCGAACGGTTCAAGAAGGATATGTGATGTCACCACCCCTGGTCCCGGATCGAGTGCTCTCGACGCTGAACGCGGACGGGAGCCGGCGGAAGATCAACCCGCGTCCGGCACCCGGTCGCTTCCTCCGCGCCCGCCGGATCGTCGGATACGCGCTGATCGCGCTGTTCGTCTCGCTGCCCTTCATCGAGATCGGGGGACGCCCTGCGCTCCTGCTCGATCTGGTCACGCGCGAGCTCTCCCTGTTCGGGCTCGTGTTCCGCCCGACGGACGGCTTCCTCCTGATGCTCCTGGGCATCTCGATCGCGCTCACCGTGTTCCTGGTCACGGCCCTGGTGGGGCGCGCCTGGTGCGGCTGGGCCTGTCCGCAGACCGTGTACCTCGAGATGGTGTTCCGTCCGATCGAGCAGATGCTCGAGGGCGTGCACGGGCAGCACAAGACGCGCGCGCGGTCGGCGGCGAAGTGGCTCATCTATGCGGCGCTCGCGTTCGCGCTCTCCAACGTGTTTCTCGCGTACTTCGTCGGTGTGAAGCGCCTCGAGACCTGGGTCATCGGGTCTCCGGCTGCCCACCCCGGCGGATTCGCGCTCGTCGTCGGCGTGGCCGGCCTCATGCTGTTCGACTTTGGCTACTTCCGCGAACAGATGTGCATGGTCACGTGCCCGTACGGTCGCCTGCAGAGCGTGTTGCTCGACAAGCAGTCGCTGATCATCGGGTACGACGCGAAGCGCGGCGAGCCCCGCGGCAAGGCGAAGCGCTCGTTGCCGGTGCTGGCATCGGCCCCGGGAGACTGCGTCGATTGCGGGGCGTGCGTGGCCGTCTGCCCGACGGGGATCGATATCCGAGATGGGTTACAGATGGAGTGCGTCGGCTGCGCCCAGTGCATCGATGTGTGCGACCCGATCATGGACAAGCTGGGCCGCAAGCGCGGGCTGATCGCGTACACGTCCCAGAACATCCTCGCCGGCGGCAAGCGCCACCTGCTCCGCGCCCGCACGATCGTCTACCCGCTGCTCCTGGCGATCTGCGCGACGCTCCTCGTCGTCGCGGTGGCCGGCCGCTCGGCGACGCGCGTGGCGGTGACCCGCACCTCGGGCCCGAGCTTCGTCGAGCTCCCCTCCGGGCTGATCGCCTCGGCGGTACGCATCGAGATCGAGAACGAGTCGGATGCGCCGCGCATCTACCGCGTGCAGGTGATGAACGCCCCGGAAGCGACGCTGCGGACCCCGCAGGACCAGTGGGAGGTGCGCGCGCGGCACACCCAGACGCTCCCGCTGTTCGTCGATGTTCCGCGCACCAGCTTCTCGGGCGGCAAGCGCTCGATCTCGCTCCTCGTGACCGATGACGCCGGGTTCCGCCGCGTCCTCGACGTCACCCTGCTCGGTCCGTCCTGACGCAACTGTTGCCGGCTCGGCCCCGGGCCGCGCAAACCCTGCGCGAACCCAGGTGCGCGGGGCCGGGGAGACAGGCGGGCACCGGGCACGGCGGTTGAAGTGGGTGGCCCCATGACTCCAGCTCCGACGCCAGCGCGCGGCGGCACCCGATGGATCCTGATCGTCATCGGTCTCCTCGTCGGAAACATCCTCGCGATGGCGATCTTGATCGCCGCCACCCGTCATGACCGCGAGCAGGTGCTGCCCGGCTACCGGGAGGAGCTGAAGCAGCCCAAGGCGCACCGATGACACCGTTGCTTCCCGTCGTCCTCGTCTCGAGCCTCGTCGGTAGCCTGCACTGCCTCGCCATGTGCGGCCCGCTCGCGAGCATGCACGGCAGCACACGCTCGGTCCGCCTCGCGGCGTCTCATGCCGTCGGCCGGCTCGTGACCTACGTCGTGCTGGGAGCGCTCGCGGGCACCCTCGGCCGCGGGCTCGACCTCGCGGCGCGCCTCGGACCGGCCCAGCGCATCGCGACCGTGGCCTCGGGCGCCTTCATCATCGCGTGGGGCGTGTGGCATCTCGGCACCGCCCTCGGCTGGTTTCGCTCGGCCAGCACGCCCCGCCTCGGCCGCTTCGGGCAGGGACTCGCGCAGATCCGCTCGAAGAAGCCCGCCCCGCGCGCGCTGCTCGCCGGCATGCTCACCGGGCTCTTGCCCTGCGGATGGCTGTGGGCGTTCGTCATCTCCGCGGCCGGCACTGGCAGTCCCCTGTCGGGGGCGGTCGTGATGGCGGTGTTCTGGGTCGGCACCGTGCCGGTGATGGTCGGTCTCCTCCGCGCCGCGGGCCCGCTCCTCGACATGCTCCGCGCCCGGATGCCCGTGATCACCGCCGTCCTCCTCATCGCGGTGGGGAGCGCCACGCTCGCGATGCGGTGGAATCACGCCGGCACGCCGACCTGCCATTGCGAGAAGCAGCCGTGACCGTCCTCGCTCTCGCCGTTGCCGCCGCCGCGGATTGCGAGCATTGCGGTCTCGCGATTCCGTCCGGCCGCGCCAGCGCGTTCTGTTGTGCGGGCTGCGAGGTCGTCGCGCTCGCGATTCGCGAGCACGGCCTCGGCGAGTTCTACGCCTTGCGGTCCACACCCGCGCCGGCACGCACCACGTCGCGCGAGTACAACGAGCTCGACGACGACGCCTTCGGGCGCGTCCACGTGCGCACGGACGCAGCCGGCCACGCGAGCTCGGCGCTGTACCTCGAGGATCTCCGATGCGGTGCGTGCGCGTGGCTGGTGGAGGCGGCGCCGCGTTGCATCCCCGGTCTCGTGGCCGTGCGCGTGGATCTCGGGCGCGGACGCGCGGACGTGACCTGGGACCGCGATGCCTGCTCGCTCTCGACGATCGCGCGGCACTTCGATCGCCTCGGGCACACCGTGCACCCGTACCGCGGCCTCGATCGCGACAAGCAGCGGCGCCGCGAGGACCGCGCCCTCCTCGTGAAGCTGGGGGTCGCGGGGGCGGCGATGGGCAACCTCATGCTCCTCGCGATCGCTCTCTACGCCGGCCTGTTCGGCGGCATGAGCCGGACCGACACGGCGGTGTTCCGCTGGGCCTCGATGCTGATCGCCGTGCCGGGCCTCGGCTTCGCGGCGACGCCGTTCTTCACCACCGCGATCGCGGCGCTGCGCGCCCGTCGGCTGCACCTCGATCTCCCGCTCTCGATCGGCATCGTCGTCGGACTCCTCTGGGGCTCGGCCAACGTGATCCGGGGCGTCGGCGAGATCTACTTCGACTCGCTGGCGATGCTCACGTTCCTCCTGCTCGTGTCGCGCTGGATCGTGCTGCGTCATCAGCGCAGGGCGTCCAGTGCCGCCGAGCTGCTCCTCGCGCTGACGCCGAGTCGGGCGCGCCGCATCGAGGCGAGTGGGCCGGTCGAGGTGCCCATTGCCGCGCTCGTACCGGGCGATCTCGTGGCCGTGCGCGTCGGCGAGACGATTCCCGTCGATGGCGTGATCACGCGTGGCCGGTCCGCCATCGATGCCGGTCTCCTGAGCGGCGAGTCGAGGCCAGTGGACGTCGAGCCGGGCATGGCCGTCCACGCCGGGACCGTGAACGTCGCGGCCGAGCTGGACGTGCGCGTCACCGCGGTCGGCGAAGAGACCCGCGTGGGGGCGCTGGTCGCGGGCATCGAGGCCCTGTCCCAGCGCAAGGCGCCGATCGAGCGCTACGTCGACCGGATCGCTGGTCGCTTCGTGACCATCGTGACATCGGTCGCCCTGCTCACGCTCGTCGGCTGGTGGATCGCCGGCTCGGCCGGGCAGGGCATGGAGCAGGCGATGGCGCTCCTCGTCGTGACGTGTCCGTGTGCCCTGGCTCTCGCCACGCCGCTCGCGGTCACGGTGGCCCTCGGACGTGCCGCTCGCCAGGGCATCTTGATCAAGGGTGCGGACGCCCTCGAGCGCCTCGCCTCCGAGGGCACGATGTTCGTCGACAAGACGGGCACGTTGACCCGCGGCCAGATCAGCGTCGTGACGTGGGAGGGCAGCCGGGATGCCATCCAGCTCGCGGCCGCGGTGGAGGCCGGCAGCAACCACCCGATCGCGCGGGCGCTGGTGGCTCATGCTGGCCTCGCGCCGATCGCCGACGAGGCGCGCGAGGAGCTCGGCTTCGGCACCATCGGACGGGTCGGCTGGAAGCAGGTGATCGTCGGTGCCCCGCCGTGGGTGCGGAAGCACGCGGCCCTCGGTCGCGACGCCGAGACCTGGATCGCGGGCACGGTGGCCCGGGGCGAGACGCCCATCGCCGTGGCCATCGATGGCTTCGTGGTCGCCGTGGCCGGCTTGACGGATGCGATCCGGCCCGACGCCCGCGCCGCGATCGCGGCCCTGCAGCAACTTGGCTGGAACGTCGCGATTCTGTCGGGCGACGCCCAAGGCGTCGTCGAGCGGGTCGGCGCGCAGCTCGGGATCTCGCCCGACCACTGCGAGGGCGGCGCCTCGCCAGAGGAGAAGCTGGCCCGCATTCGCGCCGCCAGTGAACGCGGGCCGGTGGTCATGGTCGGTGACGGCGTGAATGACGCCGCGGCCATGACCGCGGCCACCTGCGGCATCGCCGTCTCGGGCGCGGCCGAGATCGCGATCGAAGCCGCCGACGTCTACCTGCGCGAGCCTTCGATCACGGCCATCGCGGACACGGTGGCCGGCGCGCGCGCGACCCTCGCGACCATCCGGCGCAGCCTGCGGTTCTCGCTCGTCTACAACTGCCTGGCCGGCGCGCTCGCCGTGACGGGCCTGATTCACCCCTTGCTCGCCGCGGTGGCGATGCCCGCGAGCTCGCTCGCCGTGCTCGCCAACTCCCTGCGGTCACGTGCGTTCCGGAGGCTGCCATGAGTGTGCTGCTGATCGTTCTCCCCCTGGCGTTACTCATCGTGCTCGGCGCCGTCGGCGCCTTCGTCTGGGTCGTGCGGAGCGGCCAGCTGGACGATCTCGACACTCCTCAACACCGGATTCTCGGCGACGACGGTACGCCATGGCGTTCGCCGCCCTGATCGTCGTCGCGCTGACGGTCGCGGCGACGCCCGCGACCGCGAAGGTCGAGGCCGCGGTGGTCGATCGGGAGGCCGCATTGGCCCCGAGCGCTCGCATCGCTCTCGCGAACCAGCTGTACGTTTGGCGCGAGGCTACGGGCTACCGCCTGATCGTGATCGTCCGATCCGCCCGGGTCCCGCCCGCGCCGCCGGTGGCGGACGAGTACACGGTCGTGATGGAGGTGATTCTCGACGAGGCCGCGGTCGACCTACACATCGGGCGTGCCCTCGCGTCACCCCTGTCCCCGGGGGCCAGCTGGCGCGTCGTGCACGTCGTCATGCGGCCGCGCCTGCTCTCGCACGACGTCGATGGTGCGGTGCTCGCGGGCGCTCGAGCGATCATCACGCTCGTGGACCCGCCGGGGCTGCGCCCATCGCGGTGGGCAGAGACGCGACCCTCGCCGTGGCTCTGGGCGGCGGCCGGGGTCGTAGCCCTCACGATCATCGTGGTCGGTCTCCGGTATCCCGATCTCGCGATGCTCCTGGTCCTCGGTGGCTGGTACGGCGTCTACCGAGGACAGCGGCCGGGGAGTGTCCTCACGCGCGGGGAACGACCACGGAGTCGAACTCGGCCCCCGTCGCATCGATCGCGTGAAGCACGAGCTGGTCACCGCTGACCTCGAAGTACACGTAGTGGATCACGTCCGTCGCGAAGGCGGTGAACGGAGACGTCCCGACGGGCCGCGTGCCGCGCCCGCCGCCTCCGGTCACGATGTACGCGACGCCGTCCTGCGGGGTGATGCGCTCGTAGTCGTGGTCATGACCGGACAGGACGAGCTGGACGCCGTGGCGCGCGAAGAGCGGCGCGAGGGCCGTGCGCAGGCCGAGGTCGGACCCGTGCTCGCCCGAGGAGTAGGGCGGCTTGTGCAGGTAGACGATCTTCCAGGGCAGCGACGATGCGGCGAGGTCGGCGGCGAGCCATTCGACCTGTGGGCCGATGGGGCTCTCGGTGTCGAGCGCCGCGAAGTGCACGGGGCCCCAGTCGTACGAGTACCACTGCTCCGTGCCCGGCAACGCGAACACGTCGCGGAACGGTGCGCCTCGCATGGTCTCGTAGTCGTGGTTGCCCGCCGCGGGATAGAACGGAAGGTGGCGGAAGAGCTCCGTGTAGACGCCGAAGACGTTGTCCTCGAACTGCGCGATGGTCCCGTTGTCGTAGGCGACGTCCCCGGTGTGGATGATCAGCTCGAACGGGACGTCTAACATCTCGGCGGCGAGCGCGAGCTGGTCGCTGCCGCCGCCGCCCGAGTCTCCGAAGGCCAGCACCCGCACCGGTCGGACGCTATCGGCCCCCGGTGCGGTCCGGAACCCGATCCGCTCGGTGAGCGGCTGACCGTCCTGGAGCACGCGATAGCAATAGATGGTGTCGGGCTCCAGGCCATCGACCGTCGTCCACATCTGATTCTCGTCCGCGGTCCGGACGGCCGACTGCCTCCGTTCCGCCCCCGCCGTCGTGAGCACCTCGCCATCAGGACGGGTGATCTCGACGGACTCCCCGGCCGGCTCGGTGGTCACCCACCCGATGAGCGTCGAGTGAGTCGTCAGCTGCTGGAGATACGGAGCCCGATGCACCGCGGTGGCCGTGGGCAAGAGCGCGCCCTGCGCCCCGCACGCGGCTCGGAGCTCGGCGAGGGGCGAGCCACGCTCGGCCGGGTGAGTCGAATCTCCGGATGTCGTGGCCGAGAGATTTCCGGACTCGTTGGTGAGACACCCGGTCAGCAACAACGAGCACACGAGCGTGGTGGACTTCATGTCCGTAGGACAGCGCGCAAACTCGGGCGTTGCTCGGCAATCGCCGCGCAACTCCTGCGCGTTTCGTCGGGTCTCGCGTGGGCGCGCGCCTTGCTGTTCTCACTGCGGTGAAGATCGCCGCCAGTCACGCCCTCGCGGAGCTTGTCTCGCAGCACGACGGACTTCGCCAGTTGATGGATCACTGCGAGGACCTCGCGGATGAGCTCGATGCCCATCCCGACGGTGATCCGGGGCCGCTCTCCCGGGCGCTCGCGAAGCTCCGGCTCGCCTTCGAGGTTCACAACAAGTTCGAAGAGGAGCTCCTGAAGCCAATACTCGCGGCCCGCGACCCCCACGCCGGGATCCGCGTCGAGCGCATGGTCGATGATCATGTCCACGAGCACGCCGCGATCCGCGCGAAGCTCGGGAGCCCCGCGACGTCGGCGCTGCGGGAGGTCGTCGAGACCCTTCGCGCCCACCTCGATGCGGAGGAGCGCTACCTGGTGACGCCGCAGGTTCTGCACGAGCCCGCCAATCCGCGTGCATGATCTGCGCGTTCTCGTCGGTGCCGCTGCGACGTTTGCTGGCACGAGACGTGAGTAGCGAGCTGCCATGCGACTTTGCGTGCTCCTCGTGGTGCTGGCTGGATGCGAAGGACCCGCGGGCCCGGAGGGGCCAGCCGGTCCCCCGGGAGGACCCGGCGTCGACGGCGAGCCAGGTGAGCCGGGCGAGCCGGGGGAACCGGGCGAGCCGGGGACCGGGCCGTGGCTCGTCGGTGAAGGCGTCCAGATCACGATCGATCAGCTCGTGGTGGCGGCGGATGCTGCGACTGTTCGGTTCCACCTGGCCGATGCGGACGGCAAGCCGCTCGACCGTACCGGCACGCTGACCGAAGGCACGGTCGCGACGAGCTTCGTGCTCGCTCAGCTCGGCACCCTCACTGACGGGACTCCCGGCCAGTACACCGCGTACACCCTCAGCGCCGACGGCACCAAGGTCGCGGCCGAGTCGACGGGGACCCTCACGACGCTCGATGTCGCGACGGGCTCCTACGAGTACCGGTTCGCGGCCGCGCTCACGGGCTTCGATGCGACGAAGGCGCAGACGGTGGGCGCGCTCGCGGTACGCAGTGTCGGCGACGAGCGCGTGATCGCGCGGGCCACCGCCACCGTCATGCCCGGCGGTGGGACGCCTCCGGAGCGCGAGGAAGTGACCGATGCCCGCTGCGACAGCTGTCACGGCGATCTGAATGCGCACGGTGGTCGCTGGAAGGACGTCGACGAGTGCGTGCTCTGCCATCAGCCGCAATCCGCCGACGTCGCGGGCACGACCGTCGACTTCAAGGTCATGATTCACAAGATCCACCGTGGGAAGAACCTCCCGTCGGTGATCGCGGGAACGCCGTACCAGGTGATCGGGTTCGGCGCCACGGTCCACGACTTCTCGACCGTCGCCTTCCCGCAGAACATCGCGCGGTGCGAGTCGTGTCACGCCGGAGCGCAGGGCGATCGCTGGAAGACGAAGATGTCGATCGCGGCCTGCACGGCCTGCCATGACACCACCATCTTCGACGGCACGCCGGTTCCGCCGCAGGTCGCGCACTCGGGCGGTACGGGACCGAACGTCAACGAGGAGAGTTGCCCCACGTGCCACTCGTCCGTGTCCGTGATCGCGCCCGTCGACCTGCGGCATGCGCAGGGCCTGCTCGCGCCCGACGCTCCGAAGTTCGCGTTCGACATCGTGAGCATGACGAACACGGCCCCGGGGCAGATTCCGGTCATGACGTTCCGGGCCACGGCGAACGGTGCGCCGCGGAATCTGCTCACCACCCCGATGACCAGCATCACGGCCACGATCGCGGGTCCCAACACCGACTACGCGACGTTCTGGCAGGCGCGCATTCAGGGGACGGGGGCGGTCGGGACGCTCACGGCCGTCGATGCTGCCGCGGGCATCTTCGCGTACACGTTCCCCGCGAGTGCGGTCATCCCGCTCACCGCCACGGGGAGCTACACGGTCGGCATCGAGGCGTCGTTCAATCCGCCGATCGTCCCGCCGGCCACGAGCTCGCCGCGGTTCGCGCCGCTGTCGCCGGTGTTCGCCTTCGCGGTCACGGATCCCACGGTCGTGCCCCGCCGGCAGATCGTCGACGCCGAGGCCTGTAACGGCTGCCACCAGGACCTGTCGTTCCACGGCGGCGGCCGCAAGAACCCGAACTACTGCGTCACCTGTCACAACCCGAACAAGGCGAACGATCAACGCGTCTCTCGCTTCGAGGGCTCGACCGTCCTCGCGGAGCCCGTCGACTTCCGCGTGATGATCCACAAGATCCACATGGGCGAGGAGCTGAGCCAGCCGTACGTGCTGGGCGGCAATCCCTCGCCCACGACCACCAACCCGGCTGGTACGCCGACGGACTTCGGCGAGGTGCGCTACCCGCGCTCGCGGACGGACTGCGCGGCGTGCCACACCGAGCGGAGCTGGACGCTCCCGATGTCTCGCTCCACCGCCTACCTGCCGAGCACCGCGCTCGAGTTGACGTGCACGGAGCCCGCGGACAACGACACCAACCTGTACTGCGATGCGCCGTTCTGGGTGACGAACGCGACCGTGAAGACGGCCCCGCAGTCGTCGGTGTGCACGAGCTGCCACGACCAACCGTACGTGGCCGCCCACGCGCTCGTGAACACGACGGTGCTGGGTGCGGAGTCGTGCGCGACTTGCCATGGTGAAGGCAAGGAGTGGGACGTGGCACGATTCCACGGCCATCCGTGATCCGCGCGCTCGTGCTGGTAGCGGTCATGAGCTGCTCGGCGGAACGCGATCGAGACGCCGCATGCGCCGACTGCAGCGGAGTGCATCCCGAGGGGATCCTCGACGAGACGAGCCCGGACTTTCATGGGGTCGAGCTCGCTCGACGTAACTGGGACTTCGCGACCTGTGCGACGTGCCACGGCGCGGACTTTCGTGGCGGATCGTCAGGCGTCAGCTGCACCAACTGCCACACCGACGGACCGACCGCATGCGTGACGTGCCACGAGGATCAGTCGGGGGCTCATGCCGCGCATCGCGTCGCCGAGGTCGCGTGTGCCGAGTGCCATGTCACGCCGGATCGCTGGGATGCCCCCGGTCACATCGTCGACGATGTCCCGCCCGCGGAGGTGGTGTTCGGGGCACGAGCCGCGCTCACGCCCGTGGCCGCGGATCGCGAGGGACCGCCGCGCTTCGCGGACGGGACCTGCCAGAACGTCTACTGCCATGGCGACGCGCTGCACGCACCCGGGGGGACCGCCACCGAGCCCGGGTGGACGGATGCACCCGCGACGTGCGGCTCGTGCCACGGCGCGCCGCCGCCGAGCCACGCGCAAGCGGCCTGTGCGACGTGTCATCCGCAAGCGGCTCCCCACATCGATGGCGTGACGCAGATCGGCTCGATGCCCGGCTGCGGCGGTTGTCATGGTGACCCTCCGACGAGCGGCGCGCACCGCGCTCACCTCGAGGCGCCGTGGGGGTTCTCCGAGCCCGTGCCATGTGCCACGTGTCATCGCGTCCCCAGCGCTATCGCCGACGCCGGGCACATCGACTCACCGCTGCCGGTCGAGGTGACGCCGGCCCTGGGCTGGGATGGCGGGACCTGCACGAATGCGTGGTGTCACGGCGATGCGCGGCCGCGCTGGACCGAGTCGGGCGGAGCGGTGTGCGGAACGTGCCATGCAATCCCACCCGCCACGACCGTGCACGCGACCGCCACGACGCTCGCGAGCTGCGCGACCTGTCACCCCGCCGACTTCGTCGATCACGTGAACGGAGTCGTCGATGTCCGCTAGCCCACTCGCGCTCGTGGCCATCAGTGCGGCGGGGGCCGCCGTGCTCGTCATGGTGTGGTTCCTCGTGCGTCGACCGGCGTTGACGCGCACCACGAAGGTGGCGCTGCTGGCGGGGATCGGCATCCTGCCGCTCACCACTGCCACCACCGGCAACGTCGCAGGCTACGAGGCGATGAAGACGCGGCGCTTCTGCGGCTCGTGCCACGTGATGACGCCGTACGCGCTCGACTCCGCGGACCTGGCCAGCGAGGGGCTCGCGGCGCGGCACGCGCGCAACGAAGCCTTCGGCGACGAGAACTGCTACACGTGCCACTCCGACTACGGGATGTTCGGCACCGTCACGACGAAGCTCGGCGGGCTGCGTCACGCGTACGAGTACACGTTCAACTTTCGTCAGCTGTCGCTCGAGGAGGCGCTGCCGAAGATCCACATCCGGCAGCCGTTTCCGAACAGCACGTGCATCCGCTGCCATTCGACGAAGAATCCGCTGTGGCTTCGCGTCGGTGATCACGTCAGCACGCTCGACGAGATTCGCGCGAACCGCACGAGCTGCGCGAGCGTGGGCTGTCACGGCGCCGCGCATCCCTTCAGTCACGCGATCCACCACCCGGCGGAGGTGGCGAAGTGAATCGCCGGCTCCGCGTCGCCTGCGTGCTCACGATCATCGCGCTGGGGCTGATGGTGTGGTCGATCCTCGCGCCGACGCCGCTGCCGGTGATGCTGGCGATGACGGTGGGGCAGGGGCTCGGCACGCTCGCCTTCGGGCTGTTCGTGTGGACCGTCGTGCAAGACCTGCGCGGCAAGAGCCCCCCACCGTGAAGCGATTCGTCCTCGCGAGCCTCCTCGTCGCCTCGACGGCGCGGGCCGATCCCTTGCGCCTGCGTGCCGATGCTCGCGCCGCGACGGCCGCGCCCGCCGGGCTGCTCGTCCTCGAAGCCGCGGGCACGGTGCGAACGGGACTGTCCGCGGAAGCCGTCGTCTGGCTCGGTGACGAGACCGCGGACGTGCTGGTGGTCGCGGTCCGGGGGGCCGCCCTCGATGGCCGCGTGCACGGCAAGGTCGGTCGCTTCGTCGCGATGCTCGGCGCCATCCGGCCCGTGCATGTCGATGGTGCGGGGGCGCGGGTGCGGTTGCCGCATCGGATCGACGTCGAAGCGACGGCCGGCATCCCCGTGCTTCCCGCGAGCCTCGTCGCGGGCCGCGCCTGGGACTGGTTTGTGGGCGGTCGCGTCGCCCGGCGGTTCGGCGACTACGGGTCCGTCGGACTCGCGTTCGCCGAGCAGCGCGATGCGGGGCGGCTCGCGATGAAGGAGGTCGGCGCAGACGCGGGGCTCGTGCTGGGCAAGCGCAGCGACCTCGGAGCCCGGATCGCGTACGACCTCGCGAACCCCGGCATCGCCGAGGCGAGCGTCACCGCGACCCGACGCATGGGGTCGCTCCGCGCCGAGGTCTACGCGCTGCATCGCGCGACCTCCCACCTCGTGCCGGCGACATCGCTGTTCTCGGTGCTCGGTGACGTGCCATCGCAACGAGCGGGATCCGTGCTGACGTGGCGAGCGGCACCGCGACTGACGATCACCGGCGACCTCGCGCTACGCCGCATCGACGCGGAGCTCGGCGAGGAGCTCGTCGGGCGCGCGCGCCTCGACCTGGATGACACGCGCAAGAACGCCGTCACCGCGGAGCTGCGGCGCTCGGGAGCTGGCGGCTGGACGGGGGCGCGCGTCGCCGGACGGGTCGCCTTGCCCCACGCGATCGCCCTCGCCACCGAGCTCGAGCTGGTCCGCCCCGACAATCACGAGCGCGGGGCCCTCTGGCCGTGGGGCCTCGTGGGGGTGAGCTGGGAGCGTGCGGACTGGCAGCTGGCCGTCGCCGTGGAGGCCAGTGCATCGCCGGAATACACGTATCGCGTCGACGCGATCTTCCAGCTCGCCCGCCGCTGGAGCGTGAAGTGAAGCGCCTCGCGCTCGCGTGCCTGATCGCGCTCGCCGCCTGTGCGGGCGTGCTCGGACTTCGGCGGGCGAGCGTCGAGACCTTCCCGCATCGGCGCCACGTCGTCGCGGGCGTGAGCTGCACGAGCTGTCACCCCGCCATGGAGCGAGACGACGGAGCGCTGCACCTCCCCACCGACGCCACGTGCACGACCTGTCACACCAAGCCCCACGACACGCGGCCCTGCATCGGCTGTCACACCCCGGCGGGGGCGGTCGCCCAGCTCGAGGAGGCCAAGGCCCACCTTCGCTTCGACCACGGCCGGCATCTCGATGGGCCGGCGCGTGGCAACTGCATGCGGTGCCACACGGGCATCGCCGACGGCGACACCACCATGCGCCCGACGATGGCGACGTGCTTCAAGTGCCACGGTGACGAGCAGGACGCGCGGCAGTGCGACTCGTGCCACGTCGATCTCGAGGAGTCCGGGACCTTGCCGCAGAGCCACCTCGCGCACGAGGGCGACTGGATCCGCGAGCACGGAACACGTGCGGCGTCGTCGGGCGATCTCTGCGAGACGTGCCACCGCGATTCGTTCTGCGCGACCTGTCACGGGCAGACGGCGCCCGCGCTCACGGCAGACCGGAGGCCGACGAGCCCGTTCGATGCGAGCGTGCACCGCGCCGGGTTCGCGGCGCGGCACTCGCTCGAGGCGAAGGCCGATCCAGGCCTGTGTACGACCTGCCATCAAGCCGCGCGCTGCCTCGCTTGCCACGAGGAGCGTGGCGTCGCCGGGGAGAGCGCGGGTAGCCCGCATCCGCGCGGCTGGGTCGGGCTCACGCAGAGCGAGAACCTGCACGGCCGCGAAGCCCGGCGTGATCCGTCGGCGTGCGCGAGCTGTCACGGCGGGGCCGGCGAGGCGATGTGCGTGCGCTGTCATGCCGTCGGTGGCGTCGGCGGTAGCCCTCATCCTCCCGGCTGGTCGAGCCCACAGCCGCTGAGCGCGATGCCGTGCCGGCTCTGCCATCCCGTCGGGTCGCGATGAGGTGGCTCGTGGTCATGTTCCTGGTCGCGTGCAGCGGCGGTCGGCCGTCGCGTCCGCCGGATGTCGTGCCCGCGATCTGGGATTCGGTCCGCGAGAGCGCAGGGCACACGGTTCACGTCGCGACGCATGGCGTGGCCTGCCGTGATTGCCACGGCGATGGGGCCTTCGCTCCGCCGGCCGCGGATGTCTGCGAGAAGTGTCACGGCACCAAGCCCGTCCCCCTTCACGCCACCGACGCCGCGCCGGTCGCCTGCCAGAGCTGTCACGGCTTCGGGGCCGACGGCGCCGTGCGTCCCGACAACTGTGCTCGCTGCCACGAGCGCGAGCGCCACGGCGATCAGCCGTGCGGTGAGTGCCATCGCGCCCACGCGATGCAGTCGCTCGATCCGACGCCCTGCACGGGATGTCACGACGACCACGCGACCGAACATGCTGGCCGGCGGGGCTGTCTCGACTGCCATTCGATGCACGAGGACACCCAGGTGGCAGCGACCGCGTGCGTCGACTGTCATGCGAAGCAGCCGCGCGCGCTCCGCGTCACGGCGGCGGCGACGACCGCGGGCCATCCGTCGTGCACGAGCTGCCATCCGCCGCACTCGTTCACCGCGGCGGCGGTGCGGCCCTGCGCCGAGTGCCATCCGCAGACGCGCGTCCTCGCCGCCGCCGACCACAAGACCTGCACGAGCTGTCATCAGCAGCACGCGGGCGCGGCGCCACGCGCCTGCACCACGTGCCACGAGGAGCGCGTCGCGCACCCCACGGCATGCACGACGTGTCATCCGCCACACACCCTCGCGGCAGGCCAACGCGCGGTGGCCTGCGAGTCCTGTCACGACAAGCCCCATCACGCGACCGCGCGCTGCCGCGACTGCCACGAGCCGCATGGGGCGACGCCGGTGCTCGCGGGGGCGCTGTGCGCGCGCTGCCATCAGGCGGAGACCGCGTCGACGCGCGGCACCGGCCACGGTGCGTGCGTGGGCTGCCACGCGACGGCGTCGCACACGCCCGCGGCGCCGGTGCCCGCGTGCGCGAGCTGCCACGCCGACCAGCGCAAGGCCGTGGCCGTCGGACATGCCACGTGCACGAAGTGCCACCAGGGCGGGCCGCACGAGCCGGCGCGGCGTCCACCGGCGTGTGCCACGTGTCATGCGGCCGAGGCCTCCACGGCGCCGTCCGGACATCGTGCCTGCGCGAGCTGCCACGACGAGCACGCGGGCACGGTCCGCCCCTCGGCCACCTGCGCGAGCTGCCATGCCGATCGCGCCGCCGCCGGTCACGGGACTCATCTCGGGTGCGCGACCTGTCATCGTCCGCACGGTCCCGGTGGCGTCGCGACGCCGCCGGCGTGCACGACGTGCCACGCGGCCGCCTCCCGGCCGGGCCTGCATCGGGTCTCGGCCCACGCCGCATGCGCCACCTGTCACGAAGGGCACGAAGCGCGACCGCGCGATGATCGGGCGACCTGCGCGACGTGCCACGACAAGCTGCAGGATCACGAGCCGGATGCGCAGCGCTGCGCGGGATGTCACCCGTTCGGTCGCGGGTCGTAGCGCAGGACGCGGCGGGCCTTGGTTCCGTCGAGGATCCCGCTCAGGTGAAAGCGGCCGGCGGATCGCGAGAGCAGCGGCCCCGGGACCGGGACGTCACGCGCCCCGGACGCGCGGACGAGCTGCGTGAGCGGCAGCGTCTCCGCACCGGGGATGTTGAACACCCCGATCGCGTCCGACGTGGCGGCCAGCGTGACGGCGCGGGCGTAGTCCGCGACCGACAAGACGTTGATCATCGGATCGAAGCCGAGCGGACGCAGGAAGACGCGGCTGTGCGTGAGCTCCCAGAGCTGGCTCCCCGTGTCCTCGGCGAATACCTCGGCGAGGCGCAGCACGACGATCTGCAACGTCGGGCAGTCGAGCCGGGTGGAGGCTTCGAGGTCCGCCGCGACGTGCTCGCGGACCCAGCGCGGAGCCCACGGAGCGAGCTCGAGCGGCGCCTCCTCGTCGAGGAGATTCGGCTCGCGTGCGCTCAGGGCATAGACCGCGCCGGCACTGCACAGGACGAACCGCCGGATCGTGGGATGGTGGGCCGCGGCGAGCACGAGCGCGCGCGTGCTCGCCGCGTCGCTTCCCGTGTGGACGAGCGTGTCGACGCCCGCCGGGGCGCCGAAGATGGCGTCGTGGATCATGCGATGACCGCGCAGTCCATCCAGTCCGATGACCCGGGCCGCCGGTAACGCCGATGCGATCACGGATCCCAGTCGGTGACGAGCGCCGGTGACGAGCGCGATCATGTCAGGTTCCGCTCCACCAACGCCGCGACCGCAGAGCGGGTGCGTGCGGCCGCCTCCGCCACTGCCACCGGATCATCGGCGTCGACGCCGGGGAAGGTGATCGGGGCGCCGTAGTGGATCGCGACCCGGTGCGGCAGGGGGAGGGGGGCGCGCGGGACGGGCAGGTACGGCGATCCGAACACGTGCACGTGCAGCTTCACGAGGACAGGCCAGCTCTCCTCGACGCCGATGATCGCGACGGGCACGACCGGAACCCGATGTCGGATGGCCAGCTCGACATGGCCGACGTTCCACTGCTGCAGCTGATAGCGGTCACGCGCGGGCTTCGCTGGGCCGCTCACTCCCTCGGGGAAGATCGCGATCAGCTCGTTCCTCTCCAGGAGGCGACGGACGTTCGTCTGCGTGCCACTCACGACTCCGCACCGTGCGAACACCGTACTGACGATGG
>LNFM01003238.1_pt1 | contig 32484 bp, 30 predicted proteins | sample 596031 | NCBI WGS metagenome assembly LNFM01 (sample SAMN04254537, study PRJNA301005) | activated carbon metagenome | isolation source: dual media filters at the Ann Arbor, Michigan drinking water treatment plant | place: USA: Ann Arbor | reverse complement strand
ATCCTTTCGTCTTCATTTTCTGGATCTTCATCATCGTCACCGTGTTCGTGTGGGGGCGCGGTCTGTTCTGCGGCTGGCTGTGTCCGTTCGGCTCGTTGTCCGAACTGCTCTACAAGGTGGCGCGAGCGGTTGGCCTCAAGCGCTTCCAGTTCAAGCTGCCCGATCGTTGGCACCACCGCCTGAAATGGGTGAAGTACGCGGTGTTCTTCGGCCTGCTCACCGTGTCGATGTTCTCGATGGGGCTTGCCGAACAACTCGCCGAGATTGAACCGTTCAAGACCACCTTTCTCGTCGGCATTTCCAATCGCAGCTGGCCGTACGCCCTGTTCGCCGCCAGCCTGCTCGGGCTCTCGCTGTTCATCGAACGGCCGTTCTGCAAGTACCTCTGTCCGCTGGGTGCGGCGCTGGCGATGCCCTCGACGTTTCGCTGGTTCGGGCTCAAGCGCAAGCAGGAATGTGCGACCTGTCACGCGTGCGCGGTCGGTTGCGGCGCGCAGGCCATCGACAGCGACGGCCGCATCGATCACCGTGAATGCCTGCACTGCCTCGACTGCATGATTCTCTACACCGACACGCACACCTGTCCGCCGCTGGTGCAGGAACGCAAGCGTCGTGAGAAGGCCGGGCTTGCGCTGACGCCGATCGATCGTGACGGCTATTTCATCCCGATCAGGGTCGAAGCGATGGCAGGTCCGGCCGTGGTTGCGGCCAAGCCTTCCCGACCGGCCCAGGTCGATCCCCGGCTGCCGACCGACCGCACGACGCCCCCCTATGCGGTGCCGGCGAGCCGGCTGCGCTGGTTTTTTGCTGAAACCTGGGACCATTTATGGCCGTGGCGCAGGGAGTCGTTCAGTTCAAATCGCGTGCTGCAGGCCGCCGCCGTGGCGCTCGCGATGGGCGTCACCCTGGTCTGGGTGCTCGCGGCGACCGGACGCGTTGCCGCCGTCGCCGTCATTGGCTGGTGGTTCGCGTGGAGTGTGTTCGAAGTGCTCGTGCGCCTCGACGCCAAACGCTATGTAAAAGACGGTCCGTGGTGGCAGCGCACCTACCGCGTGGCGAACGTGATGGACATGCTGAGTTATGTCGGCTTCAAGAACCTGCTGATCGGCGCGGCGCTCTTCCTGAGCCTGAAGGCGCTCGGCCTGCTGGCGATGCCCTAGGTCGCGCCGGCATGCGCCAGCTGTGCATGGCCGTGTTGTGCCTGTTCGCGCTCGGCGCCGCGCGCGCAGCAGAGTGGCGCGTGGCGCCTGGACAGTCCATCCAGGCGGCGATTGATCGCGCCGCGACCGGCGATGTGGTGCTGATCTCCGCCGGGCACTACCGCGAACGCCTGCGGATCGACAAGCCGCTGACGCTGCGCGGCGTCGGCCGTCCGCAGCTGAGCGGCGGTCTCGAGGGCGACACGATACGCGTGAGCGCGCAGGACGTGCTGATCGAGGATCTGCTCGTCCTGGACTCCGGCGACAGCCTGAAGGATCAGAACGCGGGCATCTATGTCCAGCCCGGCGCCCACCGCTTCACGGTGCGGCGCTGCGAACTGCACTACAACCTGTTCGGTTTGTGGATAGAGAAAGTCGATGACGTGCGCGTCGAGGACAACCTCATCACTGGCAAGCGGGACTATCGCTCGTCCCAGCGCGGCAACGGTATCCAGCTCTACAATTCACAGCGTGCTCGCATCATCGGCAACCACATCAGCTTCGTGCGCGATGCGATCTATGTCGATGTGTCGCATGACGCGGAGTTCAGGCGCAACCGCCTCCATCACAGCCGCTATGGCACCCACTACATGAATTCATATCGAAACCTGTGGGAGGGCAACGACAGCTGGATGAATCGCGGTGGCCTCGCGCTGATGGAAGTGCGCGATCAGGTCGTACGCAACAATCGGGCATGGGCGAACTCGGATCACGGGATCATGCTGCGCACGATCCAGGACGCCGTCGTAGAGCACAACGTCGTAGCCGGCAACGCCCGCGGTTTCTTTGTCTATGACGCGGAATACAACACACTGCGCGACAATCTGATCGTCGACAACCAGGTCGGCGTGCATCTGTGGGCCGGATCCAAGCACAACACGGTCGAGGGCAACGACTTCATCGCCAACCGCGATCAGGTGCGCTACGTCGGCGCGCGCGACGAAGCCTGGGGCGGCGACACCGGCAATCACTGGAGCACTTATGTCGGTTGGGATCGGGACGGCGATGGTTGGGGCGATGTGCCGTTCGAAGCGAATGACATCGTCGACCGGCTGTCCTGGCAGCATCCGATGATGAAACTGCTGCTGGCGAGTCCGGCCATCCAGACGCTGCGGCTCGTCGGGCGGCAGTTTCCGGTGCTGCGCGCCCCGAGCGTCGTCGACGCGAGGCCCCGTATGCAACCTGCCCGCGCCCAATGGAGAATCTGGCTTGGCCGACGCTATCCCAACCGCTACTGACACCCCGTCGCCGCTGATTTGCGCGCGCGCACTGAGCCGCCATTACGGCACAGTGCGCGCCGTCGATGAGGTTGAACTCACGATCGGGCGCGGCGAACTGTTCGGGCTGATCGGCCACAACGGCGCCGGCAAGACCACGCTGTTCAAGATGATGCTCGGGCTGGTGGCGCCGACCGGAGGCATGGTGACGATCGACGGCATCGACGTCGCCGGTGCCGGTTTCAGGCAGGTGCGCCGTCGGGTCGGTTACCTGCCGGAGAACGTCGTGTTCTATGACAACCTGACCGGCCTCGAGACCCTGCTGTTCTTTGCGAAGCTGAAGGCGGTCTCCCACAGCGAATGCGGGCCGTTGCTGGCGAAGGTCGGGCTCGCGGGTGCAGCACGACGGCCCCTGAAGGAATACTCGAAAGGCATGCGTCAGCGCCTCGGGCTCGCCCAGGCGCTGCTCGGCAATCCCGCGCTGCTGTTTCTCGACGAGCCGACGACGGGCCTCGACCCCGAGGGCATTCGCGATTTCTACGCCGCGCTTCGCGAACTGCAGGTGGCGGGCGTGACGGTCGTACTGACCTCTCACATCCTCGCCGAAATCCAGCAGCGCGTGGACCGCCTCGCAATCATGGCCGCTGGGCGCGTGCGCGCCATTGGCAGCGTGCAGGCGCTGCGCGCCGCGCGACCGTTGCCGGTGACGTTCGAGATCAGGTGCGCGCCGGGCCGCAGTGACGCCGTGCGCGCCGCGCTGGGCGCGCTGCCCCTGTCCACGGCCGAGGGTCACGACCACACGCTGCGCTTCGAGAGCCCGCCCGACGCGAAGATGCAGGTGCTCGAGGCACTGGCGCGCCTCGGTGGCAGCATTCGGGACATCAGCGTGCGAGAAGCAACGCTGGAAGACGTTTTTTTCGGTCTGACGGAATGAGCCGATGACTCTCGAGTTCGCCCCCGTCGCCACCGTCGCCGGCAAGGAGTTCTGGGATCGCATCCGCAGCCTCTGGGTGCTGGCGATCGCCGTGCTGTTCACCGTATTTGCGCTGGCGATAGCCTATTTCGGCGGCGCCCAGCAGGGCGCCGTCGGCTTCCGCTCGATCGAGTTCACGATCGCGAGTCTGGTCAGTCTCGTGATCTATTTGATTCCGCTGATCGCGCTGCTGCTCGGTTTCGATGCAATCGTCGGCGAACGCGAGCGCGGTTCGCTCGACCTGCTGTTGTCGATGCCGATCACGCGCCTCGAACTGCTGCTCGGCAAGTTCCTGGGGCTCGCCGCCGCGCTCGCGTTCTCGACGGTCGCGGGTTTCGGTCTCGTGGCCATGGTGCTGGCGGGGCGTTTGAACCTCGGTGGGCTGTCCGCCTATGCCGGCTTCATGGCGAGTTCAATCCTGCTCGGCGTGTCGTTTCTGAGCATCGCGGTGCTGATCTCGGTGCTCGCGTCCGACCGTACGCGCGCCTCGGGACTCAGCATCGCGGTCTGGTTCTTCTTCGTGCTGATGTTCGATTTGTTGCTGCTGGGCGCGCTGGTCGTCAGTGGCGGTCGTGTCGGTGGCGCGGTGTTCCCGTATCTGCTGCTGCTGAATCCGACCGACGTGTTCCGCGTGCTCAACGTGCATGCGCTGGAGGAAGTGGGTTCACTGTACGGACTCGCGACCGTGTTTCCCCCCGAGCTCGCGCACCAGGGCCTGCTGTACGGCGTAATGCTGGCCTGGTGCGTGCTGCCCCTGATGCTCGCCGCCTGGAGGTTTCGCCGATGAAGGTTCAAGGTTCCCGCGCGTGGTTCGCCGCGGCACTCCTGATGCTGGCCGGCTGCGGCGAGGCACCGGACACCATCACCCGCACGGCGGCCGATTTCACACCGTCGACGGCCTGCGTTCTCGACGGCATGCTGCTCGCCGAGCATCCGGGCCCGAAGGCGCAGATCCACTATGTGAACGCCGAGGAGCCCGAGTTCCTGTGCGACACGGTGGAGATGTTCCATCTCTACCTGCAGCCCGAACAGGTGCGCGCGGTGGCCGCTGTCTACGTGCAGGACATGGGGCAGGCGGACTGGGACGAGCCGCGCGGTCATTGGATCGACGCCCGCCAGGCGTGGTTCGTCGTCGGCGGCAAGCGCCGTGGTTCGATGGGGCCGACCATCGCGTCGTTCGCGCAACGCGCCGATGCGTCGAACTTTGCCGAGACTTACGGCGGGCAGGTGCTGGCGTTCGACGCGGTGAAACCGGAGCAGGTGGTGATCGACGGGGGCGCGCTGCACGATCAGCACATGTAGCGTGGGCCAAAAGCGGAGGCGGTCGCGCTGCGTTCGAACACCGCGGCGGCGATGTAGCCGCCGCGATGGTTCGAACATTCCGCGCGGCTGCGGATCAGCCCGACTTCTGCACCATGTAGTCGACGGCCGCCTTGATCTCTTCGTCGGTCAGCTTCGGATTGCCACCGCGCGGCGGCATCATGCCCTTGGCGCCGGTATAGCCTTCCATCGCGTGCTTGTAGAGCGTGTCATTGCCCTGCGCAATGCGCGGTGCCCAGTCTTCCTTGTTGCCCGGCGCCGGAGCGCCGGCCACGCCGGCCGCATGACAAAGCGCGCACGTGCTGTTGTAAATCTTGCCACCGTCGACCGCACCGGCCGCGACAGCCTGCGCGGCGGGAGCGGCAGGCGCAGTAGGCGCGGGCGCAGCCGGTGCAGGAGCAGGGTTCGCAGCCGGCGCTGCTGCAGTTTCTGCGGGCGCCGCGGCGGTGCCGGCCGGGGGCGCGGACTCGTTGCCGCAGCCGCTCAGCACGCCGGCAAGCGAAATCGCGAGGACCAGTGTCGGATATTTCATGGTGTTCTCCAGTGAGGTGGGGAGGAGGGCCTTGCGTCCATGGCAAGCAGCACGCCCTGTGGGCGCACCATTGTAGCGCCTGTGCGCCGAGCGGCGCCCTGATTTCAGGCGCCGCCGCGCAGTCGCTCGAGCTGTGAACGCAGCCGCGCAATCTGATCCGCGTTGTCCGCCGCACGCTTGCGCTCCTTGTCGACGACCTCGGCCGGCGCGCGAGACACGAAGGATTCGTTCGCGAGCTTGCCTTCGACACGCGCGAGATCCTGCTCGAGCCGCGTCAGCTCCTTCGTCAGACGTTCGGCTTCGACGGCCGGATCGATCAGATCCATCAGCGGCACGAGCAGGGTCGTCTCGCCGGCCAGCGCGGTCGTCGCGTCGGCGGACACCGCTTCGGTCACGCGCTCAATCTTCTCGATGCGCGCAATCTGCTGGATGAACGGCGTACCCCGCGCGAGCCACGCCTGCTCGGTCGCGCTGCCGCCGAACACCTGGAGCGGAATGCGTTTGCCGGGCTCGATGTTGCTCTCGGCGCGGATCCGCCGCACGCCCAGCACCACGGTCTTCAGCCACGCGATCTCGTCTGCCGCCGCCTTGTCTTCGGCGTAGTCGTCGACGCGCGGGAAGGGCTGCGTCATCACGGTCTCGCCGTGGATGCCGATCAGCGGGGCGACCTTCAGCCAGATTTCCTCGGTGATGAACGGCATGATGGGATGCAGCGCGCGCAGCGCGGCTTCGAGCACTTCGAGCAGCGTGCGGCGCGTCGCTTCCTTCGCGTCGTGGTCGACGGTCACGTCGTTCAGCGTGACTTTCGCCAGCTCTATGTACCAGTCGCAGAATTCGTCCCAGATGAATTCGTAAATCGCCTGCGCGGCGAGATCGAAACGATAGCCTTCGAAGCCGTCGCGCACCGTGGCTAGCGCCTCGCGGAAGCGATGCTTGATCCAGCGGTCGGCGAGACTGGCGCTGCCGCGCACTTCGGCGACCGGCTCGGGACCGACCGTCATCAGCACGAAGCGCGTTGCGTTCCAGATCTTGTTGCAGAAATTGCGGTAGCCCTCGATGCGCCCGAGATCGAAGCGCACGTCGCGCCCCTGCGTCGCCATCGACGCAAAGGTGAAGCGCAGCGCGTCGGTACCGTAGCTCGGGATGCCGTCGGCGAACTGGCGGCGCGTGGCGGCCTCGATTTTCGGCGCGTCTTCCGGCCGCATCAGCCCGACCGTGCGCTTGGCGACCAGCGGCTCGAGCTCGATGCCGTCGATCAGATCGATCGGGTCGAGAATGTTGCCCTTCGACTTCGACATCTTGTTGCCTTCGGCGTCGCGCACGAGGCCGTGGATGTAGACCTCACGGAACGGCACGTCGCCCATGAACTTCAGCCCCATCATGATCATCCGGGCGACCCAGAAGAAGATGATGTCGAAGCCTGTCACCAGCACGCTCGTCGGGTAGAACGCGCTCAGTTCGGGCGTCTTCTCCGGCCAGCCCAGCGTCGAGAACGGCCACAGCGCGCTCGAGAACCAGGTATCGAGCACGTCTTCGTCCTGCGTCAGCGGCACGTCCGGCGCGAGATTGCCCTTCGCGCGCGCCTCGGCCTCGGTGCGCCCGACATGAATGTTGCCCTGCGCGTCATACCACGCCGGAATGCGATGGCCCCACCACAGCTGGCGGCTGATGCACCAGTCTTCGATGTTGCGCATCCATTCGAAGTAGGTCTTGCTCCAGTTCTCCGGCACGAAGCGGATACGGCCGTCTTCGACGCACTGGATCGCGGGCTCGGCCAGCGGGGCGATCTGCACGAACCACTGATCCGTCAGGTAGGGCTCGACGACGGCCTGTGAGCGGTCGCCTCTCGGCACCATCAGCTTGTGCGGATCGGCGCGTACCAGCAGGCCCTGCGCTTCCAAGTCGGCAACGATGCGCTTGCGCGCTTCGTAGCGGTCGAGGCCGCGATACGCGGCCGGGCCGTTGTCGTTGATTGCAGCCTGCGGGGTGAAGATGTTGATCTTCGGCAGGCCGTGGCGCTCGCCGACCGCGTAGTCGTTGAAGTCGTGCGCAGGCGTGATTTTCACGCAGCCCGAGCCGAACTCGGGGTCGACGTAGTCGTCGGCGATGATTGGGATGCTGCGGTTACACAGCGGCAGCGTCACGTACTTGCCGATGAGCCGGCGATAGCGCTCGTCTTCCGGATGCACCGCGACCGCGACGTCGCCGAGCATCGTCTCCGGCCGCGTCGTCGCGACGACGACATGCCCGTTGCCGTTCTCGAGCGGGTAGCGGATGTGCCAGATCGTGCCCTGTTCCTCCTGCGACACGACTTCGAGATCGGAAATCGCGGTGGTCAGCACCGGATCCCAGTTCACGAGGCGCTTGCCGCGATAGATGAGGCCTTCCTCGTGCAGGCGCACGAAGACTTCGGTCACCGCCTGCGACAGGCCGTGGTCCATCGTGAAGCGTTCGCGCTCCCAGTCCATCGACGCGCCCATGCGTCGCAGCTGCTGGGAGATCGTGCCGCCCGATTCGCCCTTCCACTGCCACACGGCTTCGAGAAAGGTTTCGCGGCCGAGGTCATGCCGCGACTGGCCTTTGAGCCCGAGCTGGCGTTCGACGACCATCTGCGTCGCGATGCCCGCGTGATCGGTGCCGCATTGCCACAGCGTGCGAAAACCCTGCATGCGGTGGTAACGGATCAGCGCGTCCATCAGCGTGTCCTGGAACGCATGGCCCATGTGCAGGCTGCCGGTCACGTTCGGCGGCGGCAGCATGATGCAGTAGGGTGCATCGCGGCCCTGCGCGGCGAAATGACCGGCGGCCTCCCATTGTTCGTAGCGTGGGCGCTCGATGGCGTGCGGGTCGTAGGTCTTCGCGATGGGCGGTTCGAACTTCATGGGAGCGATAGGGCCTGCTGGCTTGGGGGTCGGTTCGGCGGACACGGAGGCGGCCGGCGCATCGGCGCGGGCCACGGTGTCGACGACCGCCGCGATGGCGGGCGGTTCGTCGGTGAAATGCACGACGGACGGATGGCCGAACAGCGCGGGATCGATGTCCGTGACGCGCTCGGTGAGCCGCGGCGGCGTGACGCCCGGTGGCGGCCGGCGCCCGCTGATCACTTCGTTCAGTTCGGTGCGCTTGGTGTCGAGCAGGGTCTCGAGCTGGGCGATCGTCGCGTCGAGGTCGCGCCGCCAGCTGTCCTGGGGCCGATCGCTCATGCGTTGACGGTCGCGATCGGGTAGCCGCGATCCTTGTAGAACTTGTAGCGGCCGCGGGCGAGCGCTTTGGCGTGGTCGTCTTCGCCGGTGGTTTCGATCACGTGCTCGAACTGGCTGAAGAACGGCGGCACTTCGACATGAAGATTGACGAGCATGTCGCTTGCCTCCGGCGGCGTCAGGCCGGCCGCGAGCACGACCGGAACGTCTGCCGCTTCCGCGCTGCCGGCGACTGCGTGCGGCACGAAGCTCGTGTCGTGGAAGGTCCACAGCAGGTCGTCGAGGGCGGTCACCATGTCGTCATCGAGACAGTGGATGTGCACGCGGCGGCCATCGCGAAACGCCTGCTGCACGAGTTCGCACACGTAGACATCGTGCTGGCGACGTCCCTGCACCGGCAGCACGTGAAAATCGATCTTCGTCATGCCGCAGCGCTGATCAGCTGCCGAGGTTCGCGCGGCCGATGATGAACTCCATCAGCAGCGGCAGCGGCCGGCCGGTGGCGCCCTTTGCCTTGCCCGACGTCCACGCGGTGCCGGCAATGTCCAGATGCGCCCAGCGATAGTCTTTCGCGAAGCGCGACAGGAAGCAGGCGGCGGTGATCGTGCCCGCCTCGCGGCCGCCGACGTTCGCCATGTCGGCAAACGGGCTGTCGAGCTGTTTCTGGTATTCGTCCCACAGCGGCAGGCGCCACGCGCGGTCGCCCGCCTTCTCGCCGGCGGCGAGCAGTTCGTCGGCGAGGTCGTCGTGGTTGCTGAGCAGTCCGCTCGCATGGCTGCCGAGCGCAATCACGCAGGCGCCGGTCAGCGTGGCGATGTCGATCACGACTTCCGGCTCGAAACGCGCGGCGTAGGTCATCGCATCGCACAGGATCAGCCGGCCCTCGGCGTCAGTGTTCAGGATTTCGATGGTCTGGCCAGACATGCTGGTGACGACGTCGCCCGGCTTGATCGCGTTGCCGTCCGGCATGTTCTCGACCGCCGGGATCACGCCGACGACATTGATCGGCAGGCTCAACTCGGCCAGTGCCTTCATCACGCCGAGCACCGAGGCGGCGCCGGTCATGTCGTACTTCATTTCATCCATCGCCGCGCCGGGCTTGATCGAGATGCCGCCGGAATCGAAGGTCACGCCCTTGCCGATCAGCACGATCGGCCGCGACTTGTCGGGGCAGCCGCTGTACTCGAGCGTGACGAGCTTCGGCGCCTGCACGCTGCCGCGGGCCACCGCGAGCAGCGAGCCCATGCCGAGCTTCTCCATCTCGGCGCGCTCGAGCACGGTGACCTTGAGGCTCTTGTGCGCCTTGCCGAGATCGCGGGCGGTCTCCGCGAGGTGCGACGGCGGGCAGTGATTGCCCGGCAGGTTGGCCAGGTCCTTCATCAGACCCATGCCGCTCAACAGACACCTGGCGGTATTGGCAGCCTGCTGGGCTTCGGCGAACTCCTCGGCGCCAACCAGCAGGCCGAGCCGCGCGAACTGCGCGCGCTTCGACGGCTTGCTCTTCATCTGGTCGAACCGGTAGGCCCCGCCACCGAAGGCGCTGCAGGTTTGCCGAATCTTCCAGCCGAGGTCGCGGTCGCGGACATGCGTGTCGCTGAGACAGGACACGGCATTCTTGAGGCCGGCGTCGGCAATCGTGCGGGCGACCTTCTGCACCAGTTGCAGGTATTCGGCGGCCTTGATGCCGTCCGGCTTGCCGCAGCCGACGAGCAGGACACGCTCGGCGCCGGTGCCGGGCGCCTCGGGAATCATCAGGGTTTCGCTCAGATGGCCGCTGATGTCGCCACGCTTGACGAGCCGGGTCAGGGCGCCCCGCATGGCCTTGTCGACGAGCTCGGCGGCACTGCCCAGACGCTTGCCGGCATGCACACCGACCACGAGGCACGCGGTTTTCTGTTCGTGCGCGTGACCGCGCTTGACCGAGATTTCCATGAGTCGCTCCGGCTGTTTGGATGGAGACCAGCACGCGGTGCGCCGCGCAGCGGGGTAGTGTATGCGCCGGGATTTGTGGGCGCCAAGCGCGAATTTCGTATACTGGCGGGCAAATCCCGGTTTCGCATGAAAATCCTCGATCGCTACATCGGCTGGACCATCATCACCGCCACGTTGACCGTGCTCGTGGTGCTGGTTGGCATCTTCACGTTCTTCGCGTTCATCGAGCAGCTCGAGGACGTGGGCCGCGGCAATTACACGATTTTCAAGGTCGCGGTGTTCGTGCTGTTCAGCATGCCGAACCTGACCTACGAGATGTTTCCGATGGCCGCCCTGATCGGCGCGCTGATCGGTTTCGGGACCCTGATGCGCAACGGGGAGATCACCGTCATCCGTGTCGCCGGCGTGCCGAAGGGGCGGGTGCTGCTGTCGGTGGTCAAGGCCGGCGGCATCCTGCTCGCGCTGGCGGTGCTGCTCGGCGAGCTCGTCGCGCCCCCGGCCGAGCGTTTCGCGCGCGATTTCCGCAATGTCGCCATCAACGACCGCGTGACCTTCCGCTCCGACAACGGCTTCTGGTCGCGCGACGGCGAGAGCTTCATCAACATCCGCGAAATTCTGCCCGGCAACCAGGTGCGGGGGCTCTACATCTACGAATTCGACGATCTGAACCGCCTGCGCACGAGCACCTATGCCGAGTCGGCCCGCTACGACGGCAAGCAGTGGGTGCTGAAGGACATCGCCCAGACCCAGCTCGACGACGAGGGCATGCGCGAGCGTCATCTGCCGGAAGCCGCCTGGGATTCGATGCTGAAACCGGACCTGCTGTCGATGATCACCATCGACCCCGAGAGTCTCGGCATCCTGAGCCTGGTGCGCTACATCCGCTTCCTGGACCGCAACGCCCAGGACACGCAGCGCTATCAGCATGCGCTGTGGACCAAACTCACCTATCCGCTGGCGACTGTCGTGATGGTGGTGCTGGCGGTGCCGATGGTGCTGCGGGCGAACCGCTCAGTGACGATCGGCCAGCGCGTGCTGGTCGGCGCCCTGGTCGGCCTCGGCTTCCATCTGCTGAACCAGGCGGCGGGCCATCTCGGCGTGGTGTACGAAGTGCACCCGATGCTGTCCGCCGCCGGCCCCGCGCTGCTGATGTCCGTGATCGCCGCCGTCCTGCTCGCCCGGACACCTTGAGCCGGTTGGCGCTGGGGAATTTGGCCACCGAGAACACCGAGAACACCGAGGAAGAAAAACTTGCTTTGGAGGTTCCGCGACGCCGGCTGCTGCGCCGGGCACGGTGTGACGGCGGCGCCGAAATCAATGACCTTCTTCCTCGGTGTTCTCGGTGGCTGAATAACCCCAACCCCGGGCAGAGCAGTCAGATTCGGAATACGAGCTTCGCGTGCGACGCGCGGTCGATGAGCGCCGCGCCGCGGCCGCCGAGCGCCCACCAGTAGGCGAGGGCGAGGAGGGCGGCGGCGAGCAGCACCAGGGCGCGCGGGGCACTGGTGTAATGGAAAGCCCAGGCGGCGACGGCCAGCGGCACCCACGACAGCGCCCCGACGCCGAAGCGCAGCGTGATCTGGTGCCAGCTCAGCGGGGCGGCCGTCGCCGCGTCGACCACACGGATGCGCCAGCTCTTCATGCCCAGCGTCTGGCCGCCGCGCCGCCAGCACAGCCCGAAGTAGCCGTAGGCGGCGCCGAGCAGCGCGAGCTGGAAGCCGAGCTGGTAGTCCGGAATCGCCTCGCCGCGATGCAGGCCGACGGCGATGCCGGCGACCACGAACCAGATGCCGATCAGGGCGAGGGTGTCGTAGAGAATCGCGGCACAGCGGCGCCACAGCGGGACGGGCCGGGTGGACACTTCGGCAGTGGCGGGGGCTGTGGTCATCGGCTGGAGATACGCTGGTCCGGTGCGATTGGGGCGATTGGGGCGATTGGGGCGATTGGGGCGCCGTCGCGCGGGAACGAGGGCGCGGCGAATCTGTCACAATGCCCCGGCGTCGCGCAAGGCGCGGACGATCGTCCGGATGAAGCGGGGAACAGGCATGCGACAGTGGCGATGGTTCGCGGCACTGCTCGGCTGGCTCATGCTGCCAGCCTGGGCACACGCGCATCCGCTCGGCGCGGCGCCCGGCCGGCTCGTCGACATCGGCGGGCGGCAGATGCACCTGTACTGCATCGGCCGTGGCGCGCCGACCGTCGTCATCGACACCGGGCTCGGCGGCACCTCGCTCGAATGGCAGGCCGTGATGCACCGGCTCGGCGGTCCGACGCGCGTGTGCGTGTTCGACCGCGCCGGCTACGGCTGGAGCGAGATGGGTCCCTATCCGCGCACCAGTTCCCGGCATGCGAACGATCTGTACCTGCTGCTGATGAACGCCGACGAAGCAGGCCCGTTCGTGCTCGTGGGCCACTCCTACGGCGGCTACAACATGCAGCTGTTCGCGCGCCGCTACCCGTACCTGGTCGCCGGACTCGTGCTGATCGACGCGTCGCATCCGGAGCAGGTCGAGCGCTTTCTCGCGCCCCCGTACAACGTGCGGATCGCCCCGTCGAGCCGCTGGGGCCTGGTGCGCTTCGGCGAACAGCCGACCCTGCATCCGGCGCTGCCGGTCGCCGCGCGCAACCTGGCCCGCTTCCAGTATCAGAACTGGCGTCCGCGTCGCACGCTGTCGTACGAACTGCTCGGTTTTCGCGACAGCGAATTCGAGCTGCGGGCTGAACCCCCGCTGCCGGCGCTGCCGCTGGTGGTGCTGACGCGCGGCAAGCGCGTGTGGCCGGCCGGTGCCCATGGCGACGCGCTCGAACGCCTGTGGATGGACCTGCAGACAGAACTCTCCGCGCAGAGTCCGACCTCGGCGCACCTCGTCGCGCGCGACAGCGGGCATCAGATTCACCTCGATCAACCCGATCTCGTCGCGTTCGCGGTGGCGCTTGCGGGCGATGCCTGGCGCCTGCGGCAGGGCCAGACCGACACGCTGACCGATGCCTCCGCACGCTGGCTGTCGCTGCTCGATATGCGCAGTTTCAGCTGGCTGCACGACTCGCTCGACGTGCCGTTGCCGATGCGGGTGGTCCAGCTCGACGCGCGCACCGCGTCGCCTGCGCCGTGATCGAAGCGGACCTGCGCGCCCACGCGAGGCGGGCGCTGTGCTGCGCGGACCCGGCGACGAAGATCGCCGTGCTGCGCACGGTGGACGCTGCCGCCACACCGGTGGATCCGGCACGTCGACTGGACGGCGTCGATGCGCCCGGGCGCCCGGCGCGGCCGCTGCTGGTGCCGCCCGCGCGCGTGCCGCGTCGGGGCGTCGGCTCGCCGGCGGGCCGCGCGGCGCTGATCCACGCGATCGCGCACATTGAATTCAACGCGATCAACCTGGCCCTCGACGCCGTGGCGCGCTTCAGCGGGCTGCCGACCGCCTATTACCGCGATTGGTGGCAGGTCGCGGTCGAGGAGGCGCTGCACTTTTCACTGCTGTGCGAGCATCTCGCGACGCTGGACTGCCGGTACGGCGACCTCCCGGCGCACGATGGCCTGTGGGAGGCCGCGCGCAAGACTGCCGGCGATCCGCTGGCGCGCATGGCGCTGGTGCCGCGCGTGCTCGAGGCCCGCGGGCTCGACGTCACGCCGGGGATGCGCGCGCGGCTGGCCGCCGCCGGGGACGAGGCGGCGGCAGCGATCCTGGACGTGATCCTGCGCGACGAGGTGGGTCACGTGGCCGTCGGCAACCGCTGGTACCGCCACCTGTGCGCACTCGCCGGCCGCGATCCCGTCAGCACCTTCAACGAACTTTGTGCGCAGCACGGGCAGCACCCGCCGCGTCCGCCCTTCAACGTCGAAGCGCGGCTCGCCGGCGGCTTCACACTGGAGGAGCTTGCTGCGTTTGGGGTGGGTGCCGGGTGAACGGTTCTTTTGCCGCCGAGAACACCGAGAACACAGAGGAAGAAGAGGTTAGCGAAACGCGGTGAAGGACGTGTATGAACGCGCGGTTTCGGGTTTGCTAGTGAACGGCCCGTCAGCCGGCGCCCGACCCCATCGAAGACGCCCTGTCCATCCCTTCTTCCTCGGCATTCTCGGTGGCTAATTCCCCGAGTCTAACGGACGCTCAGCTCCGCGCGGCGGTTCTTCGGTTCGGGGACTTCGTCATCGGTGGGCACGAGCGGTTCGCGTTCGCCGCGGCCGGTGGCCGTGATGCGCGCCGGATCGCCGCCGGCGGCGATCAGCTTGTCGCGCACGACTTCGGCGCGCTGCAACGACAAGGCGTCGTTGTAGGTCAACTCGCCGGTGCGATCGGTGTGGCCGATGACGATCACGTCGGCGATGGGGCGGGCCGCGATTTCGGCCAGCGCGGCCTGCGCCTGCTCCGCCGATGCCGGGGTCAGCTGGTCGGAGTCGAGTTCGAAATACAGCGTGAAAGACTTCGGCCGCGGCGGCAGCGCGCCGAGGGCGTCGCCAAATTGCTGCGCGATCTGACTCGAGTTCAGCTGCGCCTGCGCAAGCTTGCCTTTGGCGTCGACCGTCGCGCTCGCATAGGCACCGCCGAGCACCGTTTCACTGCTGCCGGGGTTGACCGCGATCTGTCCCACCTTCCCGTCCGGGCCGGGCAGCAGCACCACGCGGTCCTGCGGGACGGCGGCACAGCCCGCCAATATCGCCGCCGCCAGCAGCGTCGCGACCCTCACCGTCCTCATCGCGCGGCCGCCGCTTCGACGACGAACTCCGTGCCGCGCACGCCGAGAATGCTCGACGGCGTGCGGACTTTCATTGCGTCTCGCGCGTGTTTGGCGATCTTGCCGGAGATGACCGCGAGCTTGCCCTGCTTCAGCGTCGAGTCGAATCCGCCCTCGTGGGTCGTCGAGTCGAACCGGAAGTCGTTGACGACCAGCCGGCTGTTCGGCCCGAGCGACAACAGCGAATTGTCGCGGAAGGTGATGCCGCAGCGACCGTTCTCGCCGGTGACGATGGTGTCGGCGGTCTGCACCGCTGCGCCCGGCACCGCCGGCAGGCTGCTGCCCGCGCGCTCGATGCTGACCTTGCCCTCGGCAATCTTGACGATGCCGGCCGCTTCCGCGGCGCCGGCGCCGTGCGCGGCGAGCGCCCATGTGACCGCCAGCGCAATTCGAACACAGACCTGTCGCATCCCGATCTCCCGCGTGTAGCCTGACGCCTATAATAGCGAGCACCGCCGCCCACGGTGCATCCGGATGCGAAAGCCAGTCGCGTGTTGACCGAACGGACCTTCCCCAGCCGCGAGACGGACCTGCATGACGTCGTCGGGCACGTCGAACATCGCGGCGCAGCGCTGCGGCTGCCGCGTCCGCTGGTGCTGCGCCTGTGTCTCGTCGTCGAGGAACTGTTCGTCAACACGGCGCGCTACGGCGGCGGCGCGGACACCGAGGCGAGTGTGCATATCGAGGCCGACGCCGCCGGCGTGTGGCTGCGCTACGCGGACACCGGGCCCGCCTTCAATCCGCTCGAAGCCCTTGCCCGCGAAGCACTGTCGCGGACCCTCGAGATGCGCCCGGTCGGCGGCCTCGGTCGCATCCTCGTGCACGACCTGAGTTCGGAGGCGCGCTACGAGCGTGTCGGCGAGCGCAATGTCGTGCACCTGCGTTTCGATCCGGCCTGACGGCGTGCTGGCGCCGTCGCTCACAGGCGCCCGACCACCAGCAGCGTCATGTCGTCGGCCTGCTCGGCCAGGCCGGCGTGCGCCCGCACGCTGTCGACGACGGCCGTGATCAGCGCCGCCGCCGGCGCGCCGGCCGCCAGCGGTGCCAGGCAGTCGCCGAGCCGGGCCCGGCCGTACAGCGCGCCGTCGGGGTCCTGCGCTTCCGTGACGCCGTCGGTGACCAGGCACAGCGCCGCCCCGCGCGCGAGCGTCAGTGGCTGGCTCGTGTAGTCGAATCCGTCGACCGTGCACAGCGGTGGCCCCTGGGCCCCCGGCGCCGCTTCGATCTGGCCGTGACCGACGAACAGCGGCGCGTCGTGCCCGGCGTTCGCGTACAACATGCGTCCGCTGTCGAGATCGAGGCAGCCGGCGACGACGGTGACGAACAGGAACTCCGGGTTGTCCTGCGCGATGACGTCGTTCGCGGCGGTCAGCGCGGCACCCGGATCGCCGTCGACGCGCTGTGCGGCGCTTTTGATCTGCGCTTTCGCGAGCGCCATCAGGAGCGCGCTCGGCAGGCCCTTGCCCGACACGTCGCCAATCACGAAGAACAGCCGGCGCGGGCCGAGCAGGAAGAAGTCGTACAGGTCGCCGCCGACGGTCTTCGCCGGTTCGCTGAACGCCGCGAGTTCGAGGCCCGGCGTGCCGGCCAGCGCGTCGGGGCGTGGGAGCATGCCGGTCTGGATGCGCCGCGCGGTGTCGAGTTCGGCCTGCATGCGCAACTGGGCGTCGCGGCTGGCGGCGAGCTGGCTGCGCAGCGCGCGGCGCTGTCGTTGCGCTTCGGCGAGCGTGCTCCCGAGCACTCCGATCAGCACGAGGCCGACGCCGGCCAGCGGGTTCACCGCATCGATCAACAGCCCGGCCTCGACGAACAACCCGATGGCCGCCGCGACGGACGTGGCTGCGCCGAGCGCGACGAGCGCCAGCGCCCGGCCGGGACCCAGCGCCGCCGCGCCGGCGATCGCCACCAGCGACAGCAGCGCCATTACGCCGAGTTCGACCCAGGCCGCCCAGCGCGGCCGCGCGAGCAGGCGCCCGGCGAGCGCGTTCTCGATCGCCTCGGCGTGGATTTCGACGCCGGGCATGCGGCCGAGCGGTGTCGTCACGATGTCCTGCAGGCCGAGGGCGGTGTAGCCGATCAGCACCACGCGACCGGCCACCGATTCCGGGTCGAAGGTGCCGTGCAGGATGTCGGCGGCCGAAATCGCCGGCCGCTCGGTCCAGCGTGAGAAATGCAGCCACCATTCGCCGTTCGCCTCGACCGGGATCCGGATGCCCGCGACGCCAATCTGCTTCACGCCGCGCGCGTCGCTGTCGACGAGCAGCGGCGTGTCACCGAGCAGCCGCAGCGTTTCGACGGCGAGTCCGGGGAGCAGAGTCGGCGTCCCGGGCGTGTCGGCGCTGCCCGTGTCGCCCGCAGGGCCGATCAAGGCCAGCGTCGGCACGCGGCGGAACACGCCGCGCTCGGGTTCCCCGTTCAACAGGCCCTGGCCGCGCGCCGCCTGCGCGATGCGCGGCAGACTCGACAGGACGGCGGGGTAGTGCGGCACGAAGCGGGCCGGATCTTCGCCGAACAGGCGGATATTGGCGGTCGGCGCCGCCGCGGCGGCATGATCCCCGGCCGGCACGCCGGCGGCGCCCAGCACCACCGGTGAACCGCGAATCGCGGCGGCGAGCCGCGCATCGCTGTCGGGCAGATGCGCCGCCAGCGGCGCTTCTGCTGCCGGCGGCAGATCGAGCTGGGCCATCAAGGCCGCCGGCGCGTAGCGGTCGGGCTCGACGAACAGCGCATCGATGGCGATCGCGGCCGGTTGCGCGACGACCAGGCGCTCGATCACCTGTGCGACGCGCGTGCGCGGCCACGGCCACTGGCCGATGTCGCGCAGGCTGCGCTCGTCGATTTCGACGACGACGACGGGGTCCGCCGTCCGCGCGCGCGGGAACCACCGCTGATACGCATCGAAGGTCTCATGCCGCAGCACGCGCTCGAACGGGGTGTCGAAGCCCTGCAGCAAAACGCAGTTGACGAGCAGCAGCAGGACCCCGAGCACGCGCGCATTGAGCGGCGCGCGCCGCGCCGGCGGCGCGACAGCGGGCGCGCTCATGCGCGCGGCTCAGACATCGTCGAGCGGTGACGCTTCCCGATCGAGGCCGGTCCTCTTGGGCAGTTCGAGGGTCGAGGTGAGATCGAAGGCCGCCAGCACCCGCGCATCGGTGACGTCGCGATCGGCGAGCAGATCGGCCACCACGGTGTCCGCGAGATCGCCCCAGGTGGCCTCGGGAATGTGGGCGTACTCGAGCCAGTCGGTGTTGCGGGCCATGATCCAGGCATCCCAGAACTGCATCGCGACGACGAGCTTCTGGTAACGCTGATCACCGCCCTGGCGCAACTGCGAGCGAAAGTCGAGAAAGCCGTCCCCGAGCTTGTCGTAGCGATGTAGCTTGTGCAGCGAAGCGTCACGCTTGAGGGCCGCGGCGAGGCGTCTGCGGAGGGTGTCGTACTGAGCGTCCATGCGAACTCCCGGTTGCCGTGCCGCTGCCAGCATAAACGCGGCTCGACGGTCGACGCCACGTCCACGGGTGGCCTGGCGCGTAGGCGCAGGGCGCGTCTGCTCAGAGCCTGACTTCCAGTCCGTCGTAGGCGGCGAAGACGTCGAGGCGGGGCGCGTCGACGCGCGTGATTTCCTCGAAACGGCGCGTTTCTGCTTCGATGGTCGCGATCCGCGCGTCATCGTGTATCGGTTCGTGATGAAACAGCGCGAGCCGCCTCGCGTTCGCGAGCTGGCACAGTTCGACGCCGACGACGTTGCTCGAGTGGCCCCAGTCCTCCTTCACCGAGATTGCTTCGGCGAACGAATACATCGCGTCGAAGGCGACGAGGTCGGCGTCGCGAAAGAAGTCGATGAAGCCGTCAGTGACATCCGGGTCGTCGAGCTTGTGCTCCGAATCCGTCGAATAGACGAAAGTCTTGCCGTCGTGCTCGAAGCGGAAGCCGTACGAACCCCCGGCGTGGATCTGTTCTTTCGGCAGCACCTTGAGGCCGGCAATCGTGACTTCGACGTCCGGTTCGAGCGTCACGAATTCGATGCGCGCGCCGAGCTGCGAAAAGTCGACCGGGAACGACGGCGCGCCGTGCTGCGCGCGGAAGGCCTCTTCGAGCGTGCGGTGACAGCCATAGATGCGAATGAGATTGCCCGGAATGTAGGCCGGCGCGAACAGGGGGAAACCCATGATGTGGTCCCAGTGCAGATGGGACATGAACACGTGAAAGACATTCGGCGTCGCCGCTCCCTGCCGCGCGAGCACGCTGCCGCCGAACGGGCGCGCACCGGATCCGAGATCGCAGAGGATGTAGTCATGGCTGCCGCCGTCAGGTTCGGTCAGCTCGATTTCGACGCAGCTCGAATGCCCGCCGAAGGTCCCGGCAATCGGGAACGGCAGTTCGGCGGCGAATTTCGCTGCTGCAGCGATGTCGTCGAAGTGGCGGCCCGATGCCGCCAGCAGCGCCTGGGCAATCTTGGCCTCGACCTGACGCGCTGTCAGCGCAATCGGCAGCGATCCGCGCGTGCCCCAGAATCTGATCAGCATGTCAGCCTACCCCGCCGCCAGCGCCTGCACGGCGTCCGCCACCGTCGCGTGGACCGGGAACACCAGGTTGAATCGGGAAATCTCGAGCACTTCGGCGACGACCGGGTGCGGGGCGGCGACGGCGATGCGGCCGCCGCGCGGCTTCGACTGCTTGGCTGCGACCATCAGCACTCGCAGGCCAGAGCTCGAGATGTACTCGAGCGCCGACAAATCGAACAGGAGTGAGGCGCCGCCGGCCTCGCAGTGGGCCAGGTGGGGCTCGACCGCCGCGCGGAAGTCATCGGCGTTCAGATGATCGATCCGCCCGACCGGTCCGAGGACGATCACGTCGCCGATGCGACGCGGACTGAGATCCATGGGCGGCTGGCTCATGCGGTGAATGTCCGCCAGATTCTAGGGCGCACCGGGTAGGCGGGCAATCGGCAGCCCGCCTGCCGCGGCGCCGGCCCGCGCCGACGCCCCGGGGCAGCTTCAGGCAGCCGCCCACCAGCGGTCGACGGCCTGGTTGACCTCGTGCGCATGAAAGCGCGCGACCTGGTTCGATGGTTCGAGCGCTTCCTTATAGAAGAAGTCCGGCAGTTCGTCGTCTGCTTCGGTGAAGCCCGCGGCGAGATTGAACTCGCGCTCGTAACGCAGCGTGTCGCGGCCCAGCGTTTCGTAAAAGCTGTCGGGCAGCTCGGTGCCGAGCGCGGCGTTGATCGATTCCATCACCAGCGGAACGTTAATATTTGTGACGGAACGCCCGAACACGCACAGCCCGAGCGAATCGGCGGCGGCGCACAGCGTCTGGGTCTCCATGCTGACCTTCACCAGTTCGTCGACGCCCTTGTTCGCGCAGTCGTACTTCGCCGCGTTGCCAGTCGTGTGATCGGCGCCCTGGGCGGTCACCATCATCGAGATACCGGTGACTTCGATCACCCGCGGGTCATAGGCGCTGATTGCCTGCTTCTTGATCGTCGGCGTGCGCGCCACCTTGTAATGCGCGCCGACGCGCGCGGTGCCCTGGGCCCACAGGCGGCCCAGTTCGCTGCCGGCGCGGATCTCGTCCATCACCGAGTGGAGGAAACCGACATCGCCGAACGGCGCGAGGCCCGCGTCCATCAGCACGCCCATCGTTGCGCCGGTTTCGATGGTGTCGATGCCGAGATCGTTGGCGAGGTAGTTCAGATGCGCGAGGTCGTCCGGATCGCTCAGGCCACAGTTCGTGCCCATCAGGCCGAGCGTCTCGTATTCGACGGGCGAGGAGATCTCCTTGCCGTCCTTGTCGGCGTAGACATTGCTGCACTCAATCATGCAGCCGGGCATGCAGGCATGGGCGGTCACGCCGCCGCGCGCGGTGTTCTGCTCGCGGATGAAGTCGCCGCCCATCTTCAGTACGCCGGTCAGCGGGTCGACCTGGCGACCGGACGTGAAATTGTTGACCGGCAGGCCGCCGACGCGATTCGTGTAGTCGGCCATCATCGCGGTGCCGTAGTCGCGCAGCACGCCGACCGCCTCGTCCGCCTTGATCAACGCGCCGTACTGCTTCACGCCCTGCAGCACCTTCTTGCGATCGTGGAACGCCGGCATGCGGTCGAGTTCGCAGACGATCGCCTTGACCTTCTTGCTGCCCATCACCGCGCCGACGCCGCCGCGCGCAGCGAGCCGCGACGGGCGGTCATCGGTGTCGCTGAACGAGATGCCGGCCAGCAGGCCCTGGTACTCGCCGACCGGCCCGCAGATCGCGAGGCTGACCTTCTTGCCGTACTTCTCGTGCAGCTTCGCCGCCGTCTCGAACGTGCCCTGGCCGAGATAGTCCGTGCCGGAGTCGAAATGAATGCTGCCGTCCTTGCGCAGGTGGATGACCACCCAGTCAGGCGACGCCCCGTAAAGCGTGAAGCCGGCGATGTTCAGGTGTCCCATGGCGAGTCCGAAGGAGCCGCCCGCGTTCGCTTCCTTGACGCCGCCGGTCAGCGGGCTCTTGCAGCCGACGCTGGTCCGGTTCGCGTTGGACCAGTTGCTGCCGGCGAAGGGGCCGGCGGAGAAGATCAGCGGATTCTCTGGCGACAGCGGGTCGACGGTGGCCGTGCCGAGTTCACAGAGGGTTTTCGCGATGAAGTAGCGACCGGCGCGTGCAATCTGCTCGCCGCTGAAGGTTTCTTCGCGGGTGCTGTGGCCGGTCAGGTCGATGTGGAGATATCTGCGCATGCTGCTGGTCCTCGGTGTCTGTCGCGCTGGGCGCGGGGCCGATCCCGGCGGGGCGCCGGTCCGGTCTGGGCTGAGCGCTATTCTAACGCCGGCGCGTGGGTCACCAACCATTGGCCTCGTGCAGTTTATGCCGCAGGTGCCCGTCGCGGCGCGGGATCAGTTCAGGTCTCGGCATGATGCCGCAACAGATTGTGATAAACCCCGGTCAGCGAGAGGAGCACCGGATCGGTCGGCGCGCGTTCGCGCGTCAGGGCCTGAATTGCGTCATCGAGGTCGAGGAGCGCTGTCCGCACATCGGTGTCCCGCACGAGACTCTGGATCCAGAAGAACGAGGCCAACCGCTCGCCGCGGGTCACCGGCGTGACCTGGTGCAGGCTGCTCGCCGGGTAGAGCACCAGGTCGCCCGCGGCGAGTTTGACCTCCTGCACGCCGAAGCAGGTGTCGATTTCGAGCACCCCGCCGTCGTAAGCCTCCGGCGGCGACAGGAACAGGGTGGCCGAGAGGTCGCTGCGGAACAGGGTGCCGGTGCCGGGCAGCCGCATCAGCGCACCATCGACGTGCGCGCCATAGGTTTCGCCGACACCGTAGCGATTGAACCGAGGCGGGTAGATCAGGCGGGGGAGCGCGGCGGCCACGAAGCGGGGCGTCGCCTCGAGTCGCTGCAACACCGAGCCGACGATCCCGGCCGCCTGCGCCGCGTGTTCATCCGCCTGCCGGTTGTGTTTGACGCTGCGGCCGAGGCTTCCCGCCGTCCGGCTGCCATCCTGCCAGGGCAGGGCCTCGAGCGCCGAACGCAGCGCGGCGACCTCGTCGTCATTGAACAGGTTTGCGATCGTGATCAGCATCAGTCGGCACCTCGACCGGTCACGAACAGATCGGCATCGCGCGCCGTGCGCAGATCCGCGCAGCCGGTGACGGCCATGGTCAGTGCGAGTTCTTCGCGCAGCAGCTTGAGCATGTGCGCGACGCCGAGCGCGCCGGCGACGGCGAGCGCAAAAATCTGCAGCCGGCCGATCAGCACCGCGTCGGCCCCGGCCGCGATGGCCTTGAGGACGTCTGCGCCGCTGCGCACGCCACCGTCGAACAGCACCGCGCACGTGTCGCCGAGCACGGATCGAATCCGTGGCAACGCATCGAAGCTCGCCACCACGCCGTCGATCGTGCGACCGCCGTGATTGGACACCACGACCCCGGCCACGCCGAGTTCGCGACACACCCCGGCGTCCGCTTCGTGCAGGATGCCTTTGACCACCACCGGCACTGTGCTCGTCTCGACCAGCCAGCACAGATCCTCCCGTCGCACGGCTGCCGCCCGGTAGCGCCCGAAGGGGGTGTCGGCATGGGCGAAGCAGGGCGGCGGGTCTGCGCTCAGACCCGGCGGCATCGTGAAACCGGCGCGCAGTGCCCGCCGGCTCGGCAACTGCACCGCGGCATCGACCGTCACGACGATGGCACTGCAGCCCGCGCGCTCGGCGCGCCGCAATCGCGCCAGGCTGTCGGTGCGGTCCGCCCCGAGCCACAGCTGATACCACCAGCCGGCGGTGGCCGCAGCCGCAACCTCCTCGAGCGGCCGCGTCGCGAGACTGCTCAGCACGAGCGGCGTGTCCGTAGCGGCGGCGCCGTGCGCGATGTCCACTTCGGCGCCGGGATGGACAAGTCCCTGGCAGGCGACCGGCGCGAGCAGCAGGGGATGCGCCAGCGGCCGTCCGAGCACCGTGACCGTCGTGCTCGCGTGGTCCAGCCTGGCGAACACGCGCGGCTTGAGCCGCGCGCGGTCGAGCGCTTCGCGATTCCAGCGCAGCGTCCGGTCGTCGCCGCTGCCGCCCGCGAGGTAGGCGAGCGTCGGCGCCGCCAGATGCTGCGCGGCGAGGGTCTCGTAGTCTTCCGCGCCGCGGATCCCGGGCGGGATGCGATCCACGGGCGGACTCTTCGAATCGATCATGGCGGACACCGAAGATTGGCAAAGGGCGCGCCCGACGAATTCTGCCGTGCGCGCAGTTGCGGACGCCCCGTTCCAGGAGGGACCGGGGCGCCGCACGACTCAGAAGTCGTAATTCAAGGTCACGCGCACATTGCGGGCGTCCCCCTTGTACAGGAAGCTGCCCGACTGGTAGCCGGCCACAAAGTAGTCTTCGTTGGTGATGTTGCCGGCGTTGATGCGCACGTTCGCGTCCTTGTTGATTCGGAAGTCCGCGAAAAGATCGCCGACCGCGTAGTCCGGAATCGGCTGCGTATAGCGATTGAGCGCATCGAAACTCGGTGCGGTATCGGGTTGGCCGGCGAAGCGCTCACCCTCGTATTTCATTGCCGCGCCGACGGCGAAGCGCTCGGTGGCCTGGAAGCGCAGCTGGAACGACGCCGTGACATCGGCGAAGTTGCTGAGCGTTTTGCCGATGCGGGTCGGATTGTTCGACTCCTTGATTTTCGCGTCCATCCACGCCACGCCGCCCTGGGCGGACAGGCGTTGCGTGATATTGCCGGCGAGACCGAGTTCGACGCCGTTGATGCGGCTCCTGCCGGTGTTCAGGGTGCCGAGATTGTCGTAGCGGTTCGGATCGCCGGGGTTGGTGATCGCGGTTTCGAACACGTCGTTCTTGTTGATGCGGAAGATGGCCGCGGTCGCGAGCAGCTTCTGATCGAACAGGTTCCACTTGGTGCCGAGTTCGAAGCTTTCGGTCTCCTCGGGCGCGCCGCTGAACTCCCCGTCCGGCGCGACGGCGAGACCGCCGTAGGCGCCGCTGGTGCCGACGTCCGACTCGCCGCCATTGATGTCCGCCGCAGTCGCGAACGCGAAGTAGGCGTTGGCGTAGGGCAGGAACTTGAAGGTCAGACCGGCGTGATAGCTCCAGATCGAATCATCGAGATCGAAGCGCGCCTCGCGGCCGGCAGTGTTGCGCGTCAGCAGATCATAGGTGTAGTCGTCATGACGGACGCCGCCGAAAGCCGACCAGCGCGCGGTGAGATCGATCGTGTCCATCAGCGAATAGGCGACCGTCTGAATGTTCCAGTCGCTGTCGTAATTGCCCTTGGCGATCACGCGTTGCATGAAGCCGTTGATGTTCGGCACCGGTCCGCCGTTGACCTGCGTCGCGCAGAAGCCATCGTCGGGGGCGGTCCCGGGATCGTTGCCGTCGGGGAATTTGCAGTTCGGCGTATTGGCGACGTTGAACACACCGTTCACGGCCTTGTGATCGGTGTATTCAAGACCGAAGTTGAACTGGTGCAGCATGCCGAACAGCGTGCGGTCGACGAACAGGTTGGTCTGGTTCGCGAGGTAATCGATATCCTGCCAGCCTTGATGGGTGCTGAGAGAGATTGCCTCGAAGGCGCCACCCGGACTGCTGCGATCGGTGGTGCGCAAACGCGCACCGATCGCCACATAGCGGTTCGCGGCCTGGCCGAGACGCGTGGCGTTCGCGAGTCTTGTCGCGGGATCGAACGCGTAGGAGAGCCGGGCAGTGACCGTATCGATGTCGGAGCCAAGGAGGTCCTCGTTCTGCGCATAGACCGGGACGCCGGTCGCCGGACGGCGGTCACCATTGGCGACACTGCCGGTCAGGAAGAAGCCGAGGTCGGGCGTGTCTTCGGCGCGCAGCACGTAGACGTCGAACAAGGCCGAAAACTTCGCGTTCGGTTCATAGAGGCCTGACAGCGCGAGCCCGATGCGCTCGCGATCGGCCGGATCGCGATCCGGCACATCTTCATAAGCGTGCAGGAAGTTGCCGCGCACGGCGAAGTTCTCGCCCAGCGGCTGGTTGACGTCGATCGTCGTGCGGTGGTGAGCATCGGTGCCGACGGCAGCCGAGAGCTTTGCGAAACTGTAGTCGCGGCTCGCCTGCTTGGTGATCGAGTTCACCGCGCCACCCGTCGTGCCGCGGCCACCGAAGCTCGAGTCCGGGCCCTTGGAGATTTCGACCTGCTCGACGGCAAAGCTCTCGCGAATGCTCATGCCGGGATCGCGCAGACCGTCGACGAAGACGTCGCTGCGCGCTTCCTGACCGCGGATGATGTAGCGGTCGCCGAAGGCGTTGCCGTTCTCCCCGGTACCGACCGTGATGCCGGGCTGGGTGTCGAGGATTTCGCGCAGATCCGTGTAGCCGGAATCCTCGATCTGCTTTTTCGTCAGCACCTGGATGTTCTTCGGCGTCTCTGCGATGTCCTTGCGGTAGCGGGCGTCGCCGGACTTTTTCGCCTTGTAGGGCGCACCGGGCTCGGCGTAAGGATTGGTGTCGAGCGTGCGGTCCTGCACCGACACGGTATCCAGGTCGACGACGTCGGTGTCGTCCGCGGCCATGGCCTGCGGTGCGAGCACGACGGAGCTGAGGCCGAGGACGAGTGCCGTGCGGCACAGCTCGGACTGGGGGGTACGGACCTGTTCGCGTAGCGAACGGGGTTTGCGGACGAATATAGACATCGCTTTCTCCCTATGGGTTGGTTCGGGGTCTGGCGGCGGCTACTACCCTCTGGAAACTGGCTCGATTTGGTTTGGCGCTAGTGGTCTGTCAGCAACGAGTACTCGATCGGCACCGACAGTGTCAGGCTGCGTTTGCCCATGGACGTCGGAATCGCCGGCAACGGACTCGCGCGCGTCAGCATGCGTTCCGCGGCATGGTCGAGATCTGCATGGCCCGACGATCGCTCGATGCTCGATCCGACCACGCTGCCCTGCGCGTCGATGGTGAACTTGAGCACGACGCGTCCCTCGACCTTTTCCTTGCGCAGCGCCGCGGGATACACCTTGAAGCGGTTCAGGCGCTGCAGCAGCGCGGCGAAATAGGCCCGATTGTCCGCCGGATTGCCGGTGCTGCCTGCCGCACGCTGCGGCGCTGTGGTCGGCGCCGCGGCGGCAGTGGCAGATGCGGTGCCGGCGGCGGCAGCCGTCGTGGCGGCAGCGGCCGGTGCCGGCGCCGATGGCGCAGGAGTGAACTTGCGTGGCGGCGAGGGTGCTGCCGGCACGGGTGACTCGGTCCGCTCCGGTGGCGCAGGCGTCGGCTGCGGCATCGGGGTGGGCGCTGGCGCGACTTCGCGCGCGGCGCGGGCGGCCGTCGTCGTCAACGGGCGTGGTTCGGCCTTCGCCGCGAGCGCGGCGGACGGGCGTTTCGCCCGTGGTGCGGGTTTGGATGGCGCAACCGGTTGGGGCGGCCGGGGCGGGGTGCGCATCGCGAGAGGAGCGGCGGATGCGGGTTTCGCACGCGCCGGCGCCGGGCTTGCCGCCGGCGCCTGAATGATCTGCCCCATGATCGGCGCCGCCGCGCTCAGCGGCGGCGGCTCGCGGTGCGCGGCCAGCAGCGCGGCAAGTACCAGCGCATGCAGCACCAGCACGCTGACGAGATCGAACGGGCCGACCTGCTGCGGGGCGATGTCCACGTCAGCGCGCTGCTGCCGGATCGGTGACGAAACCGATCCGCGTGAGGCCGGCCGCCGAGACCGCCGACATCACGCGGACGACCTTGCGATAGGGGGTGGCCCCGTCGGCCCGAAGATGGATTTCGGGTGGAGGTGTCGCGTCACGCAGCGCATCGAGTCGCGGCGCGAGCGCCTTCCAGGGCAGCCTTTCGCGATTCCAGTAGAGCGCGCCGCTCGTATCGACGGACAGTGCAATGGTGTCCGGCTGGACCTCGTTCAGGACGCTCGTCGCCTTCGGCAGGTCGATCTTCACCGCATGGGTCAGCAACGGCGCCGTGACCAGCAGCACGATCACCAGCACGAGCATGATGTCGATCAGCGGGACCATGTTGATGTCCGCGTTGGCCTGCTCACGGCCATGGCGCGCGCTTGCGCGGATCATGCGCGCTCCGCCGTCAGCGTCGCGGAACCGCGCCACAGGCACGCGTCGGCAAACTTCTCCAGTTCGGCAATCTGCAGCCGTATCTGGCGCTGGAAAGCGTTGTAGGCGAGCCCGGCCGGAATCGCGACGGCGAGGCCGCAGGCGGTCATGATCAACGCTTCACCGATGGGCCCGGCGACCTGGTCCAGCGAGCTCTGGCCGGTGGCCGCAATCCGCAGCAGTGCGTGGTAAATGCCCCAGACCGTCCCGAACAGGCCGACGAAAGGTGCGCTCGAGGCGATCGACGCGAGCGCTGTCTGGCCCGCTTCGAGGCTCGCCACCTCATCGTCGAGGCGATGCTGCAGCGCGCCGCGTGCTGCTTCGCCCGTGCTGCCGTCGCCGTGGCGGGCACTGGCGATGCGCGCGAGCGGGGCTCTGCGCGCATGGTCCTCGACGATGCGCGGGCGGCTCGCCGGGTCCGTCGTCGCGGTGAGGGCGCTCAGGAAGCGACGGTTGTCCCGGCGCATTGTCGCCGTCCGGCGCAGGCGACCGACGATCACGGCCCAGCTCAGAACCGACATGCACAGCAGAAGGCCGAAGAGGCCGAGGCCCACCGCGTCCGCATGCGCGAGGAAATGGACGAAGCCGAGCGTTTCTTCTGGCGTGGCGGTCGGTGTCATCTGCATTCTCGTCTGGCTTGGTGGCACGCTGGCGCTGGGGAGCGTCCACGCGGTGCAGGGTTACTTGGTCAGGATCAGCTTGCCGCTCGACGTGCGCCGCAGGCGATACAGCGTTCCTTCATGCCTGATGCGGATCTCCTCGTGTTCCGCCATCAATTCGCGCGACGCGTACTCCGGTGACGCACTTGCACCGTCCGCGGCGGACGCGGTGCCGTGATCCGGTAAATCGCCCTCAGGCCGGCGCGCTGGCATGCTCAATCAATCCGTTTCAATCGTGGTGCACGTTCCGCCGTCGGGGAGACCGCGGGACGACGGTACTCGCGCAGCCCCCGCTGCGCAGCGTGCGACCTTCCCGGCGACAGGGGCCTGGGATGGTCTGGATAATTAACTTAATACGAATCATTCGCATTAGCAATAGCATAAACGGGCGTGCCGCTGCCGGCCGAACTGCCCGCTGCCACAAGCGACATCGGTCGCCACGGCACGGCGACCGGAACGTTCCGGCCCCGACGCCCGCGGGCGTTGCCGTCCCGGCGGCGGACGCGCCGGGGCGGCATGCGCCGGGACCAGCGGCGGACAGCGACATCAGGCGGAGGCTGACCGACCTGTTGCGATCTGATCGGCGGGGCATGTGTGCTCGTGGCGCCCGGTGCCGTTGCCAGGCGAAGGGGCGAGTTGCGCCTGGACGCTGGCAGGCCGCATCGGCGTGGTGATTCGAATGATGGGCGGACCGGTTGAAGTGGCACCTTGCCAGCATCGCCGTGCCGCGAAGACCGAAGCCGCCAGCGTCATGAGCCGCAGGCGTGGCGGGTGCCTGGCCGTATCGCCCGGTTGCCCGTTGGGGCGGATGCCATGACCCGTGTAGCGCGGCCTCGTCGGCCGGCTGCTCGCCGCGGGTACCCGCCTCGATCGGTTGCCCGGACAGCCCGGAAGACGGCAAGGCGAAACGTCGTCCTGGAGAGGCTGAGGTCAGGCGCTGAAGTTTCGGCAGTCCTGCAGGCGTGCATGAATCGCGGGTGCGGTGACCCGCTGGCGCGGCCTCGCGTCAGCGAGGCCTGGATTGGTACTCCCTAGGGGGTTCGAACCCCTGTTCTCGCCGTGAGAGGGCGATGTCCTGGGCCACTAGACGAAGGGAGCCTTGTGACAGGCCAGTATTATATAAGGGACGAGGCCGCCAGGTCAGCCGTCTTTTCGCAATGCGTCGCGCACAGCGACGCCCGATCGGATTAAAATCGGGCACCAGCGCCCGCGCGGCGCCCGCCTGGTCAGGGTTGCGAACCCCGGCAGGTGGTGCGTGCGCCGGGTGCCGTCCGTGTCCCGGCCCTTTGTCCCGTCTCCGCCGGGCGCCGCCGGACCCCATTTGGCGAGAGGAAATATCCGTCTTGATCGAACCAGCGAACCACGCCGACAACGTCGTCCAGTTGCGCCCCCAGCCGCGCATCTACGCGCGCAGCGAGCACACGATTTCCCGCAAGTACGTCTCGGAGAGCGCGCTCAAGGTCCTCTACCGTCTCGACAAGGCCGGCTTCCAGGCCTACCTGGTCGGCGGCAGCGTGCGGGATCTGCTGCTCGGCCGCGAACCGAAAGATTTCGACATCGCCACCAATGCGCTGCCCGAACAGGTGCGCGAACTGTTCCGCAACTGTCGCCTGATCGGGCGCCGCTTTCGCCTCGCCCACGTCCAGTTCGGGCGCGAAATCATCGAGGTCGCGACCTTCCGCGCGCAGCATGACGGCGACACCGAAGGCGCGGCGATGACCGACCAGGGCCGCATCCTGCGTGACAATGTCTATGGCACGCTTGAAGAGGATGTGTGGCGGCGTGATTTCACGGTCAATGCGCTGTATTACAACATCGCCGATTTCTCGATCGTCGATCACGTCGGCGGGGTCGAGGATCTGCGCGCCGGCCGCATGCGGCTCATCGGCGATCCCGACAAGCGCTATCGCGAAGATCCGGTGCGGATGCTGCGCGCCGTGCGCTTTGCGACCAAGCTCGGCTTCCTGCTCGACCAGGCGACGCTGGCCGCGATTCCGCGCCTGCGCCATCTGCTCGAAGACATCGCCCCCGCGCGCCTCTTCGACGAGATGCTGAAGCTGTTCCAGGGCGGCGTGGGTCTGCAGACTTTCGAAGCGCTGCGTCATCACGGGCTGTTCCACTGCCTGTTTCCGCTGACGGACGAGCATCTGGACGGCGGCGAAGGCGAGTTCGCGCAACGGCTCATTGCCGCCGCCCTGCGCAGCACGGACGCGCGCGTCGCCGACAACAAACCGATCACGCCGGCCTTCCTGCTCGCGGCCCTGCTGTGGCATGTCGTCGAAGAGGAAGCCGAAAAGCTGGTCGCCAACGGCGTGACCGCACATGACGCGCTGGGCTTTGCCGCCGACACCGTGATCTCGAAGCAGATTGCGCGGATCGCGATGCCGCGACGCTTCAGCAACGTCACACGCGAAATCTGGGCCCTGCAGTCCAAACTCGAGAAGCCGACGCCCAAGCGTATCCCGCGCGCGCTCGAGCATCCGCGTTTCCGTGCCGCCTACGATTTCCTCGTGCTGCGCGCCGAAGCCGGCGATCCGGTGCAGGAAGAAGCCACGTTCTGGACCGAGTTTCTCGCCGCCGAAGAAGGCGATGCGCGCGAAACCCTGCTGCAGAACCTGCGCAGCCAGCCCGAGGGTGCACGCACGGGCGTGTCCGCGAAGCGTCGGCGCCGTCGCCGCCGCCGGCCACCCGCCGTCGCAGAGTGACGGGCCGTGACGTCCGCCGGGCCGGTGCCCGTCTATGTCGGCATCGGCGCGAACCTCGATGATCCCGTGCAACAGGTGACGAGCGCGCTGCGCGAGCTCGCTGCCCTGCCACAGACCAGCCTGACGAAAGCCTCCTCCTTGTACCGCACGCCACCGATGGGCCCGCCCGATCAACCTGACTACATCAATGCGGTCGCCGCGCTCGAGACCACGCTGGCGCCGCTCGCGTTGCTCGACGAACTGCAGCACCTCGAGCAGTTGCACCGGCGCGTGCGCGGTGCCGAGCGCTGGGGGCCGCGCACGCTCGACCTCGATCTGCTGCTGTACGGCGACGAGTGCATCGCGCATCCCCGCCTGAGCGTGCCGCATCCGGGACTCGCGCAGCGCGCCTTCGTGCTGCTGCCGCTCGCCGAAATCGCGCCGGCCGTGACGGTGCCCGGGCTCGGGCCGGTGAGCGCCCTGTGCGCCGCCGTGTCGGCCGACGGAATCTCGCGCCTGTGACCGCGCCCGCCGCCGAGGGCAATGCGCCGGCAGCCGCGCGCTTCATCGCCATCGAAGGCCCCATCGGGGTCGGCAAGACCAGCCTGGCGCGTCGACTGGCCGCGACCTGGCAGACCGAACTGCTGCTGGAGGGCGCGGCCGAGAATCCGTTTCTGCCGAAATTCTACGAGGACCCGCGTCGCTATGCGCTCGCGACCCAGCTCCACTTCCTGTTTCAGCGCACGCGTGAGCTGCAGGCGCGCAGCCAGGCGGATTTGTTCGCGCCGCGCCTGACCGCCGACTTCCTGTTCGAGAAGGATCGGCTGTTCGCGCGCGTCGCGCTCGATGACGACGAGTTCGCGCTGTACCAGGAAATCTACCAGCGCGTGGTGCAGACGCTGCCGGGGCCGTCGCTGGTGATCTATCTCCAGGCCTCGGTGCCGACCCTGCTCAAGCGTGTGGCCCGTCGCGGCATCGATTACGAACAGGGCATCGAAGCCGACTACCTCGCGCGACTGTGCACGGAATACGTCGAGTTCTTCTACCGCTACGACGACACACCGCTGCTGATCGTCAACGCCGAGGAGATCAACCTGGTCGACAACGACGAGCATTACGCGCTGTTGCTCGCCGAGATCGAACAGGGCGTCGTCGGGCGGCGTTATTTCAATCCTGGCGTATAGTCCGGTGACCACGATCCCGCTCGCGATTCCCGCTGACCCATCGGCAACTTCCCGGCGATAGCGCCTGATGCAGCGGGTGCCGCTGCGCTAGACTGACAAGGTTGAACCTATGAACTCGAAGCATCATTCATGAAGACGGTTTTTTCGGTAGAGGACCTGCGCGCGCAGATTGCGGCGTGGCGACGGGACGGCAAGACGGTGGCGTTCGTGCCGACGATGGGCAATCTGCACGAGGGGCACATCTCGCTGCTGAAGACGGCCCGCACGCGCGCCGATCACACGGTGGTCAGCATTTTCGTCAATCCGATCCAGT
>LNFM01003236.1_pt1 | contig 32486 bp, 20 predicted proteins | sample 596031 | NCBI WGS metagenome assembly LNFM01 (sample SAMN04254537, study PRJNA301005) | activated carbon metagenome | isolation source: dual media filters at the Ann Arbor, Michigan drinking water treatment plant | place: USA: Ann Arbor | reverse complement strand
TCGAGCTCGTCGACCGTTCGGCGCGGCGCGTCCGGTACCTCCGCGTCTCGCTGACCGACCGCTGCAACTACCGCTGCACGTACTGCATGCCGGAGCAGGCCCCGGACTACGGCCCGCGCGCCGAGCTGCTCCGCCTCGAGGAGGTCGAGCAGGTCGTGGCGGCCTTCGCCCGCGGCGGGGTCGAGCGGGTGCGCCTCACCGGCGGCGAGCCGACGCTGCGCCGCGGGCTCGTCGAGCTGGTCGCCCGCCTGTCGCAGCTCCCGACGCGCGATGGTCGGCTCGAGGTCGTCATGACCACGAACGGCGAGCGCCTCGAGGGCCTCGCGCAGCCCCTCGCGGCGGCGGGCCTGCACGCGGTGACCGTCAGCCTCGACAGCCTCGACCCCGCGCGCTTCGCCGCGATCACCCGCCGCGGGCACCTCGATCGGGTGCTCGCCGGGATCGAGGCGGCGCGTGCCGCCGGCTTCGCGTCGGTCAAGCTCAACACGGTGGCGGTCCGCGGCTTCAACGACGACGAGCTCTCGGCGATCGCCGAGTACGCGTGGGCGCGCGACGTCGTGCCGCGCTTCATCGAGCTGATGCCGATGTCCGGGGGCGAGCTGTTCGTGCCCGGCACGCTCATGCCCGCCGCCGAGGTCCGGGCTGCCATCGCGCAGGGCCTCGACGGCGCGCTGCGGCCCGTCGACGGCGGCACGGCGCGCGGGGCAGGGCCCGCGACCTACCACGCGGTCGTCGGTGGCCGATGGGCCGGCCGCGTCCTCGGCACCATCGGCGCGATGACCGAGAACTTCTGCGCGGGCTGCAATCGCCTGCGCATCTCCGCGACCGGGCAGCTCCACGGCTGCCTGGCCCACGACGACGCCGGCGATCTGCGCGCGGCGCTGCGCGGCGCGGCGCTCCGCGGTGAGGACGGCCAGCCGGCCCTCGACCGGGTCGTTCGCACCGTCCTCGGAACCAAGCGTGACGGACACGGGTTTCAACCCGATGGTACCGGCGGCCCCCGCAAGGCAATGATCAGCATCGGAGGATGAGACCATGGCACTCCCCGTCGGAACCAAGATCGGAATCGGTGTCGTCCTCGCTGCGGCACTCGGCTATCTCGTGCTGTCGGACACGGGCGAGGGCGTGCTCGAGTACATGTACGTCGACCAGCTGATGGGCGACGTCCAGAAGTACGAGCACCGCACGCTCAAGGTCCACGGCCTCGTCGTGGCCAAGTCGATCGAGCGGAAGAAGGGCACCACGGGCGACCTGCGGTTCGTGGTCGAGTACAACGGCCAGCGGCTGCCGGTGCACTACACCAACATCCCGCCCGACACCTTCCAGGAGGAGGGCGAGGTCGTGCTCACCGGCAAGCTCGTCGATGGCGTCTTCGAGTCCGACGAGATGTCGGCGAAGTGCCCGTCGAAGTACGAAGAAGAGGCCGGCAAGGCCGCGATGTCCGAGCTCGGGAAGGGGGGCTGAAGCATGTCGATCTCCACCTTCGGCACCGTCTCGATGCTGGTGCTGTTCCTGCTGTCGGTCGCCACCGTCGCCCTCGCGGTGGTCGGCGCGGCGCGCAAGTCCGAGCGGATGATCGAGGGCGCGGTGCAGGGCATCCACGGGATCCTCGGCGTCGCGGTGCTCGGCTCGATGCTGCTCGAGTACGCGTTCCTCGCCGGCGAGACCAGCATCCAGTACGTGCACCACAACAGCCATCCGGCGATGCCGGTGCTGTACAAGATCACCGCCTTCTGGGGCTCGCTCGACGGCAGCCTGTTGTTCTGGGTGCTGCTGCTGAGCCTGTTCTCGTCGCTGGCGGTGCGGGCCAATCGCACGCGTCACCGGGTGCTCATCCCCCACGCGGTCGCGATCCTCGCCACGATCCTGGCGTTCTTCGCCGCGCTCTTGGTGTTCATGAAGAACCCCTTCGAGCCGTGGCTCCTGCCCGACCAGGCGCCGGTGCAGCCGAAGGGGCTGAACCCGCTGCTGCAGAACCCATACATGGTCTGCCACCCGCCGAGCCTCTACCTCGGCATGGTGTCGCTCGCGGTGCCGTACGCGTTCGGCATGGCCGCGCTCATCACCGGGCAGGTCGACGAGGCGTGGCAGCGCAGCGTGCGGCGCTGGACGCTGTTCGCGTGGCTGTTCCTCGGCGTCGGCCTCGTGCTCGGCGGGCTCTGGGCGTACGAAGAGCTGGGCTGGGGCGGGTACTGGGCGTGGGATCCGGTCGAGAACGCCGGCCTGCTCCCGTGGCTGACCTGCACCGCGTTCCTGCACTCGATCATGGTCCAGGAGCGCCGGGGCATGCTCAAGGTGTGGAACCTGGTGCTGGTGATCATCTCGTTCTTCCTGACGATCTTCGGCACGTTCCTCACCCGCAGCGGCGTGGTCCAGAGCGTCCACGCCTTCGGCGAGGACCCTGCGCTGGCGTGGACGTTCGGCGGCTTCATGGTCGTGATCCTCGTCGGCTCGTTCGGCCTGCTGTTCTGGCGGCGCAAGCTGCTGCGCTCGCGCCACGAGCTCGAGAGCGTCATCAGCCGCGAGTTCGCGTTCCTGCTCAACAACTGGATGTTCCTGATCTGCGCGCTGTTCGTCGCCGGGGCGACGATGTACCCGACGTTCACGCAGTGGTCGGGCTACCTCGCGGAGAACTACGAGTGGTACCGCGAGACGATGTTCTCGCTCGGGATCTACGACGAGGCCGCGTGGCTCAACGCGGCGCTCGAGGGCCGGCCGCCGCCGTGGGGGCGCGTCACCATCGGCCCCGCGTTCTTCAACCACTACATGACGCCGCTCGGGGTCGCGCTGCTGTTCCTCACCGGCGTCGGTCCGCTGGTGGCGTGGCGCAAGACCAGCACCGAGTCGCTCGTCGACCAGTTCAAGTTCCCGCTGGTCGCCGGCGTGGTCGCAGTGCTGATCGCCGCCTTCGGCATCCCGCTGGTCCGCACCGACGGCGGCTTCGAGGTGCTCTCGGGCTGGGGCCTGACCTGCTTCGGCCTCTGCGGGTTCGTGTTCTGGACGATCGTCCAGGAGTTCTACCGCGGCGTCGCGGTGCGCCGACGCAACCGCCCGCAGAGCGTGGTCGATGCGCTCATCGGCCTGGTCGTCCGCGCGCGGCGTCGCTACGGCGGCTACATCGTCCACCTCGGCATCGTGCTGATGTTCTTCGGCTGGGCCGGCAACTCGTACAAGCTCGAGCGCAAGCTCGGCATCTACCCCGGCGAGGTCATCACGCTGGGCGACTACGAGATCGAGTACATGGGCGCGGCCGCGACCCAGGACTGGCAGAAGGACATGATCACCGTCGAGCTGTCGGTGCGGCGCGACGGTGGGCACGCCGGCGACCTGCGGCCGGCGAAGTGGTGGTACTACCAGCTGCCCGACCAGCCCACGACCGAGGTCTCGCGGCTGATGCGGCCCGGAGGTGACGTCTACGCATCGATCGCGGATGTCGACATGACCACCGGCTGGACGCGGCTGAACCTCTACTACAACCCGCTGGTGAACTGGGTGTGGGTCGGGTTCGCGCTGCTCCTCGGCGGTGGCCTCGTCTGCATCGGTGCGAAGCGCGAGGAGGCCGAGGGCGGTGGCTGAGGTGATGCCTTCGTCGTCGGCCGCCTCCGTCGGCACGCGCGCCGGCCTGCGCACGCTGTGGGTCGTCGCCGGCGGCGTCGTCCTGCTCGGGCTCTTCCTCGTCGTCGTCGCGGGGGCGCGCCCCGAGGTGCCGACGCTCGGGCTCCTGCTCGTGGGCCTCGCGCTCGTCGCCTGCCTGCGGGCGCTGCATCGCATCGTCGGTGCGCTGGTGCGCGACGACCTCGCGGTCGTGGTGGACACCGCCAGCGAGTACGGCGGCGCGTCGCAACGCGAGCTCCGCGAGGAGCGGCGACGCCTGCTGCGGGCGATCAACGAGCTGCGCTTCGACCACGAGATGGGCAAGCTCTCGCAGGTCGACTACGAGGCGGTGCGGCAGGGCTACGAGCTGCGCGCGATCGAGGTGATGCGGCAGCTCGAGGGCGGCGCGTCGCTGCACCCGGAGCTCGCGGCGCGGCTCGGCGTCGTGGCGCCCCAGCCAGGTTCGCCGGCGCCCGACGCGGTCGCGGAGCCAGTCGCAGAGCCCGGGGCAGATCCGATCGTGGTGACCAAGGCCGACCCCGAGGAGGCGCCGGAGGCCGCAGACGCGTCGACGCCCGCGGACCCGAGCGTCCTCGCCGAGGACGACGCCACCTCCCGGACCTGCTCGACGTGCGACGCCATCAACGACGCAGACGCCCGCTTCTGCAAGCACTGCGGGAAGGAACTCGCCGCATGAGGACGCTTCGCACCATCGTCGCCGCCGTGGCCCTGTCGGGGGCCGCGCTCGTCGGCGGGAGCTCCGTCGCGGGGCCGCCGCCCGGCGGACCACCGATCGATCCGCGGGCGATGTCCGGGATCCCGCGCGCCGATCCGCAGCTGCCCGCGGGCACGATCACCATCCGCGTCCTCGACGGCGGCTTCGATGCCCCCGCGACCGACGTCGAGGTCACCGTCGAGGTGACCGGGGCCGACGGCAAGACCGAGACGCGCACCGCCAAGACCGACGCGCAGGGCCGCGCTACCGTGGCCGATCTGTCGGCGTTCATCGGCGGCACGGCGGTCGCGAAGGCCACGCGCGGCGGCGAGGCGATGAGCTCGCAGCCGATCCAGCTGTTCGCGGAGGCGGGCTCGCGCGTGATGCTCGTCGCCGCGAAGGCCGGCGCCACCGCGGGCGCGGGCTCGACGGGCGCGCCCAAGCACGGCGAGGCGGGTGGCCCCGAGGTGCCGCAGCCCGGCACCGCGTTCGTCCTCGACGGCACGCCCGCCGGCGAGCTCGTCGTCGGCACGTTCGATCTCGACGCCCGCAAGCCGATCGGCAACGTCGAGGTGACGTTGACGATCACGGCGCCGGGCGGCGAGGTGCAGACCCGCAAGGCGATCAGCGACGCGCGGGGCAAGGTCGCGTTCGACAAGCTGCTCCCGCCCGACGTCGCCGCGGGCACCCAGCTCGAGGTCTCGGCCACGCTCGGCGCGGGTCAGGCACCGAAGACGTCGACGCGCTTCACGATGGACGCGAAGGTCGGCATGGCGGTGGTGCTCGCGAACGGCGAGTTCAACGCGGCGCCGCAGGCCGCTGCCGCCGGCGGCCGCGCCCAGCTCCCCGGCCCACGGGTCGTGCCCTCGTTGCCCAACGGGACCGTGCGCGTCCGCATCGTCGACGGCGGCGACGTCCCGGTGCCCGGCCTCGGCTTCGAGATCGTGAAGAAGGACCAGACCGGCAACGATGTCCGCTTCGCGGGCACGACCGGGCCCGACGGCAACGGCGAGGTGCCGGTCACCGTGCAGTCCGACGCGATCTACATGGTCGAGGCGCGCTACGACGGCGGGCCCTACACCAGCGCGATGTTCCAGGTCGACAAGCGCGGCGGCATCGCGATCGACATGCGGGTGTTCGCGGTCACCGACGACGTGTCGAAGGTCCGCTCCGTCGTGCAGTTCGACATCGACGAGCTCGAGAACGATCTGGCCCGCGTCGTCCAGCTCCAGGACGTGATGGTCACCGGTGACGAGGCGTACTGGCCCAAGGACGGCCTGCGCATCGTGCCCGCCGACGGGGCCAAGAGCGTCACCGTGCTGCCGATGTCCGAGGAGTGGCTCGCGCACGACGAGAAGGCGCCGTACGCCAAGCTCGCGGGCCCGATCCCGCCGGGCGAGCTGACGCGGCTGGCGATGGCCTACGTGATCGAGCACGACGGCACCGTCGAGATCGACTTCTCCACGGCGCTCGACTCGCTCGAGACCAGCGTGATGGTGGGCGCCAACCAGACGCTGAACGCGGCCGGGGCGAAGAAGTCCGAGCACCCCTCGCCGATCCCCGACAAGACCCTGTGGGTGATGGGCCCGCGGGCGCCCGGCGCCAAGCTCGAGTTCGCCATCGGTGGACTGGTCACGCGCAACCCGCTGTACCGGACCATCGGCCTGTTCGGCGGCCTCGCGCTGCTCCTGGCCACCGTCGCCGGGGTCGCCCTGCGCCCGCGCGTCGACCTGCGCACGCGGCTGGTGGCGCGCCGCGACGAGCTCCTCGCCGAGCTCGACGGGATCCCGGCGGCGCAGAAGGACCGGCGCGAGCGCGTGATCGCGGCGCTCGATCGGGTGTGGCGTGAGCTCGACGTGCTCGGCGAGCCCCGGCCATCGGCGCCCCAGCCCAAGGTCCCGGTCGCATGATCGCGGCGTCCCTGCGGTGGAGCGCGTGACGCCGTGGCGATCGTCCCGCTGCAGCTGCGCGAGCTGAGCAAGCGCTTCGGTCGGCTCGCGGTGCTGCGCGGCATCGACCTCGAGGTCGGCGCGGGCGAGGCCGTGGCGCTGCTCGGCGCCAACGGCTGCGGCAAGACCACGCTGCTGTCGATCGCCGCCGGGCTCCTGCCGAGCTCCGGGGGCAGCTGCACGTGGGGCGGCCCGACCCAGGACGAGCTCGACGTTGCCGCCCGGCGCAGCCTCGCCTTCGTCGCCCACTCGACGCAGATCTACGGGCGCCTGTCCGCGCGCGAGAACCTCCAGCTGCTCGCGTCGCTGCGCGGCGATTCGGTCGACGCCGCGGTGCTGGATCCGCTGCTCGAGCGGGTGGGCCTCGGCGACGCCATCACGCGCCTGGCCGGCACCTTCTCGCGGGGCATGCAGCAGCGCCTCGCGATCGCGCGGGCCCTCGTGGGTCGGCCCGAGCTGCTGCTGCTCGACGAGCCGTTCACCGCGCTCGACTTCGCCGGCCGCGCGACGTTGGCCCGCATCCTGCTCGAGGAGCGCGCGCGCGGGGCCGCGATCCTGCTGTCGTCGCACGACCTCGAGGCGGTGGCCGAGGTCGCCGATCGTGCGGTGCTCCTCGCTGACGGGCGCATCCTCGCGGCGGCGACGCGGCGGGGCGACGAGGCCGTCGACGCCTTCGCGGTCCGGATCCGCAGGCTCGGCGTCGATGTTGCGCCGTCGCAGCCGCGCACCGGGGCCACCCACGGAGGCGCCGATGCTTGACGCGGCCGTCCTCGCGGCGCCCCCCTGTGATACAACCGCACCCGTGGTGCCCCTGGCCCGCCAGGCATGGTTGCTCGCGAAGAACGACCTGCGCCAGGAGCTGCGTGATCTCGAGCTGGTCCTGACGGCAGCGTTCTTCACGCTGGTCGTGCTGGTCATGTTCGCCCTGGCGTTCGCGGCCCTCCCCGCCGCCGATCAGACCCTCGCGGTCCCGGGGATGCTGTGGCTGGCGGTGGCCTTCGTCGGCGCGCTGACGCTCACCCGGATCTTCGATCGCGAGCGCGAGGCGGACACGCTGCGCGCGGTGCTGACGTGGCCGGTCGATCGGGTCGCGATCTACTTCAGCAAGCTCGGCGTGACGCTGCTCGTGATCACCGGCTGCGGCGCGCTGCTGATGCCCGCGCTCGGCCTCCTGTTCCCCGCCGCCGAGGTGTTCTGGCAGCGACCGCTCGACGCCGCCGCGCTGCTCGTGCTCGGCTGCCTCGCCTACGCCGCGGTCGGGGCCCTGTTCGCCGCGGGCCTCGCCACGGCGAGCGGCAAGAACGTGCTGCTGTCCGTCATCCTGTACCCGCTCACGTCGCCGGCGCTGATCTTCGCGCTGGTGTCGACCCGCGCGCTGCTCGAGGGCCACGCGCAGTTCCACACGTATCTCGGCCAGCTCGCCGCGCTCGACGCCGTGCTGGTGGCAGTCGCCAGCTGGTTGTTCGAGCCCGTGCTGCTCGGCAGCAACGCGAGGCCCGCCGAGCGCCGCCCGTCGGCGCGCGCGAAGAGGACGCCATGATCAAGCATCGCCTCCCCCTGCTGTTCTTCGCCGTCGCCGCGCTGGCGACCCCGTACAGCGTGCAGCGGATCTTCCTGCACACCGGCATCGAGAAGAAGATGGGCACGGTGCAGAAGATCTTCTACTTCCACGTGCCCCTGGCGTGGATCATGATGGCGCTGGGCATCACGTGCGGCGTCGCGGCGGCGATCCAGCTGCGCAAGGCCGCCACCGGCCGCTCGCGCATGGCCGAGTCGCTGTCGATCGCCGCCGGCGAGCTGGTGCTGGTCACGGGCCTCGGCGTCCTCATCACCGGGCCCATCTGGGGGCACGCGACGTGGGGCCGCGCGTGGACGTGGGACGCCCGCCAGGTCTCGACCGGCCTCTTGTGGCTGGTGTTCGCCGCGTTCGTGCTGCTGCGCCGCTATGGTGCGGCGGGCTCCGAGCGCCTCGCCGCCGCGCTCGCGGTGTTCGGCGCGGTCGACGTGCCGGTCATCTACTACGCGGTGAAGATCTGGAAGACCACGCACCCGACCACCGACGTGGTCGGCTCGCTGCCGGCGCAGATGTGGAACTCGCTGTGGCCGGCCCTGGGGGCGCTGGTGTGTCTGACCGTGGGCGTGCTGCTGGTCCGGATCCGGCAAGAGCAGGACGCCGCTGAACTCGACGACGCGTGGATCGCCCTGGACGACCGAGGGCGCGCGCTGACGCTTGGAGGTGCCCCATGAGACGAGAAGATGCTCCCGCGGCCGCGACCGCCAAGCCCGACAAGGACGACGCCTACGAGCCGGTCACCGGTCGCGATCAGGAGACCGTGCAATGCGTGCGCGCCTGCGAGGCCGAGGCCGCGGCGAAGACCGCGTCGGACTACGAGCACGTGGTCTGGGCGTACGGTGTGCTGTGGTCGCTGTTCGCGGGGTACGGCGTGCTGCTGTGGCGCCGCGCCGTCGCCCAGCGCCAGGACCTCGCCGAGCTCCGCCGGCGCATCGACGAGGCGTAGCCGCCATGACGCTCGCGCACTTCGTGTACATCCCCGGGATCCTGCTGGTCGGGATGGTCATCGGCTATGTGCTCGGGGGCCGTGCCGCCGTCACCGCGAGCGCCGACCGAGACGCGCGGGATCGTGCCCGCGCGGCGCGCCGTGCCCCCAAGTCGTCGGCGGACGCGCCCGAGTAGCGTTGCCCGTGGTATCACCCCGGCCATGTTCGATCTGCGCCTGACCGACGAACAAGAAGCCTTCACCACCGCGGCCCGCAAGTTTGCCGCCGAGCGCATCATCCCCGTCGCCGGGGAGTACGACGAGAAGGGCGAGATGCCGCTGCCGGTGTTCCGCGCCGCCTTCGACGTCGGCCTGATGAACGTCGAGATCCCCGAGGCCTACGGCGGCCTCGGCCTGCACACGCTCGAGGGCTGCCTCATCGCCGAGGAGCTCGCCTACGGCTGTGCCGGCGTCGCGACCAGCATCATGTGCAACCACCTCGGCGCGTTGCCGCTGATGATCGCCGGCACCGAGGCGCAGAAGCAGGAGTGGCTGGGTGGCCTGACGTCGGAGTTCGGCTTCGTCAGCTACTGCTGCAGCGAGCCCGAGGCCGGCTCGGACGTCGCGGCCATGCGCACGCGGCTGACCAAGTCCGGCGACGGCTGGGTGCTGACCGGCCAGAAGCGGTGGATCACCAACGGCGGCTACGCGCGCTTCTTCACCGGCTTCGCGACGATCGATCCGGCGGCGCGGCACAAGGGCATCACCGCGTTCGTCATCCCCCGCGATCTGCCGGGCGTGTCGATCGGCCACAAGGAGAACAAGCTCGGTCAGCGGTGCTCGAACACCGTCGACGTGATCTTCGAGGACGTGAAGCTCGGGCCCGAGCACCTGCTCGGCGAGCCCGGCGGCGGCTTCGCGGTGGCGATGGAGACCTTCGACAAGTCGCGGCCGATGATCGCGGCGCAGTGCGCCGGCATGATTCGCCGCGCGATGGACGAGTCGGTCGCCTACGCGAAGGAGCGCAAGACCTTCGGCGTCCCGATCGCGCAGCACCAGGCGATCCAGTTCATGATCGCGGAGATGGCGATGGCGTACGAGTCGGTGCGCCTGCTGTACATGAAGGCGGCGTGGGAGGTCGACAACGGCATCCGCCGCACCAGCACCTCCGCGATCGCCAAGGCGATGGGGGCCGATCTGGCGATGAAGTGCACCACCGACGCGGTGCAGGTCTTCGGCGGCTACGGCTACACCAAGGAGTATCCGGTCGAGAAGCTCATGCGCGACGCCAAGCTCATGCAGATCTACGAGGGCACCTCGCAGATCCAGCGGATGGTCATCGCCAAGAACCTCCTCGTGCGCAACGGATGAGCCGCGGGCTGCCCATCGGCGTGTTCGACTCCGGGGTCGGCGGGCTCACGGTGCTGCGGGCGCTGCGGGCCGCGCTGCCGCACGAGTCGTTCGTCTACCTCGGCGACACCGCGCGGCTGCCCTACGGCACCAAGAGCCCCGGCACCATCTCGCGCTACGCGTTGCAGGCCGCGGGGCTGCTGGTGCAGCGGGGGATCAAGCTGCTCGTCGTCGCGTGCAACACCGCGAGCGCGGTGGCGATCGACGATCTCCGCGCGGCGTTCCCGGGCCTCCCGGTGGTCGGCGTGGTCGAGCCGGGCGCGGCCGCGGCTGCGCGCGCGTCGGTCAGCGGTCGCATCGCGGTGATCGGCACCGAGAGCACGATCCGCGGCGGCGCGTACAGCCGGGCGATCGCGGCCCTGCGCGGCGACGCCGTGGTCTCGGGCCGCGCGTGCCCCCTGTTCGTGGCCCTGGCCGAGGAGGGCTGGCTCGACGGACCGATCCCGGAGGCCGTCGCACGCGAGTACCTCGCGACCTTGGTGGCCGACGTCGACGCGCTGGTCCTGGGTTGTACCCACTTCCCGCTGCTGGCCGGAGCGATCCGCCGGGTCGTCGGGCCGGCGCTGGCGATCGTCGACTCGGCCGAGACCACCGCGGTCGCGGTGGCGGAGCAGCTCGCAGCGCATGGGTTGCTCGCGTCGGTCGCGGCCTCCTCCGGGGCGATTGCTGCCGATTGCGTCATGTTGGCCACCGACGGCCGCGAACGCTTCGCGCGGGTCGGCTCGGGCTTCCTCGGCATGCCGCTGTCGGCCGAGGGCGTCGAACTCGTCGATCTGTGATCGACCGCGCCGCGCTCGGGCGCGCCCGCGCGGGTGCTTGGGAGGCGGCGCGCGGGCGTGTTACGCTCACGCGGTGATCAGACGACTGCTCGCTGCGGCGCTCACGGTGGCCCTGGCGGTCCCGAGCGTGTCCCGCCCTGCGTTCGCCGCCGCGGCGTTCGAGCCCACCGCGGAGGAGCTCTACGATCAGGGTCGTACGGCGTACCGGCTGGGGAAGTTCAAGGACGCCGTGGTGGCCTGGGAGAAGTCCTATGACCTCTCCAACGGCAACCCGCTGCTGCTCTACAACATCGCGCTCGCGTACCGCGGGCTGTTCGGCATCACCGACGACATCAAGGATCTGCGCCAGGCCGAGACCGTGATGCGCAGCTTCGTCACCGTGGCCGAGGCCGACCCGGCGCTCCAGGGCGAGCTGGCCGACGCGCGTGCTCGGCACGCGGAGTTCGTCGCGGAGATCGCCGCCGAGGAGGAGAAGCAGGCGGCGGCCGGGCCGTCTCCCCAGGACAAGGCGTTCGCCGACGAACAGGCGAGGCGCGCTGCGGAGGAGAAGCGGTCCAAGAAGCTGCGCCTCGCCGGCGCGGTGACGATGGGCGTCGGCGGCGGAGTGTTCCTGGCGGGAGCCACCGTCGGCACGCTCTACCTGGTGAAGAGCAAGGAGTTCACCGACCAGGTCCGCAGCGACCGGGCCGCCGTGACCGCGGTGCTCCAGGACCCGGCGTTGATGCTGTCGAAGGAGCGGGTCGATCGTTGCGTCGAGGACAAGAGCGTCGCGACCGAGGCGCTCGACGCCGCGAACGACGGCACCGGCGCGGCGGGCATCATGAACGCCGATTGCCGCCCCGCCGCGCAGGAGCTCGCCGATCTCGCGCAGACCCGCATCAACGGCAAGAAGGCCAACGCGGTGGCGATCGTCGGCTTCGCGGTGATCGGCGGCATCGGGCTGGCGGCGTTGATCGCCGGCGCCGTCGTGTTCGCGCAGGGCAACCGCGTGGCCCGTGGTGGCCGTCAGGCCCGGGTCCAGATCGCGCCGAGCTTCGGGGGCCGGGCCGGCAACGGCTTTGTCCTGCACGGTCGGTTCTAGCCCTGTCGGCCGCTTCGCGGCGGGCCGAGTCGAAACCCCGCGCGGCGTCAAGGACATTGGTGCGGACCCCTGCGCGACGGATCGCGCCGCGGTCCCTCGCAGTCGTGCGGTTGCTCAACGACCGCGCCTCCGCCCACGCGGTGATGGCTCGGCTGTAAGCGGCCCCAAGGGCCGCCGTTGGCCCGCGAATGGTGTCCCAGACGACCCTTGTGGCGCGTTCGTGGTCGCGCCGTCCGCGGGGCCACGGGACACCGCATCGACCCGTCCCGCGGCCGTGCGCAGCGGAAAATCTCTGTGATATACCCGCGACCGCATCCGATGGCGCCCGCGGTCATGTCGAACATGGCCCAGCCCCACGCTGCAGGAGCTCACGAAAGTGATCCGCGCCCGCTCTTTTCGAAGTTTCTCGCTCTCGCTCCCGCTGCACGTGGGGCTCGTCGCCGCAGGCGTGATCACGCCCATCGCGACGATGCTCGCGCCCCAGTCCGCCTTGGCGGACGACGATGGGTCGATCAACGGCGCCGTCACCAACTCCAAGACCAAGGAGAAGGTGAAGGGTGCGTTGGTGGTGCTGCAGTGCACCTGCCTCCAAGGCACGCGCGAGACGACGACCAACGACAGTGGTCTGTACTCCTTCGGCAACCTGCCGCCCGGCACCTACACCATCCAGGTGCTCGCTGGGCAGGCCGACGTGTCGAAGGTCGCGACGCTGCCGCGTTCGGCGAAGTTCCGCGCGAACTTCTCGGTCGACCCCAACAACGAGTTCCGCCGCGTCGTCCGCGTCAAGTCGACGCCGGTGAAGCAGGGCACCGCCGTTGGCCGCGAGGTCAACATGGAGGAGTTCCGCAACATCCCGGTCGGCAACTCCACGAACCGCGACTTCACCTCGGTGGTCGAGTCGTCCGCGACCGCGTCGCGTGACTCGGCCGGCATCTCGCTCGCTGGCACCACGGGTGCCGAGAGCAAGTACACCGTCGAGGGCGCCAACGTGAACAACCCGCGGTTCGGCACCGTGGGCGCCTCGATCGTCCAGGAGTTCATCGAGGAGGTCGAGATCCAGGAGGCTGGGTACGAGGCCGAGTTCGGCGACGCCTCCGGCGGCCAGGTCTCGGCCCGCCGCGTCTCGGGCAACAACAAGCTCCGCGGCGTCGCGCGCTTCACCTACACCCCGCGCCTCGCGAAGCCCCGCTTCATCATCGCGACCGACAACGCCCTGCGTGCGGTCGAGGTCCCCGACTACTTCATGCAGGGCGTCGTCATCATGAGCGGCCCGATCGTGAAGGATCGGCTGTTCTGGACCGGCGGCATCGCGACCGACGGCGGCCGCGCCTCGCTCATCCAGTCGTTCCACAAGCGCATCGACAAGGACGGCTCGGGTGGCTACGAGGAGTGCCCCTACGAGAACGGCGCGTACGACTGCGTCGACGGCGGTGACTACATCGCCACCGAGAAGTTCGCGGAGCAGAAGTTCAAGACCGGCAACGTGAACCTCCAGTTCATCGGCGGCCTCGACTGGGCGATCAACCCCAAGCACCGCATCCGCTTCAGCGTCATCTCGAACCCCGGGTTCCAGCGCCGCACCTACCGCCGGCCGGTCGGTGCCAGCCTCGACCCGAGCTCGTTCGGCACCAGCCCGTCGGCCGATCCGCTGGGCGGCGGCTCGCGCATCGCCAACGGCGTCGTCAACGAGCACTTCGGCTGGGACCGCGACAACGCGACCACCGCGACCATCGACTACAACGGTCGCGTCGCCGACGACAAGGTCGAGATCGACGCGAACTTCAGCTTCTCGCAGTTCCGCACCGTCGAGGCGTGGAAGGTCGACAACCCCGAGATCCTCAACCAGGTCGCGACGCAGGAGTCGGACAGCCAGGGCGCGAACCTCTTCTCGCTGCTCGACCGCGACAACCGCCTCGACCTCGTGCCGGGCGTCGAGGACGCCTGCAACGATCCGAACCTGCCCGGTCTCACCTGTCCGGTGCGCCAGTGGCTGTCCGGCGGTCTCGGCCAGTACAGCCAGGGCAAGACCCGCCGCATCAACGGCAACTTCGCCCTGACCCACTTCTTCAACGCCGCGGGCGCGCACCAGCTCAAGTACGGCGCGCAGGTCGACCACCAGGTCGACATCACCGACGCGCGGTACTCCGGTCGCAACGACTCGGACTTCTATGACAACTGCGCCGGCCAGGCCGGTGGCGGCGAGTACTGCTACGACAAGGGCGCGGACAGGTACGACATCGACACGTCGAACCGGGTCAACAACCACCGGTTCGTGTTCGTCGACACCGACAACCCGGATGCCCGCACCGCGGTCGGCTACGGCCGCGTCCGCGAGGAGCAGGGCGAGCTGCGCGCCATCGCCAGCCCGCTCGGCGCCGGCGTCCGCGTCGACGCGTACAAGGCCCGCGTCACCACGCAGAACTACGCGATGTTCCTGCAGGACAAGTGGGCCATCTTGTCCAACCTGTTCGTGAGCGCCGGCGTCCGCTGGGAGCTCCAGGACATGCGCGACATCCTCGGTCGTCGCGCCGTGTTCATCTGGGACAACGTCGCCCCGCGCGTCGGCATCAACTACGACTGGACGGACGAAGGTCGCAGCCGCCTGTTCGCCAGCTACGGATGGTTCTACCAGCCGCTGCCGCTGCAGCTGAACGCCCGCGTGTTCGGCGGCCTCGTCAACGTCCAGCGCACGTATCGCAACTCGGACTGCGTCGGCCAGGCGGTCACCATCGACGGCGTGTCGCACGACCGCTACGCGGACGGCCAGCCCACCGAGTACTGCACCGACTTCAACGCCGGCACCGGTCAGCTGACCGAGGGCGCGGTCGTCCCGCGGCTGAAGGGTCAGTACAACCAGCAGTTCCAGATGGGCTACGAGCAGGAGGTCATCGAGGATCTCACCCTCGGCGTCCGCTGGCTGCACACCGACCTCGGCCGCGCGGTCGAGGACATCTCGACCAACGGTGGCCTGAACTTCATCATCGCCAACCCCGGCGTGGGCGTCTCGGGTGACGACATCACCAAGCAGACCAACCGCTGCAACGACCTCCAGAGCGAGCTCGACGCGACGGCGATGGAGGACGACAACCGCAGCCAGATCGCCCGCGATCTGCAGCGCTGCGAGTTCCTCGCCGATGCCTTCCAGAAGGTCGGCACGCTGTTCAACCGGCCGCGCCGCAACTACGACGCCTTCACCTTCGAGGTGAAGAAGCGCTTCGCGAAGAACTGGCTGCTCCTGGGCAGCTACACCTACAGCCGCCTGGTCGGTAACTACGATGGCTTCGTCGACCCGATCACGGGCGCCATCAACATCGGCGCGAGCACCCAGTACGACATCCCCGAGCTGGTCCGGAACAGCTTCGGCCCGCTGTCCTTCAACATCCCGCACCGGGTCAAGCTCGACGGCTTCTACTCGTTCGACCTCCAGGAGGCCGGCCGCCTCACGCTGGGCACCAGCTTCCGCTACCAGTCGGGCTATCCGATCTCGCTGCGCGCCGGCAACAACCGCTACCCTGGCCTGTACCCGGTCTACATCGTGCCGCGCGGCGCGGGCGGCCGCGTCGAGCCCAACTACAACTGGAACCTGAGCCTCAGCTACGCGTACCCGCTGCCGGGCGACCTCGAGATCGAGTTCGCGATCCGCTGGCTGAACGTCACCAACGCCAAGGCCGCGCTGCGCGTCGACGAGGTCTACTCGTTCGACGACACCCGCCCGGTCGCCGGCGGTGATCTCTCCGACGTGAAGCACACGAAGATCCAGAGCGCGGGCAACCCGACCGAGTTCTTCCAGCGCGTCGTCCTCTCGCCGCAGGGCAACTACGGCGTCGAGGCGGCGTTCCAGAACCCGACCGCGGCGCAGTTCGAGCTGCAGCTCCGCTTCTAGGACGACCCGAGCCAATGCGGGGCGATGCCCCGCCGCAACGACGACGCCTCCGCGACCCGGGGGCGTTCGTCGTTTCGGGCCCGGCGAGCGGACCCATACCAGGGATGCTTGTCCGTAAGCCGGATCGATGGGCCGGGTTTGCCCGGGCGTGACCCGCCTCGCTTGGTTCCTCGCCCTCGCTCCGCCCGTCGTCCTCGCCGCGAGCACGGTCCACGCCGCCGACGACGGTGCGATCTCCGGCGTCGTGGTCAACGCGAAGGGCAAGGAGCCGGTGCGCTCCGCGATCGTCATCGTCGAGTGCACGTGCCTGCAGGAGCGCATCGAGACGACGACCAACGAGTCCGGCCTCTACGTGGTGAAGGACCTGCCGTCGGGCCCCTACACGGTGCACGTGCTGAAGGGCAAGGCGCAGGTCGAGAAGAAGTTCGACCTGCCGCGCGCGGTGAAGTACCGGGCGAACTTCACGATCGACCCCGACGACGATCGCGTCATCACGGTGGTCGTTCGCAAGCCTGCCGTCGACTCGCGGACGCCCGCGACGGGCCGCGTGATGGACACCGAGCAGTGGGCGAAGGTGCCGACCGACTCGAACCGGGACTTCACGGCGGTGGCAGAGAGCGCCCCGACGGCCGCGCGCGTCGCCGGTGGCCTGACGCTCGGCGGCGGGACGCCGACCGACATCAAGTACACGCTCGGCGACGCGAGCCTCAACAGCCCGCGGTTCTCCACCGTGACCGCCGGCATCCTCCAGGACTTCCTGTCCGAGGTCGAGGTGCTCGAGGCCGGCTACGACGCGGAGTACGGCGACGCGTCGACGGGGCAGGTCCGCACGCGGAGGCAGTCGGGCGGCAACAAGCTCCGCGGCACGGCCCGCTTCACGTACACGCCGCGGCTCGCCAAGCCCCGCACGATCATCGCGACCGACAACGCGGTGCGGGCGATCGAGATCCCCGACTACCAGATGCAGGGGGCGATCCAGGTGTCGGGCCCGATCATCCCCGATCGGCTGTTCTGGTCCGGCGGCATCGCGATGACCGGCGGCCGCGGCTCGCTGATCCAGAGCTTCCACCACCGCGTCGACAAGGACAACTCGGGCGGCTTCGAGCAGTGCCCCTACGAGAACGGCGCCTACGACTGCGTCGAGGGCGGCGACTACATCGCCACCGAGAAGTTCGCCGAGCAGAAGTTCAAGACCGGGGTCGCAGCGCCGCAGTTCTTCGGCGGGATCGACTGGGCGATCAACCCCAAGCACCGGATCGAGTTCACCGTGGTGGGGACGCCGTCGTTCCAGCGGCGCGCGTTCCGGCGGGCGCCGAACGCCAACTACGACCCGGCGGCGTTCGGGAACACGCTGTCGTCCGATCCGCTCGGCGGTGGATCGCTGGTCGCCAACGGGATCGTCAACGGCACCTTCGGCTGGGACCGCGGCAACTCGACGATCGCGTCGGTCGACTACAAAGGGCGGGTGGCGGGTGATCGCCTCGAGATCGACGCGACGTTCGGCTACGGCGAGTTCGTCGGCGTCACGGCGTGGAAGGTCGACGATCCGAACCTCCGCCGCCAGCCGATCATGCAGCAGACCGACGCCCAGGGCGCCGACCTGTTCAAGCTGCTCGACGACGAGGGCAAGAGCGAGGGCGTCGTGGCCGGGGTCGGCCCTGCGTGCAACGACTCGGGCCTGCCGGGGCAGAGCTGCCCCGTGCGGCAGTGGCTGTCGGGCGGCATCGGGCCGTACGGCTCGGGCCGGCAGCGCCGCGCCGAGGGGTTACTCTCGCTGACCCACTTCTTCAACGCCGCGGGCGCGCACCAGCTCAAGTACGGCGCGCGGGTGGAGCACGTCGAGGACCGCGTGGTCGAGCAGTACTCGGGCAGCAACGCCGCCGACTTCTATGATCGGTGCGGCGAGGGGCAGGAGGGCGGCGGCGAGTGGTGCTACGACCGCGCCAGCGACCAGTACTCCATCGACACCAGCACGCGCGTGGACAACCACCGGCTGATCCGCGTCGACACAGACAACCCCAACTCGCGGACGTCGATCGGCTACGGCCGCATCCGCGAGGAGCAGGGCGAGCTGCGGGCGATCGCGTCGGAGATCGGCGGTGGCGCGCGCGTGGCCGCGTACCGGGCCAAGGTCTCGACCCAGAACTACGCGATCTACCTGCAGGACCGCTGGGCGCTGCGCTCGAACGTGTTCCTCAGCGCCGGGATGCGCTGGGAGCTCCAGGACATGCGCGACGTCCTCGGGCGCCGCGCCGTGTTCGTCTGGGACAACATCGCGCCGCGGGTCGGGCTCAGCTACGACTGGACCGACGAGGGCAAGAGCCGTCTGTACGCCAGCTACGGGTGGTTCTACCAGCCGCTGCCGCTGCAGCTGAACTCGCGGGTGTTCGGCGGCCTGGTCCAGGTCGGACGCACGTACCGGAACTCGGACTGCCAGGGGCAGACGACGACGACCTCCGATGGAGATGCGCACCCGCGGGTCGAGAAGGGACTGCCGACGGAGTACTGCACCGACGCGCGCTCGTATACGACCGGGCTCACCGAGGGCGCCGTCGTGCCGCGGCTGCGGGGCCAGTACAACCAGCAGTTCCAGATGGGCTACGAGCAGGAGATCATCGAGGACCTCACGCTCGGGGTCCGCTGGCTGCACAACGATCTCGGGCGCGCGGTCGAGGACATCTCGACCGATGGCGGCAACAATTTCATCATCGCCAACCCCGGCGTCGCCGTGGCGGCGGGCGACATCACCGCCCAGCAGAACCGCTGCAACGATCTCGAGAACCAGCTCGACGCCAGCGCGATGGAGGACCCGAATCGCCCGGACCTCGCGCGGCAGCTGCATCGCTGTGAGTTCCTCGTGGACGCGTACAGCAAGGTGGGCACCGAGTTCGCGCGGCCGCGGCGGACGTACGACGCGTTCACCTTCGAGGTGCGCAAGCGGTTCGCCCGCAATTGGATGTTCTCGGGCAGCTACACGTACAGCCGGCTGGTCGGCAACACCGACGGCTTCGTCGATCCGATCACCGGATCGGTCAACCTCGGCGCCAGCTCGCAGTACGACCTGCCGGAGCTGGTGCGCAACAGCTTCGGGCCGCTGTCGACGAACACGCCGCACCGCGTGCGGTTCGACGGCTTCTACACCTTCGACTTGAAGGAGGCGGGGCGCATGACGTTGGGCTCGAGCTTCCGCTACCAGTCGGGCTACCCGATCTCACTGCGCGGCAGCAACAACCGCTACGGCGTCGGTTCGGTCTACGTGGTGCCGCGGGGCGCCGGTGGCCGCGTCGAGGGCAACTACAACTGGAACCTCAGCCTGGCGTACGGCTATCCGCTCAAGGACGACCTCGAGCTCGAGGTCGCGGTGCGGTGGTTCAACGTCACCAACGCCAAGTCGGCCCTGCGTGTCGACGAGATCTACTCGTTCGACACGACGCGCGCGGTGGCGGGCGCGGATCTGTCGGACGTGAAGCACACCAAGGTGCAGAGCGCCGGGCGGCCCGGCGAGTTCTTCCAGCGCGATGTGATCGCGCCGCAGGGCAACTACGGCGTCCGCACCGCGTTCCAGAACCCGACGGCGGCCCAGATCGACGTGGTGCTGCGGTTCTAGCCGCCGTGCGACTCGACGTACGCCTTGGCCTTGGCGTCGTCGGGGTTGTTCTCGAGGATCTTGCGGTAGTGGCCGAGGGCGGCCGAGTCGTTGCCGCGGGCGATCTCCAGCTCCGCGGCCAGGAGGAGCGCACGTCGATCCGACGGGGACTTCCGCAGCGCGCGGTCACACAGCGCCCGCGCCGAGGCGTCGCGCCCGAGCGCGTGGTGGGCCTCGGCCATGCACACGGTCACGGCGACGGCGTTGGGGTTGAGGTCGAACGCCTCCTTGAGCAGGTCGAAGCCCGCCTCGGCGTCGCCCGAGCGGACGAGCTTGCAGCCCTGCGCGAGCAGGGTGTCGTAGCTCTTCTTCTTGGGCTCGCCCGCTGGCTTGGGCGGGGTGGGCTTCGGCGTCGCGACGGGCGTGGGGGTGGGCTCGACGGGCTTGGGCGTCGCGACGGGCGTGGGCTCGACGGGCGTGGGCTCGACGGGTGTGGGCTCGACGGGCGTGGGCGCGGGCTCGACGGGAATGGGCGTGGGCGTGACGGTGGGCTCTGCTCCGTCGGCGACCGCGACCACGGCGGGGGTCGACAGCGCCCGCTGCATCGCGCGCGCGAGTGGCTGCCGCGGCACGTCGGAGAGGACGTCGTCGATCTGCGCGGCCGCGGCGTCGTCGGCCCCCGACTGCGCGAGGGCCTGCGCGGTCAACAGCCGCACCAGGGCGGTCTGGCGCTCGGTGGCGCGGAGCTGGGCCACGATGCCCTCGGCCAGCGCGCTCGAGGCCTCGTCGCCGCGCCACAGTGGCGCCGAGATCGCGGCGGCGCGCAGCTCCGGATCGCGGAACGACGGCAGGAGCACCACCGGGAACGACTCGGTGATGTCGGTCCCCGACGCGAGCTCGAGCCGGGCGAGCGCCGCGTCGACGCGGCCGTGGTCGGCGGCGTGGGTGCCGATCGCCGTCGCGATCGTCCGCGCCCGGGTGATCGAGCGCGCGGCGAGGTTCTGCGCCGCCTCGCGTTCCGCGGTGTCGACCTCGGCGCGGATCGACGCCTCGAGGGCGAGCGCGGCGTGTAGATCCAGCAGCTCGACCTTCGCGGCGGTGGCCTTGGTCGCGAGCGTCGTCGAGGCCTCGAAGCGCTCGAGCTCGTCGACGAGGCGCGTCATCTGCTCGTCGTCGAGCATGTCGCGGGCGGTGGCGGCCCGGGCCGCGAGCTCGGCGATGCCGGGACCCGCGTCGGCGCGCGTGGTCGGGGCGGTGACCTCGGCGCGGGGCCGAGCCGTGTTGGCCGTGTACGCGATCACGGCGGCCGCGCTCAGCAGCCCGGCGAGGGCGACCGTGGTGCGCCCGCTGTGCGGATCGATTCGTCCTGGGGGCATCGGAACCTCGCGGTCGGGACCGCTCTCGGACCAGTGTGGACCAGGCACGCGGGCGGGGGCAACGGCGAGTCGGTGGGGCCGGGGCACGGCAGAGCCCCGGCCGAGGGCACGATGGGCGCGCGGCCCCTGGTCTCGCTAGCTCGCGTAGAGGTCGAGCGTGCGCAGCAGCCAGCGGGCCTCGTCGCTGCGCAGGGTGGCGGCGGCGTCGACGTCGGCGCCCCTGCGGGTGCCGACGGCCTCGGCGAGGGCACGCAGCGCGCCGCGGAGCTCCTGGCTCTTGCGGGTCGCCACCAGCCACCAGTGCCGCTGCAGCTCGACCCGGAGCCTCGCGACCTGCTCGGGCGACGAGAGCCAGTGGGCAATCTCGTCGAGGGCGGCGATGCGCGTCGCCAGGGGGACGACGGCGCGGCGCCGGGCCAGGGCCTCGGCCTGCCGCTCGGCCCCCCGGCCGGTCGTCCGGTGATCGGGGTTGGCGAGGGTCGCGAGCGCGTCGATGCGATCGACGAGGTCGCCGTCGTCGCCGGCGAGGAGGCCGGCGAGCCCGGTGAAGCGGCCGACGTGCGCGTGCATCTCGCGGAAGCGCCGCTCGTCCGCGGGCATCGACACGTCGTCCGGCACGACGTTGGTCCACGCGTCGGTGCGCTGGGCGACCGACGCCCGCAGCAGCGCGCGCATGGCCGAGTGCCCGCCGAGCTGCCCGGTCTCGTCCTCGTGCTCGGGATCCTCGTCGCGGCCGGGCGCTGGCGGGACCAACGTCGCTTCGAGGGGGCCGCGCGGCGCGAGGAAGGCCGCGAGCTGGAGGAGGCGGCGAGCGAGCACCGGGTCGCCGTGGGCGTCGTGCATCCGCGACAGCGCGAGCGCGAGCCCGGCCTGCAGCGGCCGATCGCTGGCCCAGCGCCGCAGCGCGTCGAACAGCGCGAGGGGCCCGCCCGCGAGCCGGGCCGCGGCGGCGAGGACCGCGTCGATGTGCTCGGCGGGACCCGTGGTCGCGATCTCGGTCGCAGCCTGGCGGACGGCGGGCAACACCGTCTGGAGGATCGTCGCGGCGTCGCGCTGACCCATCGACGTCGCCAGCTCGAGCGTGCCGCGGCGCCGCGCCTCGTGGATCGCCGCGAGGAGCAGGGACGGCTCGTCGCGGCGGCCGCGGGTCCACAGCCACCGGCCCAGGGCCTCGATCTCGTCGCTGCGCCCGGCCGCGAACGCCAGCGGGAGGGCGAGCGCCCGCGCCGGGACGTCGTCGTCATCGGCCTCGCGCGCGGCGGCGAGGAGCTCGGCGGCGCGGTCGGCCGCCTGTTGTCGGCCCGCGGTGTCGCGCGCGTTGGCGCCACGGTCGAGCACGATCCGCGCGGCGCGGACGAGGTGCCGGGCGCGCTCGCGGGGCGAGGCGCAGACCATCGCGTAGCGGCGCAGCGCGACCGCGAGGTCGTCGGGGAGCTCGTGGAGCTCGAGCAGCTCGACGTGGAGGCGCAGCAAGGTGCGGTGCTGTGGCCCGACCCGCAGGCCGAGGCGACACGTGGCGAGCGCCCGCGTCGGATTGCCCAGCTCGAGCTCGAGGCGCGCGAGCTCGGCGGCGACGTCGGCGAACTCGCCGTCGTCCTGGCGCGACAGCTCCGCGAGCCGAGCGCGGAGCACCCCGACGCGCTGCTCCGGCGTGCCGTGCTGGGCCAGGATCTGATCGAGCTCTGCGAGGGCGCGCCGGCGGATCGCGCCGTCGTCGATCGCGGTGAGCTGCGCGAGGTCGTCGAGCGCCTCGGCGTCGCGGCCGAGCAGACGCGCGAGCGAGGCCCGCTGCAGCCGGAGATCCGGGCCGATGCGATCCTCGCCGCGGGCGCGCAGCCGGTCGTAGATCTCCGTCGCCGTGTCCTCGCCACACGCGAACGCGACGTCGGCGATCAGGCGCGCGGCCTTGGCCTCGTCGTGGGGCAGGGCGAGGGCGTGGAGCAGCGCTCGCGCGGCCCGCTCGCCGTCCCCGAGGCGCTGCCACGTCGTCGCGGCGACGGCGAGCCAGCCCTGCGCGGCGGACCCCGGCGGGAGCGCGGCGGCCTCGTGCTCGAGGCGCGTGCACTCGACCGCGGGATCGTCGGCCTCGACGTCGACGCGGCCGTCCCCCTCGCGCAGGCGCGCCACGAGTCGATCGAGGCGGGCGCGGGCCTCGGGCCCGAGCGCGTGGGTCGAGCCGGTGCCCGCCTGGGCGATCCGCGTGGCGACGAGGCCTCGAGGGCGCAGGCGCAGGGCGAGCGTGACGATCCGGGCGTGGACATCGTCGTCGTCGATCTCGCACAGCGCTGCCTCGAGGCGGCGCGTCGCCGCATCGTCGTCGTGCCCCGAGCTCGAGCACAGCTCGCCGATCTCGAGCTCCACCCGCGCGCGTGCCGGCCCAGGGCCCAAGGTGCGAAGGACGGCCTCCAGCCCCGCGACGACGAGCGACCACTCCCCGCGCAGCCTCGCGATCTCGAGCAGGAGCTGCCGCGCCCCCGGGTGGGTCGGGTCGGCGCGCAGCGCCTCGAGGACGTCGGCGATCGCGAGCTCGGCGGCGTCGCCCCGCGGGTCTTCGCGGTACGCCGCCTGCAGCGAGGCGGCGTGGCGATGGAGGACCTCGGCGCGCATCGCCGCCGACATCGGCAGCGTCCGGAGGTGATCGAGCACGACGCCGAGCGCGGTGAGATCGCCCGCGCGCTCGTGCACCCGCGCCAACTCGAGGAGCGCGGGGACGTGGTCGGGTGCCGCCTCGAGGGCGAGCTCGAGCAGCGCGCGCGCGCTGCCCTCGCTCCCGGCCCGGAGCAGCGCCCGGGCGGCGGTAGCGGCCAGCTCGGCGCGGACGGAGGGCGGGAGATCGCCGTGGCGGACGGCGACGCAGACGTGCGGCCACGCGGCCTCGACGTCGCCGCGGCGCAGCTCGAGGCGGGCCAGTCCCTCGTTCGCGGCGGCGTCCGTCTCGTCGCGGGCGATCGCCTCGCGATAGCAGGCCGCCGCGGCGTCGGTGTGCTCGGGGTGATGCGAGAGCACGCTCGCGAGCAACGTCCACAGCGGGCGCTGGGCGCCCTCGGGCACGGCGTCGATCCGCGCGAGCAGCCGGGCGCGCGCCGCTTCGAGCGGCACGACGCCGACCAGCAGCACCCGCAGACGCGCAGCGGCGGACTTGGGATCGACGAGGTACGCGTCGAGGTAGCGATCGACGGCGTCGAGCGGGCGCGCCAGCGGTCCGTCGAGCAGCTCGGCGGCCCGCAGCCGCGCCGCCGCGAAGCGGATCGGGTCGTGCACCAGCACGCGGGCGCGCGCGTCGAGCAGCCGCACGAGGTCCTCGTAGCGGGCGGCGCGACGCCAGGCGTGGGCGAGGCACGCCAAGCCCTCGTCGGGAAGGGCGCCTGCGCGATCGAGGGCCTCGTAGCTGAGCGCCGCGGCCTCGTCGTCGGCGAAGACCTCCCGCTGTAGCCGGGCGAGTCGCAGCAGCAGGGCGACGCGCGGTGGCGTCGCGATCACCGTGCCTGCGAGCTCGTCGGCCAGGCGCGCGCCGAGCTCGTGCCCGAGGTCGACCCACCGTCCCTGTCGCTCGAGGAGCGCCGCGAGCTCGTCGCCGAGGACGTCGTGGTCGGGATCGTCGTCGTCGAGCGTGGCGATCGCGAGTCGCAGCGCCTGCTCGGCCCTGCTGAAATCGGCGAGGTGATCGCGGTACGCCGCGGCCATGCGCAGCAACGTCGCGCGTCGGGCCTCGCCGCGCTGGCGGGCGAACACCCGCGCGAGGAGCTGCACGGCGTCCTGCCAGCGCCCGCGCTCGGCGTGCGCGTCGGCGAGGCGCGCGGCGATGTCGAGCCGATCGGGGGCCTCGGCGAACGCCGCGGCGAGATCCGCGGCGGCCTCGTCGGGCGCACCGAGGACCTCCGCGAGCAGTCGGGCGCGCTCCTCGAGCGCCTCCACCCGCGCGGGCCCCGAGTAGCGCTGGGCGATGGCGGCGAGCAGGCGCGCGCGCAGCTGCGGGTCGTGGGTCGCCGCGAGGATCTCGTCGCGTGCCCGCGCGACGGCGTCGTGCTCGGGCGCGCGGGCGATCGCTGCGTCGAGCAGCTCGGTCGCGGCGTCGAGGTCCCCGTGCGCCAGCGCGGCATGGATGCCGCGCGAGGCCGTGGCCACGTACGCGTCGGGCCCCATGGGCAGCGCGTCGAGCATGCGCCGACACCACGAGACCGCCTCGTCCAGCGCGCCGCGATCGAACGCATCGTCGATCGTCGCGAGCCACTCGGCGACGTCGTGCGGCTCGCGGGCCCCCGGGTCGGGCGCCGGTCGCACGCGCAGCACCGCCTCGGCCAGCTCGGGGTCGTCGTGCTGCGCGGCCGCGGCGGTCAGCGCGTCGAGCCGCGCGTCGTTCGGCTCGGAGAGCGCGTCGGCACTCGGCGGCGGCGCGTCGCGGAGCAGCTCGATCGCGGCCCCGCGCCATCGCGGGTCGCCGGGGCTCGCGGCGCGATCGAGGGCTTGCCACGCGCAGCCCGGATCGCCGTTGTGCCGCGCCGCATCGGCGAGGTCGCACCACGCCCCGACGCGGGCCCGCGGCGGGAGCTCGGAGAACGCCGCGTCGGCGGCCCGCAGCGCGGCGTCGGGCTCGTCGAGCAGCAGCGAGGGCCACTGCCGCCGGACCTCGTCGGCGAGGGCGTCGGTCGGCTCGATCGCGACCGCCTCGCGGGCGGCCGCGAACTGGCCCTTGGCCGCGAGCCCGCCGGCGATCGCCATCAAGCACCGCGTGCGTCGGCGCGGCGACTCGGCGAGCTGCGCCCACAGCCGGAGCGCGCGCAGCAGCTCGTCGTGATCCTCGGGATCGGCGAGCGCCGGAATCAGGGCGCGTCGGGCCGCGGCGTCGGTCGGCTGCAGCCGCAGTCGCGCGCGGGCGAAGCTCGCCCGACGCACGCGATCGGTCGCGGCGATCTCGACGCCCCAGCGCAGCGCGGCGATGTGTGCGGAGGGCTGCGCGAGCGTGGCCGACGCGAGGGTCGCGAGCTCGTCGCACGCGCGCGCCCGATCCCCCTGCGCGAGCGCGGCGCGGACGCGATCGGCGAGCGCGGGAACGATGTCCTCGACCGCTGCGCCCGCCGATGATCCCCATGGGGCCGCGCCGGCCCGCCAGCTCGCGCGGGCGCGGCGCTCGTCGAACGCGAGCTCGACCAGGGCGAGCTGCTCGAGCGCGGGGATCTTCCAGCCCGCACGCACGAATGGGACGCGCAACGCCTCGAGGGCCGGATCGATGCCGATGGCGAGCGCGTCGGTCCGCCGCCGCGGATCGATCGCCTGCGCCATGTGCTGCCACAGCGCGTCGACGTCGGCGCCGTTGCGGCCGAAGAACCACCGATGGACAGGCCACAGCGTGACCCGTCGTCCGTCGCCGCGCAGGCCGATCGCGCAGCCGAACCACGCCACGGTGCCCGAGCGTCCGCGTCCGGACAGGGTGATCCACGGCGACGGAGCGCCGTCGACGTGGGCCCGCAGCGAGGGCTCGAAGCCCACCGACTCGACGCGGAGGCCCCCGAGCTCACGACCGCACAGGCGCGCGGTCAGCCAGGCCTGCAGCGAGTGGCGCTCGATCTCGAGGGTCATCCGCTGCACTGCGCAGCGGCGGTGTCGGAAGCCGCGCGCCGACACGGGGCCCTCGAGGGGGAAGCTGACGCCGGGGACCGACGCTTCGTAGTCGACGAGGTGGACGCCCGGCGCGAGCGTGCGTCGGTCGACGGCGAGCAGCGCACGGTGCTCGCGCAGCAACAACGAGAACCCGAGCAGGTTTCCGAGCGAGGGGCCGCCGGCCTCGAGCTCGGTCATCGCTCACTCGCCGCCAGGTCCGCCGCCGAAGCCCATCCGCAGCTTGCCGCCGCGATCGCCGACGCGGTCGCAGATCTCGTAGGGCCGGATGATCTCCTTCGCCTCGGCGTCGAGCTTGGTCTCGTAGGTCATCAGCCGCGCGACGCGGCCCTCGTTCGCGCTGATCTCCCCCTTGGCCTTGGCCTCGATGCAGCGGCGCTTGGTCCAGGCGGCGGTGATCAGCTCGGCCTTGCGGGCGATCGCCGCCCGGTACAGCTCGCCGCGTGCCTCGGCGAAGCCCGCGTCGTTGGCCTCGGTCTTCTCGACCACGCCGACGAGCACGAGGTCGTCGCCCACCGTGAACACCTGATCGAGCAGGCTCTGATCCGGCGTCGCGGCCCACGCCGCGGCGAGGATCTCCGGAGCCTGGCCGAGGCCGGGGGCGGGCGTGCCCTTGGCGAACGAGCCGGTCTCGTCGAGCCGGACCTTGCGCCGCGCATCGGTGCCCGCCTGCTCGATCCCCGCGTCGCCCCCGAGCGCGCTGCCGCCAGCGAACACGTCGGTCAGCGCTGCGCCGGCGGCGATCGCCGCGAGGTCTTCTTCGGCGGCGGCCCGCGCGAGCTCGCGGCCCTTGCTCCGGCGCACGCCCTCCTCGGCGAGCTCCGGCAGCGCGCCGGCCTCGTCGATGTCGCCCTCTCGACGCTCGCGCACGAGCACGAGGTACAGCGCCTTGCTGCCGTCGATCACGTCCGACACCTTGCCGACCTCGAGCGTCGCGAGCTGCGTGTCGACGGCCGCATCGACCCCCGAGCCGGAGCTCTGCGCGACCCAGCCGAGCTCGCCGCCGCGGACCGAGCTCTCGTGCTGCGAGATCTCGCGCGCGACCTTGCGGAAGTCCTCGCCGCCCTCGATGCGCTTGCGCGCGCCTTGGATCGTCGTCTGGGCGGCCTTGTCCCGCTCCGCGGCTGCGGCGGCGTCGCCGTCCTCGGCCGGCTCCGGCTTGCGGACCTCGAGGAGGAACACGCGGGCCTGCTTGGGGAGCTTCGCGAAGCGGCTGCCCTGGCTGGTGAACTGCTTGCGCAGGTCCTCGAGGTTCGCGGCGCGGAACGCCTCGATCTCGGCCGGCGTGGGATCGACCAGATCACCGAACGGCAGCGCCTCGTACCGCGCGTACCGCAGCGAGAGGCGGTTCGCGTCGTCGTCGTACGCCGCCCGCAGCTCGCCCTCGCTCACCACCACGCTGGCGGCGATGAGGTCGCGGACCGTGCGGGCGAGGAGCTCGCGACGCTGCAGGTCGAGGTAGTTGGGCTCGGAGATCTGCAGGCCCGCGAGGAACGACTTCTTGAAGATGTCGTAGTTGAAGGCCAGGTTGCCGAGCCAGTCGAGCGTCTCGCCGAGCACGATGAACTGACCGGCGAGCACCAGCTCCTCGGCGTCCGCATCCGTGGCCTGCAGGCCGAGGTCCCGTCCTGCGTCATAGAGGACCTCGCGCTCGACCGCGGCGTCGAGGATCTCTTCCTTCAAGCCGAGCATCTGCTGGAAGCGCGCATCCTTGGGGATCTGCACGACGCGCTCGATGAGGTTCGCCTGGAAGCGGAACTCCTCGTCGCCGAGGCTCTCGCCGTGGACCTTCACGTAGGAGCCGGTACCGAGCGACAGGTTGTCGCTCGCAGGCCCGAACGACAGGCCGAAGACGAGCGCGAGCACGCCGAGGATGATCCAGGCGAACACGCTCGATGCGGTGCGACGAAAGAAATTGAGCATCGTGGTGGGGCCCGAAGGTACCCCGATGAGGCCGCCGTGCAAGACCGGTCGGACGCGCGCCCCTCGCCGCGCTCGATCGCCTCGGTGTCCGCGCACTCCGGGCCCAAGTCACAGGAATTGCGGGGGAAAGTCCCTGCGACACGCGGACTCACTGGGCCGACGTGCAGGGGCACACGCCGGGCGAGGGCGCGATCACACGTCCCGCGACGGGGAAATCCCGGTCATCGGCCCGCACCGGCTTGCCCCGCGACGCGCCTGTCGTGTATTGCAGTCCGACCGTCCGGCTGCTGCCGCCACATCGGCGTCACCTCCTCACGGTCGCGAATCCGCCGGTTCCACCCGATGCTGTTCGACTGGGTATACGGCCTGTTCTCGAACGACCTGGCCATCGATCTCGGTACGGCCACGACGCTCACCTATGTGAAGGGCAAGGGCATCGTCGCCCACGAGCCCTCCGTCGTCGCCGTGCAGAAGAACGCGAGCAGCAAGCGCGTGCTCGCCGTCGGCAAGGAGGCCAAGGAGATGCTCGGGCGCACGCCCGGCAACATCGTGGCCATCCGACCGATGAAGGACGGCGTCATCGCCGACTTCGAGGTCACCGAGGCGATGATGCGCTACTTCATCACGCGGGCGCACAACCGCCAGACCTTGGTGAAGCCGCGGATCATCATCTGCGTGCCCTCGGGGATCACCGAGGTCGAGAAGCGCGCGGTCCGTGACTCGGCCCTGGCTGCCGGAGCGCGCGAGGTGTTCCTCATCGAGGAGCCCATGGCCGCGGCGATCGGCGCCGGTCTGCCCATCACCGAGCCCGGCGGCAACATGGTCGTCGACATCGGCGGCGGCACGGCCGAGGTCGCCGTCATCTCGATGGCCGGCATCGTCGCGTGCAAGAGCTGCCGCGTCGGCGGCGACAAGATGGATGAGGCGATCATCCAGCACATCAAGCGCAAGTACAACCTGCTCATCGGCGAGCGCACCGCCGAGCGCATCAAGATCGAGATCGGCACCGCCGCACCGACCGAGATCATCATGACGATGGAGGTCAAGGGCCGCGACCTCGTCGCCGGCATCCCCAAGACCGTCATCGTCGACTCCGACGAGATCCGCGAGGCGTTGTCCGAGCCCGTCACCGCGATCGTCGACGCGGTCCGCTCGGTGCTCGAGCTCGCGCCGCCCGAGCTGTGCGCCGACATCGTCGACAAGGGCATCGTGCTCACCGGCGGCGGCTCGCAGCTCACCAACCTCGACATCCTGCTGTCCGAGGAGACCGGCCTGCCGGTCTTCCTCTCCGACGAGCCCGAGTTCGCGGTCGTGCTGGGCTCCGGCGCCGCCCTCGACGAGCTCGATCTGCTGCGCGAAGTGGCGCTGCAGTAGGGAAGAAGGCGGCCCGTCGGGCCGTACAGGGACCCCATGGCAGTCTCCCTCCACAGCGTTCGCAACGGCGCCCTGGTGGTGATCCTGCTGGGGATCCCGGTCATGCTGCTGCGCTCGAGCGCCAAGGAGCCCCACGAGATGGGCGCGTTCGATCGGGCGATCCGCCGCATCGGCGCGCCGCTCGAGGCCGCGGTCTCGTACTCGTTCGGGATGCTCGGCGGGTTCTTCCAGCGCTGGGTGCTACAGGCCCGGCTGCAGGACGCCAACGAGGAGCTGTCGGGCGAGAACCGCGAGCTCAAGCAGAAGATGCGCGACCTCGTGCAGCTCGAGGAGGAGAACGCCCAGCTCCGTCGCGCGCTGCAGATGCGCGACCGCGTGCCGGAGGACATGATCCCCGCCGAGCGCGTGGGCGTGGATCAGTCGCCGTTCTTCCGCGTCGTCAACATCCGCATCGATCGCGGCAAGAACATCGCCGAGCCCGGCATGGCCGTGCTCGCACCCGACGGCGTGGTCGGCCGCATCGACAAGAGCTTCGACGACTACAGCGACGTCATGCTCATCACCGACGCGCGCAGCAAGATCGCCGTCGAGGTCGCGCGCAACCACGCCCAGGGGATCTTGCTCGGCCACAGCGAGGACAGCTGCATGGTCGACGTGTCGAAGGACTACGAGGTCCAGGTCGGCGACATCGTGCAGACGAGCGGCGTCGACGAGCTCTTCCCCAAGGGCCACCCGGTCGGCCAGGTCGTCGGGGTCGAGCAGCTCGTCGGCGATCAGCAGCGGCTCCGGGTCGTCCCCTCCGTGCGGTTCGATCGCATCGACGTGGTGTGGGTCGTGCTGGCCGCCGCGCCCGAGGCCGATCCGCGGGCCGAGATCGTGCAACCATCACCGCAGTCCAGGGGCTTGGTGCCCATCCGCTAGAGAGGGACGACGATGCTCCGCGCGTTCACCCACCTCATCATCGGCTGGCTGCTGGTCGCCCTCGTGGGCGGCCTCGCCGACGTGCTGGGGCTGTCGATCGTGCTGCCCGCGACCTCCGCGGTGGTGCTCGCCCACGCCGCGTTCGCCGGCCAGCGCGAGCTGGTGCCGGGCCTCGCGGTCGCGGTGTCGCTCGGCTACGTCGAGGATCTCCACCAGGGCGCGCCGGTCGGCGTGCTCACCCTGGCGTTCGCGATCTCGTTCCTCGTCCTGCACTGGGCGGCCGGCCGGATCGCGGTGCGCGGCTGGTCCATGCGCGCGTTGGTCTCGCTGATGGCGGTCGCGCTCATCGACACGCTGACGATCCTCACGCTGCTGCTGCTGGCCGACCCGCTGGCGATCCGCACCGAGGCGCTGTGGCCGATGGCGCTGTCGCTGCGCTGGCACGCGCTCGCGACGGTGCTCGTCGCCCCACCGGTGTGGTCGCTGCTGCAGCGGACCTTCACCGTCTTCCGGCTCGACGCCCAGCCGCCGTCGGAGCTCCACCTGGATCATCGATGATCGATCTGCGCCAACAGGACGATCTGAGGGAGCTGCGCCCGCGCTTCTCGGGGATGGTGCTGGCCGTGTTCTTCGTGTTCTGCGGGCTGATGCTGCGGCTGTGCCAGCTGCAGGTGCTCGAGGGCGATCACTACGCCCGCCGGGCCGAGCGCAACTTCGTGGACGTGGTCGACGTCGAGGCCCCGCGCGGCCGCATCTTCGACATCAAGGGCCGGTCCTTGGCGACCAACCGCCCGGCGTACACGCTCTACGTCACCGCCTGGACCCGCTTCGCCGTCGGCGAGGACGGCGGCATCGAGCCCACCGCCGAGGGTGTCCGCGCGCCGATCGACGACGCCTCGCGCGACCTGCTGGTGTCGCTGTTCGACTTCGTCGACGACGCCGACCGCGGGCAGATGGTGGCGAAGCTCGAGGAGCTGCGCGCCGACGAGGCCCGCGGTCGCTACGCGCAGATCCTCCGCCGCAACCTGACGTGGGCCGAGTACGCGCGCATCGAGGCCCGGCAGGACTCGCTCGATCCGTGGATCGAGATCCGCGAGAGCTCGCGGCGCTACTACCCCGAGGGCGAGCTGACCGGCTTCGTCACCGGCCACATGGGCAACATCGCCCGCGAGGCGCTCGAGCGCTCGGATCACCTCTCGTACCGGCCCGGGGACCGCGTCGGCCAGACCGGCATCGAGCGTCAGTGGGAGAACTACCTGCGCGGCCGGCTCGGCTCGCGCTCGCGGGTCGTCAACGCCGCGCGCCACGAGGTCTCGACCGCGCCCGCCGAGGCCGTCGCCGCGCTGCCGCCCGCCCGCGATCCGATCCCCGGCCAGGACATCTACCTCACCCTCGATCTCGATCTGCAGCGCATCGCCCACGAGGCGCTCTCGACCAAGCTCGCCGGGGCCGTGGTGGCGCTCGAGGCCGACACCGGTCGCGTGCTCGCGATGGTCTCGGTGCCGGGCATCGACCCCAACCGCTACGAGCAGCCGATCCCCGGCGATACGTGGCGCGAGTGGTCCGACAGTCCGCTCAAGCCGTTCATCGACAAGACGGTGCAAGAGCACTTCTTCCCCGGATCCACCTACAAGGTCGTGTCGGCCCTCGCGGCGCTGTGGGACCCCGAGTTCGACCCCGACGCCGAGTTCGAGTGCACGGGATCGATCGTGTTCGGCGGTCGACGCTTCAAGGACACCCACGTCCACGGTCGCGTCGACCTCGAGCGCGCGATCGTCGAG
>LNFM01006176.1_pt1 | contig 32490 bp, 28 predicted proteins | sample 596031 | NCBI WGS metagenome assembly LNFM01 (sample SAMN04254537, study PRJNA301005) | activated carbon metagenome | isolation source: dual media filters at the Ann Arbor, Michigan drinking water treatment plant | place: USA: Ann Arbor | reverse complement strand
GCGTCGTAGCCGCCGACTTCGTTGGGGTCGACATGGGCGAGGTCGAAACGCTCCAGGTAGCTCACCGCCAGTTCGCGGAACACGTAATCGAGGATCGAGGTGGCGAACTTGATCGAGTCGTTGCCCTGCACCGGGCCCGACGGCTCGAAGCGGGTGAAGGTGAAGGCGTCGACATATTCCTCGAGCGGCACGCCGTATTGCAGGCCGAGCGAAATGGCGATGGCGAAGTTGTTGAGGAGCGAGCGCAGCGCCGCGCCTTCCTTGTGCATGTCGACGAAGATCTCGCCGATGCGGCCGTCGTCATATTCGCCGGTGCGGAGATAAATCTTGTGGCCGCCGACCACCGCCTTCTGGGTGTAGCCCTTGCGGCGGGAGGGGAGCTTCTCGCGCTCGCGCAGCACGGTGATGCGCTCGACGATCTTCTCGACCACCTTTTCCGACATGGCCGCGACGCGCGCCGCGTTCGGCTTGTCGAGGAAGGCCTCGACCTGGTCGTCCTCGTCATCCTCGTCGGCGATGAGCTGCGAGTTCAGCGGCTGCGACAGCTTGGAGCCGTCGCGGTACAGCGCGTTGGCCTTCAGCGCCAACTGCCAGGACAGCAGGTAGGCCTGCTTGCAGTCCTCGACGGTGGCCTCGTTCGGCATGTTGATGGTCTTGGAGATGGCGCCGGAGATGAAGGGCTGCGCCGCCGCCATCATGCGGATGTGCGACTCGACCGAGAGGTAGCGCTTGCCGGTGCGGCCGCACGGATTGGCGCAGTCGAACACGGCGTAGTGCTCAGCCTTCAGATGCGGCGCGCCTTCCACCGTCATGGCGCCGCAGACGTGGATGTTGGCGACCTCGATCTCGCGTTTGGTGAAGCCGAGCGCGGCCAGCAGGTCGAAGGAGGGCGCGTTGATGTCCTCCGGCGCGATGCCGAGCGCGTCGCGGCAGAAGTCCTCGCCCAGCGTCCACTTGTTGAAGGCGAACTTGATGTCGAAGGCGGTCGGCAAAGCCTTCTCGACCTTGGCGATGGCCTCGTCGGTGAAGCCCTTGGCCTTGAGGGTCGTGTGGTTGATGCCCGGCGCCTGCGCCAGCCCGCCGTGACCGACGGCATAGGCCTCGATCTCGGCGATGTCGGATTCCGAGAAGCCGAGCGTGCGCAGGGCTTCGGGCACGGCGCGGTTGATGATCTTCCAGTAGCCGCCGCCGGCGAGCTTCTTGAACTTCACCAGCGCGAAGTCCGGCTCGATGCCGGTGGTGTCGCAGTCCATCACCAGACCGATGGTGCCGGTCGGCGCGATCACCGTCGCCTGCGCGTTGCGGTAGCCGTGCTGCTCGCCCAGTTCGAGCGCCAGGTCCCAGGCCTGCTTGGCGTGCTTCGACAGTTCGAAGTAGCCCTTCAGCGCGTTCATGCGCGACGCGCCCTCGACGATCGAGGTGTGGTCGAGCGGCACCGGCGCGATCGCGAGCTGCTCGTAGCCATTGGCTTCGCCATAGGCGGCGCGGCGGTGGTTGCGCATGACGCGCAGCATGGCGTCGCGGTTCTTGGCAAAGCCGGGGAAGGGGCCGAGCTTCGCGGCCATTTCCGCCGAGGTGGCGTAGGACACGCCGGTCATGATCGCGGTCAGCGCGCCGGCAATGGCGCGGCCTTCGGCCGAATCATAGGGAATGCCGGAGGTCATCAGCAGGCCGCCGATGTTGGCATAGCCGAGGCCGAGCGTGCGGTATTCGTAGGACAGCTCGGCGATCTGGCGCGACGGGAACTGCGCCATCATCACCGAGATTTCCAAGACCACGGTCCACAGGCGGACGCCGTGCTCGTAGCTGTGCGCGTCGAACTGGCCGGTCGCCTTGTCGCGGAACGTCAACAGGTTCAACGACGCCAGGTTACAGGCGGTGTCGTCGAGGAACATGTATTCCGAGCACGGATTGCTGGCGCGGATTTCGCCCGACGCCGGGCAGGTGTGCCAGTCGTTGATGGTGGTGTGGTATTGCAGGCCGGGATCGGCCGAGGCCCAGGCGGCGTAGCCGATCTTCTCCCACAGCTCGCGGGCCTGCAGCGTCTTCGCCACCTTGCCGTTCTTGCGATAGGTCAGATCCCAGGTGCCGTCATCGGCGACAGCCTTGAGGAAGCCGTCGGTGATGCGCACCGAGTTGTTGGAGTTCTGCCCCGCGACGGTCAGGTAGGCTTCCGAATCCCAGTCGGTGTCGTAGGTCGGGAAGTTGATGTCGGTGTAGCCCTGCTTGGCGAACTGGATGACGCGCTTGATGACGTTGTCGGGCACCATCGAGCGGCGGGCGAGCTTGATCTCGCGCTTCAGCGCCGGGTTCTTCTCCGGCATGAAGCAGTCGTCGCCCGAGCCCTCGCAGTTGACGCAGGCCTTCATGATGGCCTTGAGGTGCTTCTGGTTGATCTTGGAGCCGGTCACCAGCGCCGCGACCTTCTGCTCCTCCATCACCTTCCAGTCGATGTACTGCTCGATGTCCGGGTGATCGACGTCGACCACGACCATCTTGGCGGCGCGGCGGGTGGTACCGCCCGACTTGATGGCGCCGGCGGCGCGGTCGCCGATCTTGAGGAAGCTCATCAGGCCGGACGACTTGCCGCCGCCCGACAGCTTTTCGCCTTCGCCGCGCAGCGCCGAGAAGTTCGAGCCGGTGCCGGAGCCGTACTTGAACAGGCGCGCCTCGCGCACCCACAGGTCCATGATGCCGCCTTCGTTGACCAGGTCGTCATTGACGCCCTGGATGAAGCAGGCATGCGGCTGCGGATGCTCGTAGGACGAGGCCGACTGCGTCAGGACGCCGGTGAACGGGTCGACGTAGTAGTGGCCCTGGCTCGGCCCGTCGATGCCATAGGCCCAGTGCAGGCCGGTGTTGAACCACTGCGGCGAGTTCGGCGCGCACATCTGCGCGGCCAGCATGTAGCGGAGTTCGTCGAAGAAGGCCTGGGCGTCCTGCTCGCTGTCGAAGTAGCCGCCCTTCCAGCCCCAGTAGGTCCAGGTGCCGGCCAGGCGGTCGAACACCTGCTTGGACGACTGCTCGCCGATGATGCGCTCTTTCTCGGGCAGATGGCTGAGCGCCTCCTCGTCGGCGACCGAGCGCCACAGGAACGAGGGGACGGTGTTCTCTTCGACCTTCTTCAGCCGGGCGGGGACGCCGGCCTTGCGGAAATACTTCTGCGCCAGCACGTCGGAGGCGACCTGCGACCAGAACTCCGGCACCTCGACATTGTCGAGCTTGAACACCACCGAGCCATCCGGATTGCGGATTTCGCTGGTGGTGAGCCGGAAGTCGAGGCCCGCGTAAGCCGACTGTCCATCCTTGGTGTAGCGCCGTTCGATCCGCATGTGTCTCTCGTCCTTCATATGGCCGGGCGGCAGACCGCCCGATTATTCCCGACGGACCCTGGTTTGTCCGCCTGTTTCGCTCACGACGCCGCTCGACACGCCACCGTTACGTATGTCTGCCGCTCTGACCGGCACCCGGGTCTCCCGGGAATTTGACCCCCGGACACAGAAACTCCCGTCCCCAGGCACCATTTTTGGCGTGGGGTGAGAGACGACAGAGCGTCAGTTGGGCGTTCGGACCGCGACAGAAACTCACACCGCCGAACGGATTTGAAGCTATGTGGACCAGCCCGCGCCGTCAAGCGATAGTAGGTCGGTCGGGTTAATAATCTACCTATTGTGCCAATCCGGTGAACTCTGGGGAAAACCGTGGCTGACGACACGGGCAGTATTGAGCCATCCGGCGGCATCCGGAAGCGTTATTCCACCTCGCGTCGCCAATCGCTCCCCGTGACGGATAAATGACCGCAAAACCGGCGTTCGGCGCTGCCCACAGGCAAATTACGCAGCGGTGGGGAGCGGGGATAAACCCGGGAAAACCGGCCGGAACCCGGTTCCGAAGTCGGTGATTCTCGTCGTTGAAACAGGGCTTTAGCGGACGCTCGCCGGCCCTGCGGGACGGGAACGGCGTCACCCACCGCTGTGAATTCGCCGATTCGTCGGCCGACGTGACCGGAAGCGCCCGGCCATGCCGGCTGGAGCGGCCACCGCAGATGTCGGGCGCATCGCCGTCACAACCGCCAGTTCCGTCAACGGCGACCGCCGCGGGTGAGGAAGTGCGGCAGAAAGGGCGCCTGCCGGGCGCGACAGCCGCCTGCGCGGCGCCGGGATCGCCAGACCATCGGAACGCAAAAGGCGGACCTTGCGGGTCCGCCTTTCACACCGGCACTGTCATTCTTGAATCGTGATTCTGGAATTCAAGTCGGGGCGACGATCAGTCGTCTGCGGCCCAATTGCCTGAGTCGGTGGCGATTGATCAATCCGTGGGCAGAATAGCCTCGGAATATAGGCAAGCGCAACGCCCGCCGTGTGGATCAGGACGCCGCAGCGGCCGCTGTCGCCTTGGCGGCTGTCGTCTTGGCGGCCTTCCGCGGCCGGCGCGTAGGCCGCGGCTCCTCGACGGCGGCGGGCGGCCCCTCGATGGTCATCTCCGCGCGGCGGCGCGGCAGCGCGTCCGGGTATTCCTTCTGCAGGAAACTGACCATCTGCTCGCGCACTTCGCAGCGCAGGTTGAACGCATTACCGGCATTCGCCGCGCTCATCAGGCAGCGCAGCTCCATGGTGTTTTCCTTGACGTCCGTGACCTGGAGGCCGACGGCGCGGCCGTCCCAGAGCTTCGACGTGGTGACGATCTCGGTGAGCTTGTCGCGCAGGACGCCGACCGGCGCGCTGTAATCGACATAAAGCAGGGAGGTGCCGAGAATGGAGGCGTTCTCGCGGGTCCAGTTCTGGAACGGCTTTTCGATGAAATACTTCAGCGGCACGATCAGCCGCCGCAAATCCCAGATCCGGATGACGACATAGGTGGCGTTGATCTCTTCGATCCAGCCCCATTCATTCTCGATCACGACAGAATCGTCGATGCGGATCGGCTGCGTCATGGCCAGCTGCACGCCGGCGAAAAGATTGCTCAGCACCGGCTGCGCCGCCAGGCCGACGACAATGCCGGCGACGCCGGCGGAAGCAAACAGACTGACGCCGTATTGCCGGACCGACTCAAAGGTCATCAGTGCCGCGCCGATCGTGACCATGATGACCATCACATCGGCGGTGCGCAGCAGCACGCGCACCTGGGTGTAGTGCTTGCGCGCCAGCAGGTTGTCCTCGGCGTCGAGCTGGAAGCGGCGCAGGTAAACATCGGCGGCGATGCGCAGCGCGGTGATCGCCATCCAGCCGATCAGCGCGATGACCGCCATCACCAGCAACCGCTGCATCCAACCAGCCGTGCCCGGATCGAGGGGCGCCGCCGGGATCGCAATCGTCAAGGCCAGGATCAGCAGGGCGAGGCGCGTGGTGCCGCGCATCTTGTTGAACAGAGACAGCCCGAAGGGGTAACGATCCGCCAGCAGCCGCTGGATCAGTCTGCGCACGGCGTTGTGCAGCGAAAACGCGACGACCACTGCGAGCGACAGCACCAGCAGCGCCACGACGGCGTCGGGGAGCCAGTTCAACCAAAGCGTCAGGGAATCAAGCCCTGTTCTCAATGAATCCATGCAGCCTCAAGATAGTTGGTAAAATCCGGGTGAGAGGGCGGCCGAGCCGACGAGTCGGCATTCAGCATTTAACGCCGCTAGACTTGGGCCCGGGGAGGGGGCATAACGCCGCTTCCCCTTGTCGGATAACGCGCGGCGGCGATGAAAAGTTTCCTTCTCAAGCTGTTCACCTGGTGGAACTCGCAGACGTTCGGCACCCAGCTCTGGACGTGGCGCCATGGCGAAGCGGTCGGCCAGGATGAATTCGGCAACCGCTATTTCAGGACTCGCGGTGGCAAGATCGATCCGACGCTGCAGATGGAGCGCCGCTGGGTGATCTACAACGGCTATGCCGAAGCCTCCATGGTGCCGCCATCGTGGCACGGCTGGCTGCACCACACCGTCGATACGCCGCCGACCGAGGAAACCTACAAGGCGCATGCCTGGGAAAAGCCGCACCGGCCCAATCTGACCGGCACGCCCGGCGCCTATCGTCCGAGCGGCTCGACGCTGTCGGCCGGCCGCCGGCCCAAGGCGACCGGCGACTACAGGGCGTGGAAGCCGTAGCGGGGGACCAACGAATAGGGAGTTGCGAATAGCGAATAGGGAAGATTTCTTCCAACCACTCGCTACTCGCTGCTACTGCGTGCCTTCGAGACCGAGCTGCTTTACCAGCGAGCCCCACTTCTCGCGCTCGGACACCAGATACTTTTCGGTTTCGGCAACGGACGGCGGATCGATCGGCAGCAGACCGATCTGCGACGCCCGCTTCTGCATTTCCGGATCGGACATGATCTTCTTCATCTCGGCGTTGAGCCTCTCGAGGACCGGCTTCGGCGTGGCCGCCGGCGCGAAGAGCATGTGCCAGGACACCGCTTCGAAGTCGGGCGCGCTGGCGGCTTTCGCGAATGGCGGGACCTCCGGCAATGACGGGATCGGCGTCGATGACGACACCGCCAAGGCGCGCAGCTTGCCCTCGCGGATCAGCGGCAGCGACGCGCCGGCTTCGGCAAATCCAAGCTGCACATGGCCGGCCACGATGTCGGTAATCGACTGCGGCGTGCTGCGGTAGGGGACGTGCGCCATGTTCACGTTGAACCGCTGCTTGAGATATTCCATGGACAGATGCTGCGCGACGCCGGCGCCGGGTGAGGAATAGCTGAGCGGCTTGTCGGTTTCCTTGGCATGTTTGATCAGATCCGGCACCGACTTGACCGGCAGGTCCGGATTGACGACCAGGATGAACGGCGACTTCACGTAGAACGACACCGGTACGAAGTCGGTCAGCTTGTAATTGATCTTCTTGTAGAGAACCGGGTTGATCGCCATCGCCGAGCTGGTGGAAACCACCAGCGTGTAGCCATCCGGCGGAGCAGCGGCGACCTGCGCCGCGGCCAGCATCAGCGCCGCGCCGGGCTTGTTCTCGACCACGACCGGCTTGCCGAGCGAGGCCTGCAGCTTGTCGGCATAGAGCCGCACCAGCATGTCCATGCCGGAACCGGCGGCCAGTGGTACGACGATGGTGATCGGCTTGGTCGGATAGTCCTGCGCCAGCGCCGGCTGGCCGGCGCACAGAAAGGCGAGCGCGGCGAGCGCGCCTCGAAAGGCTGTCATATGGTTTCCCCCTTGTCCGCACGGCGTGCGGGCTTTTCTTAGATGATGGACAATGCGCAATCCGGCATTGACCCACAAGCGGGTTCGCCGCTGGGTCAGAACTGAATTTTCCGGGAAACCGCAAGGCGGTACACGCCCTGCCATCGGTTCCGCCCTTCCGCCGCCGCATTCCCCGTGTTAACCGGGCGCCGCATTGGATGACGGCGAATCTGCGCCGCAATTGACCAGCGGAAATTGCCTGACCTCATGGCCCTATCCCGGCTCCTGATCTGCTCCTTGGCATTTGGCGCCGCTTTGACCGCGACGTCCGCGACCGCGCAGTTCGGGGGCATTTTCAGCGACTCACCGCCACGCCCGCCGGCCGACGTTCCAGGCCAACAGCGCGGTCAGCCGCCCGGTCCGCCGCCCGGCAATTTCCCCAGCCGTCCCGCGCCGCGTCCGCAATACGATGAGCCGCCGGCCCGTCCGCTGCCGGCGCCGATGAGCCTGCCGCCGGCAAGCCGTCCGGGAGCCGGGTCGATCCAGTCGCAGGAATTGCCGCCGCCGCCGGGAATGGCGCCCGCCGCGCCGCTGGAGCAGAACCAGCCCGCCCAGGCTCAGCCGCCGGCACCGCCGCCCGCCCGCGCGCCGCGTGGCACAGCGCAGCCGGCCGATACGACGCCGCAGCCGGGCGACGAGGTCGTGGTGGCGCCGCCGCCGCAACGCATCGCCAATCCGACGGCTGTATTCTCCGGTCTCGACAAGATCACCGGCCGCATCATTTCATTCGACGTCGCCATCAACGAGACGGTGCAGTTCGGCGCGCTGCAGGTGACGCCGCGGGTCTGCTATTCGCGGCCGCCGACAGAGACGCCGAATACCGATGGCTTCATCGAAGTCGACGAGGTGACGCTGCAGGGCGAGATCAAACGCATCTTCAGCGGCTGGATGTTTGCAGCCAGCCCGGGTCTCAACGCAGTCGAGCACCCGATTTACGATGTGTGGGTGACCGATTGCAAAGGTGGTCAGTCGCCGGCGGTGGCGGAAGCGCCGGTCGATGCGAAGCCGGCCGCCCGCACACCGGCACCGACGCCGCCGCGCCGGCCGGCGCCGCCACCGCGCGCGCAGCAATTCCAGCCGCAACAGCCGGGATTCTTCCCGACGCGGTAGCGGATGGCTATTGGCCCCGGATAATCGCCAATGCCTCTTCGCCGGTCACAGGCCGGTCAACCGGCAGCGCCTTGAAATCGGCGGTGCCGGCGAGGGCGTCTTCCAGCAGCCGATGATACCGCCGCTTCGGCACCTCGACCGCGCCGAACGTCTTGAGGTGGTTGGTGACGTATTGGGTGTCGAGCAGGGTGAAACCGCCGGCGCGCAGCCGTGCGACAAGGTGGACCAGCGCGATCTTCGACGCGTCGCGGGCGCGGTGAAACATGCTCTCGCCGAAGAAGGCGCGGCCGAGCGAGACACCGTAGAGCCCGCCGACCAGATCGACGCCGTCATAGACCTCGACGCTGTGGCAATGGCCGTGCGCAAACAGGCTGCGGTAGATCTGCCGGATGCGGCCGTTGATCCAGGTCTTGTCGCGCGTCTGCTTGGGCTCGGCGCAGCCTTCGATCACCGCATCGAAATCGCGATCGACCATGACCGTGTAGGGCGTCGTGGAAACCGTGCGGGCCAGCCGATCGGGCACGTGGAACCCCTCGAGGGGGATGATGCCCCGCATCTCCGGCTCGACCCAGTAGAGCGCCGGATCGTCGGCGTTCTCCGCCATCGGGAAGATGCCGCATGCATAAGCTTTGAGCAGCACTTCCGGCGTGATCTCGATATAGGCGTGCTCGCGGTTGGCCATGGTTGAGGTCTGCTGCTCGGGTTCCGCAGTGTAGGGGACGGCACGTCGCCGGCAAGGCGCTGGTTTACCGGTCGATAACCATTCCGGCATCAGTTTGTCGAAATATTGAACCGTTCAGCGGCGGCGTGGTTGTGCTTGTGCGGGACAGTGGACAGTCGGCCGCGACCGCAGGCGAGGGGTGGGGATCATGGCGCGCCGCATCAGTGTTTTGGTCGTAGAGGATGAGGTCTTGATCAGCAATCTGGTCACCGAAGCCCTCAACGATGTTGGCTTCGACGTCCTTGCCGTGCCCGATGGCGAGGAAGCGATGCGCCATATTGAAGCCGATCCCAACATCGACGTCTTGTTCACGGACATCAATCTTGCCGGCCGCATGGACGGTGGCTCTCTTGCTGAACAGGCGCGCCGCCACCGGCCGGAATTGCCGATCGTCTATTGTTCGGGGCGCTGCTCGCCGTCGGCCATCGCGCCGCCCGTGCCGCGCTCGATTTTTGTGCGTAAGCCCTACGATCTCACCGAAATCTGCACACTGCTGACGCGGTTGACGTCAACCACGCATTGACGATTAGAGCGCTGGCCGCGGCGCATCCTTGCGCATGTCGAATGACACCAACACGCGTGTGCCGGCATGACTGGGATCGGTTTCGATGTGGGCGTTCAGCTTTTCCCCCATCGCCTTGACGATGCGCTGACCGAGGCCGGTTGATTTGCGGTCGGACGGCTCGCTTTGCGGGGCGATGCCGACTCCATCGTCTTCGACACTCAGAACCGCACGGTTGTTGCCGGTGTCGCGGATGGCAACACGGATGGCGCCTTTGCCGGTGGGATAGGCGTATTTCAGCGCGTTCATCACCAGTTCGTTGACGATGACGCCAACCGCAACGGCACGGTCGGGATCGACATTGACCGGATCGGTCTTCAGCGTGAGCTGGGCCAAAGCATTGCTTTCCGATGAGCGGCGCAGGTCCTCGACCAGCGCGGTCAGATACTGATCGACCGAAACCGACTGCACGTCGTCCGATGTGTAGAGGCGGCGATGCACCTGCGCCACGGCGAGCACGCGGCCGGTGGCGCTGGCGAGCGCCTTGCTGACTTCCGGGTCGCGCGCCGAATTGGCCTGCAGAGTCAGCAGCGAGGCGATGAGTTGCAGGCTGTTGCCGACACGGTGATTGACCTCGCGCATCAGCATCGCGCGCTCGGCCGCCAGCGCTTCGAACCGGTCGCGTGCCTCGCGCACTTCGGCCTCTGCCGCTTCCTTGGCGCGATGCGTGCGCATGGCGTCCACCGCGGCCTGCAACGCTGCCTTCAGCAGGTAGATGAACTCGCCCTGGACGTCCTTGATCACGTAGTCGAAGGCGCCTGCCTTCAGCGCCGTCACCGCCATACGGCTGTCCTGGGCGCCGGTGACGACCACCACCGGGGGGTGGTTGGGCATCTGGTTGATCCGCTCAAGCGTCTCCAGGCCGCTCAGGCCGGGCATGTAGAGATCGACGGCGACCACATCGAAGGAATCATCGTTCTCCAGCGCCTTCAGGCCGCTTTCGCCGTCGGCAACGTGGACGACCTCGATGCCGTCACGGCGGAAGCCGCGCTGCACCAGCGCTCGCAAGCCGGCGTCGTCATCGATGTAAAGTGCTTTACGCATGGGTCATTCAGGAGCCGGGACCTGCATGACGGAGAAGAACAGGCCGAGTTGGCGGATGGCGTTGGCGAAGTTCTCGTAATTGACCGGCTTGGTGATGTAGACGTTGCAGCCGAGGTCGTAGCAGCGCTGGATCTCGACCGCGTCGTCGGTGGTGGTCAGCACCACGACGGGCACGCGCTTGAGATGGTCGTTGGTCTTGATGCGCTTGAGAATATCGACGCCGGTCATGTCGGGCAGATTGAGGTCGAGCAGCACCAGCAGCGGCTTGCCCTTGTTGGCGAGGCCGGAATTGTCGGCGCCGAACAGGTAGCGCACGGCTTCGGTGCCGTTGGTGAACGGCGTGATCGGGTTGTTCACCCCGGCGCGCCGGATATTCTTCTCGATCAGCCGGGCGTGGCCTTCGTCGTCCTCGACCATGACGATTTCGACCGGCAGTTCCGACATTCGGCTGTTCATGCGGCGCTCCTTTTTTCGACCGACCAGCGGCGGGGCAGGGTCACTGTGAACGTGCTGCCTTTGCCGAGTTCAGAATTCAATCCCATGCTGCCGCCGAGGCGGCGCACCAGCGCGCGGACGTGCGCAAGGCCAATGCCTTCGCCCGGACGATCCTGCCGTCCGGAGCGGCGAAACAGCTCGAAAACCCGCTGGTGGTCGTGCGGATCGATACCCCGGCCGTTGTCCTGGACGTCATATGTTACCTGTAAGCCGTTGATACGGCCCGCGATGGTAATGCGCAAGGGTTCCTCGGGCCGGCTGTATTTGAGGGCATTATCGACCAGATTGGCGAAAATCTGCTCCAGAGCGAGCCGGTCGCTCTCGACCGGGGGCAGGTCGCCCACGGTCAGCTCTGCGCCCTGTTCGGCGGCCCGGTGGGCGACGTTTTCCACGACCGCCTCGAGCATCGCCTTCGTATCGATCTGCTCCGGCGAGAACTGCCGGCGGCCTTCGCGCGACAGTCTCAGTACCGCGTTGATCAGGCGGTCCATGTTGCCGATCGACGTCTTGATGAAGCGGATTGCCTCGTCAAAATCCTCGCCCAGCCGGTCGATCTCGGTGTTCGGTTCGGCTTCCGCGGCCTCCGCCGCCTGCGCCTTGAGGGCGGCGAGTTCGGCGGTCAGCGTATTGACCTTGTCGAAGATATCCTTGCGCAGCGCCTCCAGTTCGGAGGTGAAGCCCATGATATTGACCAGCGGCGAGCGCAGATCGTGGCTGACGATATAGGCGAAACGCTGGATTTCCTCGTTGGCCTCGGTCAGGTCGGCGGTGCGGTAGGAGACGATGCGCTCCAGATTGGCGTTCATGCCGGCCAGTTCGCGGCGCGCCGATTCACGCTGCTTCGCATTGCGCTGAACCATGGCGACCGAGATGCCGCCGATGGTGATGATCAGGCCGGATCCCAGCAGCGCCAGCACCAGCAGCAGCCGGTTGGTCCTGAGCGACTGTTCGGTGCGCAGCGTCAGCAGGCGGCCTTCGTCGGCGATGACTTCGAGAACACGGTCGCGCAACGCGTTCATCACCCGCCGGCCCTCACCGCGCGCGACCTCGCTGCGTGCGAGATCCTGCTGGCCGGCCTGCATCAGCGCGATGATCCGCCGCATTTCCGAAAAGCGTGCCGAGTTGAGGTCGGCGATGACCTCGAGCTGGCTTTTGCGCGCCGGGTTGTCCGCGGTCAACGTGCGAAGGTCTTTGATGGTTTCGGCGCTGGCCGGCTCGGCGGCGTAGAAATCCTCAAGGTACTCGGCGTTGCCGGTAAACAGAAAACCGCGCTGGCCGGATTCGGCGCGGCGCAAATTGAGCAGCACGTTCGAGAGCTTGTCCTGAACGGTGAGGGTATGGGTCAGCATCTGGGCGTCGGTCGCCGATCGGTCGACCAGAAAGGCGGTCGCGGCGCTGAGCCCGATCAGCAGCAGAAAGCCGATACCCAGCAGAAGCGGCTGCAGGCGCGGAAACGCGACGGGTGTCGTGGAGGTCGCCAAGGACATCAGTCGTCCATTCCGCCTTTGGCGAGAAACTGTTCCAGCCAGTGGATATGGTAATTCCCGTCAATAATGTCTTTTTCGCGTACCAGCGCACGGAACAAAGGCAGCGTCGTCTCGATGCCATCGACGATCACCTCGTCGAGGGCCCGCTTGAGCCGCATCAGGGCCTCGCTGCGGGTTTTGCCGTGGACGATCAGCTTGCCGACCAGCGAGTCGTAATAAGGCGGGATCGTGTAGCCCTGATACACAGCGGAATCGATGCGCACGCCGAGGCCGCCGGGGGCGTGATAATACTGGATCTTGCCGGGCGAGGGCCGGAACGAGACCGGATTTTCCGCATTGATGCGGCACTCGATGGCATGGCCGTGGAACTTGATGTCGCTCTGCTGAAATGACAGTTCGGCGCCGGCGGCGACCCGGATCTGCTCGAAGATCAGGTCGATGTCGGTGATCATTTCCGTCACCGGATGTTCCACCTGAATGCGGGTGTTCATCTCGATGAAATAGAACTGGCCGTCCTCGTACAGGAACTCGACGGTGCCGACGCCGAGATAGCTGATCTCGCGCATGGCCTTGGCGACGGTTTCGCCGATCTTGTCGCGGGCCTCGGTGTTGAGCGCAGGCGAGGGACTTTCCTCGAGCACCTTCTGGTGGCGGCGCTGCAGCGAACAGTCGCGCTCGCCGAGGTGGATGGCGCGGCCCTTGCCGTCGCCGAGCACCTGGATTTCGATGTGGCGCGGTTTCTCCAGATATTTCTCGATATAGACCGCGTCGTCGCCGAAGGCGGCCTTCGCTTCGGTGCGCGCGGTCGACAGCGCGCCGGACAATTCGGCCGCCGTGCGCGCCACCTTCATGCCGCGGCCGCCGCCGCCGGACGCAGCCTTGATCAACACAGGATAGCCGATCTCATCGGCGACCCGGGTTGCCTCGGCATCGTCGGTGATGCCGCCGTCGGAGCCGGGTACGACCGGAATGCCGAGACGCTTGGCGGTGCGCTTGGCCTCGATCTTGTCGCCCATGATGCGGATATGCTCGGCCTTCGGGCCGATGAAGTGCACGCCATGTTCGCCGAGGATTTCGGCGAAACGCGCATTCTCCGACAGGAAGCCGTAGCCGGGATGCACCGCATCGGCGCCGGTGATCTCGCAGGCCGACAAAATCGCCGGGATGTTGAGGTAGCTGTCCTTGGCCGCCGGCGGGCCGATGCAGACGCTCTCGTCGGCGAAGCGCACATGCATGGCGTCGGCGTCGGCGGTGGAGTGCACCGCGACGGTCGGGATGCCGAGCTCCTTGCAGGCGCGCAGCACGCGCAGGGCAATCTCGCCGCGATTGGCAATCAGGATTTTATCGAACATGGATGCTTTCGGCGCGAATGGCGAATAGTGAGTAGCGAATAGAAAGCGCGCTTCTATTCGCTATTCGCCACTCGCTATTCGCTCTCTCACTCAATAATCACCAGCGGTTCGCCAAATTCGACCGGCTTGCCGTCCTCGAACAGGATCTGCACCACCGTGCCGGCGCGCGGCGCCGGAATCTGGTTCATGGTTTTCATCGCTTCGATGATCAGCAACGTATCGCCGGCCTTCACCGTGCTGCCGACATCGATATAGGGCTTGGCGCTGGGCTCCGGCGCGGCATAGGCGGTGCCGACCATCGGGGAGGCCACCACGCCGGGATGTTTGGCGGGGTCGATCGGCTTCGATACGGATTCGCTGACCACCTGAGGCACCGGCGGTGCCATCGGTTGCGGCGCGGGCGCTGCCATGACGGCCGCGCCGCGGGCAACGCGGACGCGCTTGCCGTCCTGTTCGATTTCAATTTCGGTCAAGCCGGTCTCGTCCAGGAGCTTGGTCAGCTCGTGGATCAGGTCGCGGTCGACCAGCGGTGCTTTCGGCGCTTTTGCCATCGAGCCTTTTCCGTTCAATTGTCTGCTTTGGCGCCGATCATGCCGGCAAGGCCGGTGATCGCCAGCGCGTAGCCCTCGACACCGAAGCCGGCCATGACCGCCTTGGCCGCCTTCGACACATAGGAGTTCTGGCGGAAGCTTTCGCGCGCGTGGATATTGGTGATGTGCAGTTCGATCACCGGCATCTGCACCGCGAGCAGCGCGTCGAGAATGGCGATCGAGGTGGTGGTATAGCCGGCCGGATTGATGATGAGGCCGGCCGCCTTGTTGACGTGCGCCTCCTGAATCCAGTCGACCAGCTCACCTTCGCTGTTGGACTGGCGAAAGACCAGATCGAGCCCGAAATCCGCAGCCGTTTCGCGGCAAAGCGTCTCCACCTCGGCCAGCGTGGCGCGGCCGTACTTCTCCGGCTCGCGGGTGCCGAGCATGTTCATGTTCGGTCCGTTGAGGACGTAGATCGTCTGGGAAGCGGATTTGGCCATGGGTCCCGGCGAATCGCGTGAACTGAATCAATAGGCGTCAAACAAGGCCGCTTTATAGGTGGGCCGGGGCGGCAAAGGAAGCCCGCCGCAGGCGCGGGATCAGGCCGGCGCTTTGACCGGCCGGTCCGCTTGCCCTTGGGTTGCGGCGGCCACCCAGTCGATGACATCCTTGAGGGCCGTTAACCTTTGCCGGCCCGAGGCCTTGGCCTTGGCGAAAATGTCGATCTGCCGGTCGGCGCTGGTGCCTTGCGCAAAGATACCGTCGAGGCGGCCGATTTCGGCGGCGCAGCCGAGCGCCTCGACGTCCTCGGCAACCATGTCGAGGACTTGGTCGAGCCAATCCCGGGCCGTGAGCGGCGAGCGCGAGTACGGATCGACGAAGGTGGCGGCGATGCCGTAGCGCTGGGCGCACCACTTGTTCTCCTGGGTGATGGCGCGGCCGACCCGGTCGAAGCCGGCATTGAGCGCGCGGTCGCGGTCGAGCGCCCGCACCAGACAGCGGAACAGCGCGGCGATCGACACCGCATCGTCGAGCCGCGTACAACTGTCGGAGACGCGCAATTCCACGGTCGGGTTTGTCAGAGAGGGCCGCAGCGCCCACCAGATATAACTCGCGTCCGGAATGATCCGGGCCCACACCAGCGCGGAGACGAAATCGTCATAGTCCTGCTTGGTGCGGAACAGCTCGGGCAAACCGGTGCGCGGCAGTTCGTCGTAGACAGCGAGCCGGTAACCGGCCAGCCCGGTCAGATGGCCCTGCCAGAACGGCGAGGAGGTCGACAGCGCCAGCAGCAGCGGCAGATAGGCGGTCAGCCGCATGATCAGGTTGATGCGGCTGTCGAGGTCGGGCACTTGCACATGCACGTGCATGCCGCACAGCATGTTGCGGTGGCCGATGATCTGCAGGTCTTCGAGGATGGCGTGATAGCGCGCCTTTTTGGTGATCAGTTGCTCCGGCCAGAACGCGAGCGGGAAGGTACCCATGGCGGCGAGGCCGAGGCCGCGTTCGGAGGCGGCGTCGCCGAGCGCGCGCCGATAATGCGACAGGTGTTCGCGGGCTTCGGCCATCGTGCCGCAGGGCGGCGTCGCCACCTCGATCTGCGACTGCAGCATTTCCGGCATCACCCGGTCGCCGAGCGCTCGCTGCGCGATGCTGAAGAACTTCTTGTCGCGGGTACGCGCCGCGCGACGCGTCTTGGCGTCGAAAACGAAATATTCTTCCTCGATGCCGACCGTGTACATCCGCGCGATAACCCAGGCCGGGAATGCCGGTTCCAACTCAGTGCAGTGCAAAACGGCCGCCAAGGCAGGATGCCGCGGCGACCGTCGACTCTTCTATAGCGTATATGCCCGTCGCGAAACGTCAGCAGTCGAAACGTCAGCAGGTCGGCTTGCCGCAGCGCGCGACGTTGATGCTCTCCTGCAGAGCAGGCAATCCGACGGCGCCGATCACAACGTTCTCGCCGATCACGTAGCTTGGCGTGCCGTTGAGGCCGAGCGCCTGTGCCAGCATATAGCTTTCTTCCAGCGTGGCTTTCACCTGCGGGCTGTTCAGGTCCTTTTCCAACTGCGCCATGTTGAGTCCGATTTCCTTGGCAGTCGCCAGCGAAGAGGCCCGGTTGACCTGACCGCGGCCGCTCAGAAGCTTCTGGTGAAACTCCAGATATTTCTTGCCGGTCTTGTCCTGCATGTGCACGGCGACGCCAACCTGGGCGGCTTCGACTGAGCCTGGCCCGAGCACCGGAAATTCCTTCAGGACGATCCGCAGTTTCGGATCGGACTTCATCAGCACCATCATGTCTTCCATGGCGCGCTTGCAGTAGCCGCAGTTGTAATCGAAGAACTCGACGAAGGTGACGTCGCCCTTCGGATTGCCGAGCACCACCTGACGCGGCGAGTTGAACAGCAGCTCGGCATGCTGGCGGACGCCGGCTTTCTGCTTGTCGGCCTCGGCCGCGGTCTGACGCTTTTCCAGTTCGGCCATCGCCTCCTGCAGCACGTCCGGGTTGGCGATGAGATAGTCGCGCACAATGCGCTCAATTTCGCCCTTTTGCGGCGCCGAGAATTCTTGCGCCGACGCAAACTGCGGCAGGCTCAGGGCCATGATCGCGGCGCAGACGGCGGCGATGCGGCGCAGGCGTGAAGTCATCTGATTATTCCTTGTGGGGTCATCGGTTGGCGCTGGTCGGCGGTTTGAGGTTGACGAGGTCGTCGGCGCGAACCCAGGCGGGCGAGCCTACCGGGAAGCGCGTCTTGGCGCGCGCGCCGAGCTGACGCGCGGTCGGAATATCGCCGCGCATGAAGGCGGCCTGGCCGGCAGCAAGGTCGGCATTGCCGAGGTCGCCCTTGCGGCCGTAAGCGACGGCGAGCTGGGCGTAGGCCTGCGGCGCTTCCGGCTCGCGCCGGATCGCGACGCGCAGCAGTTCGGCCGCCTCGTCGGCAAACTTGGCGTTGCCGGTTGCGATCAGAGCCTGCGCCAGCATGATCTGGATCAGCGGCGCGTCGCGCGACATCGATACCGCCTGGCGCAGCGGCGCAATGGCTTCGGCCGGCTGGCCGCCTTCCAGCAGCGCTTGGCCCTTGAGCTCCCGGAAATAGGGATTGCCCGGTTGCGCCTGGATCAGCGCGTCCATTTGCGCCACGGCGCGGCGGAGGTCGGAATGGCGGTAGGTCGCAATCGCCCGCGCGTAGCGTGCCGGCAGACTTTGATCGCTTGCCGGATACCGGCGCGCGACGCTATCGGGCCGCTCCAGGAAGCCGGCGAGTTTCGCCCGCATCATGTCGTGGCGCAGTTGCAGTTCGGGTGAATCCTTGCGGTCCCAGTGCGGGCTGGCTTTGCCCTGTGTCTCCAGGGCGGCGACGCGCTCGGCCGGCATCGGGTGCGATTGCATGTAGGGATCGATGTAGCGCGTATTGAACATGACCTCGTTGCTCAGGCGCTTGAACAGTTCCACCATGCCGCGCGGCGACTGGCCGGTGGCGTTGAGAAGTTTCACGCCGGCATGATCGGCCTGGTCTTCCTGTGCACGCACGTAAGCGAGCAGCGTGCGCTGGATGGCCGTCTGCGGCGCCAGGATCGCGGCGGCGCCGACGTCGCCGGCGCCGCTGCGGGCACCGGCAACCATGGCGCCGATGCCGGCCAGCATGGCAATGACCGAGGCGGTCTGCGCAGTGGCAAGCTGCTCGCGCAGGCGTGACAGATGGCCGCCGGCGAGGTGAGCGGTTTCATGCGCGAAGATGCCGATGATCTCATTCGGCGTCCTGGCTTCGAACAGCGCGCCGGCATTGATGAAGATGTGGCGGCCGTCCATGACGAAAGCGTTGAAGGTGCGGTCGTTGACCACCACCACCTTGACGTTCTGCTGGGCGAGACCGGCGGCACGCAGGATCGGCGACGCGTAGTCGCGCATCAATTGCTCGATCTCGGTGTCGCGAATGATCGGCACGCTGCGCGTCGCGCCCTGAGCCTGCGCCGGTTGCGTGGCCGGAGCGATCGCGGTGATCGCCACCGCGAAGGCCGTCGCCACCGCGAGGCAGCGCATGGCCGATCGCCTGGCTGGCACCTTGGCTCCGGTCCTGATAGGTGTGCCGTCTTCGATCATGCCGATCTTCACTTTTGGATGGGCGTGAACCTAGTGATGCCCCTGCGGGCGGTCAACGCGACTTGCGATCACGACTGAGTCATGTCGGCAACTCCCATAGGGAGCCGCCGAATGCGGCGGCAGCGGGGCGGGGGCGGGACAAGGCAGAATTCATGCTTGATGCGGCAAAACGACTTTTGATGCCGTCCCGGCGCAGCGATGTGCCGCCGTTCATCGTCATGGATGTGATGGCGGCAGCGGCCCAGCTCGAGGCGCAAGGACGCCACGTCGTGCACATGGAGGTCGGCCAGCCGGCAGCACCCGCGCCGGCCACTGCGATCGCAGCGGCGCAGGCGGCGCTGTCGCGCGGCTGCATCGGATATACCGAAGCGCTCGGCATCCCGACGCTGCGGGCGCGCATCGCCCGTCATTACGGCGAGGCCTATAGCCTGGATCTCGACCCGGCCCGGGTGGTGGTCACCACCGGATCGTCGGGTGGCTTCATCCTGGCCTTTCTGGCCCTGTTCGGGCCCGGCGACCGGGTGGCGCTGGCCAACCCGGGTTACCCGCCATACCGGCACATTCTTTCGGCGCTGGGCTGCGAGCCGGTATTGATAGAAACCTCGGCGGCGACGCGCTGGGCGCTGTCGGCCGAGGCGTTGCTCGAAGCCCACCGGGCCAAGCCTCTGGCGGGGCTGCTGGTGGCAAGCCCAGCCAATCCGACCGGCACCATGATGGACGCCGCTGCTTTGGCGCGCCTCATCGCGGTCGCGGAGGCCGAAGGCATCAAGGTGATTTCCGACGAAATCTATCATGGTCTCGATTACGCCTTTGCCGCCGAGACCGCGGCCAAGCTGTCCACGCGCGCGGTGGTGATCAATTCGTTCTCCAAGTATTTCTGCATGACGGGCTGGCGCGTCGGCTGGATGGTGATGCCGGACGGTCTTGTACGCACGGTCGAGCGGCTGCAGCAGAATCTGGCGATCTCGGTGCCGACGCTGTCGCAGGTTGCCGCCGAGGCGGCGTTCGAGGGCGGCGCCGAAATGGACGCGGTCAAGCATGGCTACGAGGAGAACCGGCGCATTCTGGTCGAGGGCCTGCCCAAAGCCGGGCTCGATCAATTCCTGCCGGTCGACGGCGCGTTCTATCTCTATGCCAATATCGCGCGCTTTTCCGACGACAGCCTGGATTTCGCCAAGCGGCTGCTCAACGAAACCGGGGTATGGCCGGCATTTCCTGCGCTTCTGCTACGCCGGTTCGGCCGCGGACATGCACGAGGCGGTCAAGCGGATCGGCGGCTGGCTGAAGGGGTAGGGTGCTGCGAACGACGATCCGTCACGCGGCCTCATAGGCCGCGATCTTCTTGATCTGTGGACCCAGTTCGTCTTCGGCGGTTTCCAGGTCGTAGCGCGCCTGGATGTTCATCCAGAATGCCGCACCAGTCTTGAAGAATTTACCGAGCCGCAGCGCGGTATCGGCGGTCACCGGCTTCTCTTCACGCGCAATGCGCTCAATGCGCGTCCGCGGCACCGCCACGGCGGCGGCGACCGCGTAGGCGCTCAACTTGAGCGGTTTGAGAAACTCCTCGCGCAGGATTTCGCCCGGATGCACCGGCGGCAGCTTCTTGGCCATTGATTTCCTCGTCCTGGCTCGGACCATTCCAAGCCGACGCTAGTGGTAATCGACAATTTCAACATCTTCCGGGCCATCGCCGGTCCACCTGAAAACGATCCGCCATTGATCGTTGATCCGGATGGCGTGAAACCCTGTCAGGTTGCCCTTAAGCGCTTCAAGCCGATTGCCGGGGGGCGAGCGCAAAGCTTCAACAAATGTGGCAGCGTCTAGCATGATCAGCTTGCGACGGGCGGCCTTGGCAAGGTCCGCCGGAAACCCCTTTGGAACGTTGCGGTTCAAAAGGAGCGGTTGGGCGAACTTCCCCCTAAAGGACTTGATCACAGTTTGAACGTATCCTATCGGGATACGTTTGGCAAGCGTTTCGTATCCCCTTTCCAGCTCGACCATCTCGTCCGGTTCGGCGTGGGCGCCTTCGAGCCATTCCTGCATCGGCGGCAGCGCCATGATCGCCTTGCAATAGGCGGCGCAGTCGGAGTCGAGCCTGACGTCATAGGTGATGAAACGCGTCACCACCGGCGCGAACATGGCGTCGGCCATGCCGGGCGTCGGCCCAAACAGGAACGGCCCTTTATTGCCGGCCAGGCATTCGCGCCAGATGCTGATGACGCGGTCGATGTCGGCCTGCGCGCCGGCCCAGACCTTGAAGCCCGGATGATGCGCCTTCAGGTTCATCGGCAGTGCCGACCGCATGTTGGTGAAGCCGGAATGCATCTCGCCGCAGATCGAGCGGCAATGGGCGCGCGCGATCTGGTCGGACGGCAGCAGGCCGGCTTCCGGCAGGATCTCGTGAAGATATTCGGCGATCGCCAGCGTGTCCCAGACTTTGATGCCGTTATGCGTGAGGCACGGCACCAGGAAGGAGGGCGACAGCAGCAGCAATTCGGCGCGCGTCGAGGGATCGTCGCTGGCGACCATTTGCTCGGCGAAATCCAATCCGGCGAACTTGCACAGCAACCAGCCGCGGAGCGACCAAGAGCCGTAGTTCTTGCTGGCGATGGTCAGCGTGGCGTTGGCGGCGGCCGGTTTCTTTGGAGCCGTCTGTGCAGGCTTGGGTGCAGGTTTCGGTGCAGGTTTCGGTGCAGGCTTGGACATTGGGCAGTCATGTCCCTTCGTAAGCGCGGCCCGGCCTGTGCAGCTTAGACGAAAGCGCAGGCCGATCAATACTTTCCGTAAATCGTGACGATTATTGCGCGGACCGCGCCGTTGCCTGCCGGTGGCGCCACTGCAGCCACAACAGCAGAAACCCGAACACCGGCAGCAGGATGTCGGTCCAGAAAATGACACCGGCGTTGCCGGCCGTGAAGTTATGAGCCGTCACCATCTGGCGGATATGGCCGGCGGCCGCCCCCAGAGCGAAGATGCTGGGGCCGACAATGGCCGCCAGCCGAAGGTCGAAGCTGCGGAAGGCGGCGATAAAGCCGACGACCGAAAAGCCCAGGCTGGCCGTGCCGACCTCGAACTGGAACGGGCTGTCGGCCCAGCCGATGAAGCGGGCGGTCATCGCGCCGAAAAACGAGTGCATGACGAAATTGTAGAAGTACGCGACCCCGATCGTGAAGAGGACGTACCACGCGATCAGCTTTTCGACGACGACCGGGCTGGTCAGGGGCTTTGGGGCCCGCGCCAGTGCGGCCGCCGAGAAGACCAGCCCGATGACGAAGAATGTGAGGGTGAAGTTGCTCAGGACGAAGCGGATGAAGCTTTCCATGATCAACCTGACGGCCCTTCTTGATGTGGGCCCGCCCATCGAAGCGGGCGGCTTGGCCGGCTGTGCGGGCGCTGGCCCCGACAAATCCTAGTGGGATACCGACCCGCTGGCCACGGATCACCGTGTTTCGTGCGGTTTGAGGCTATCAGTCGGCTGCCCGACGCTTGTCCACCGGACACAGATACCCCCAATTTTATCTCGCACTGCAACATCAAATGCACTAGCGTGACGTCAGGCCCGTCCGGGCCGGGCGGGGTTTGGATGCTTTATCAAGCCTATCAGGCGCACTCGGACATCATGTCCCCGGTGCGGGCTTTTGCTGGTGCGGCACTCACATCGGTGAGCGAAAAGCTCAATGGCTCGGCGCGGCCGTCGATGCTGAGCAACCTCGGCGCCGCCTATGAGATGATCACCCGCGCCGGCCTGACCCACACGCGTCCGCCTTACGGCATCGACAGCGTCATGGTCGGCAACCGCGAGGTCGCCGTCACCGAAGAAGCTTTCGATGTGACGCCGTTTGCGACGTTGCTGCACTTCAAGAAAGACATCGACCAGGAACAGCCGCGCGTGCTGATCGTGGCGCCGCTGTCCGGCCATTTCGCCACGCTGCTGCGTGCCACCGTGCGCACCATGCTGGCCGAACATGACGTCTACATCACCGACTGGCACAATGCGCGCGACGTGCCGCTGGCCGACGGGCCGTTCGACTTCAACGACTACTCCGGCCACATGATCCGCTTCCTGGAGAAGATCGGGCCGGGCGCGCATGTGGTCGCGGTGTGCCAGCCTTGCGTCGCGACGCTCGTGGCCGTGAGCGTGATGGCGCAGGGCGATAACCCGGCACAGCCGCGCTCGATGACGCTGATGGCGGGACCGATCGACACCCGCGTCAACCCGACCAAGGTCAACGACCTCGCCAAAAGCAAACCGATGGAGTGGTTCGAGGAGAAGCTGATCGCCACCGTGCCGGCGCGCTATGCCGGCGGCGGGCGCCGGGTCTATCCGGGCTTCGTTCAACTGACCGCCTTCATGGCCATGAACCTCGACCGCCACATCAAGGCACACCGCGAGCTCTATACCAACCTGGCCAATGGCGAGCACGAGAAGGCGGCCATCACCAAGGCGTTCTACGACGAGTATTTCGCCGTGCTCGATCTGGCGGCCGAATTTTATCTCGAGACCGTCAAGCTGGTATTTCAGGATCACGCGCTGCCGCTTGGGCAACTGACCTACGACGGCGTCAAGGTCGATCCGGCGGCGATCAAGCGCACCATGCTGTTCACCGTCGAAGGCGAGAAGGACGACATCTGTGCCGTTGGCCAGACGCTGGCGGCACACGATCTGTGCACGTCGCTGCGGCCGTATCGCAAGCGCCACCACATGCAGGCCGGCGTCGGGCACTACGGCGTGTTTTCGGGCAGGGCCTGGCAGAACCAGATCTATCCGATGGTCAAGAACGTCATCCTGCAGAGCGATTAACCGGCCGCGACGCCAGCACTCGTGTTGTCGCGCCGGCCGTATTAGCCTTGGCCTCATCGTGATGTTGGAAGGGAGCGTGCGGTGACGACATTGAACCGGCGAACATTCGCCATCGGCGCGGCATTGTTGCCGCTGCTTGCTGGCTCCGGACGAGCCCAGGGCGCCTTGCCGGTCATCACAGTTCACAAGGATCCGAACTGCGGCTGTTGCGGCGCCTGGGTCGATTATCTGAAACAGAACGGCTTCAGCGCCAACGTCGTTGAAACCTCGAACCTCGATAAAATTCGCGCGCGCCTCGGTGTGCCGGCGGCGCTGCGCTCCTGCCATACAGCTGAAATCGGCGGCTATGTCATTGAAGGGCACGTGCCGGCCGGGCCGATCAAGCGGCTGCTGGCGGAGCGGCCGCAGGCGATCGGTTTGGCGGTCGCCGGCATGCCGGATTCGTCGCCCGGCATGGACGTGCCGGGCGCCAAAGACAGCTACGACGTCACCCTGTTCGGGAAAGCGGGACAGAAGCGCTATGCGCGCTTCCAGGGCCGGCGCGAGATCACGCCATGACGGAGCAGGACGCCGAACCATCCATCCGCAATGAGGAGGGCCCGACCAAGGGCCGCTACGTCGTTATCGTCGACGGTCATGAAGCCGAGATGACCTATAGCCGCGCTGGCGACACGCTCATTATCATCGATCACACCCACGTGCCCGACGCGCTGCGCGGCCGTCGCATCGGTGAAAGACTGGTGCGCCGCGCGGTCGAGGATGCGCGCGGGGCGGGCAAGTCCATTATCCCGCTTTGCCCGTTTGCAAAGGCAACGATCGCGCGGCATCCGGAATGGCAGGATGTGCTGCCAGGGCCAAAGCCGCCCGCGCCCTGACTGAAAAAAGCCCCGCGGGATTTTGACCCGCGGGGCTTTTCATTTGCTGTCAGCTTTAGAAAGCGCCGAACAGCATCAGCACCAGAATCAGGCTGATCGGAACACCGAGTAACCAGAGCAGGATCGGCATTTCATTTCTCCTGTAGGAGGGTGGGGTTATTCGGCAGCGGCCACGCGGCCACGGCCCGTGAGGTACCATTCGCGGTTACGCAGGTTACCGCCTTCGATCGCGGCGAGACTTGCCGCCAGAGCGCCGGCCAGCATCGAGGCCGCCAGCCAGAGCGAGAACTTCGCCGCTGAGCTGCGGGCCTGATCGGCCGCCGTTTTCGCCTGCGTGACCACCTGGGTGACACGCTGTTCGGCATCTGCCTGCGGCAGGCCGGTTCGGGCCGACACCAGCCGGGCGAGATAGGTCCGGTCGACGTCGGAAAGGGTGCCGCCACGAGCCAGCGCGGGGGTCAGAATGCGGCCGATCTCGGCGCGGTTGACTCCCACAGGGCCTGGCGCCTCGCGCGGCGGCGGTGGGGTCGGCGTCAACTGGCCGCCTTGCAGCGGCGCCGGTTGCACGTCCTGTGTGGTCGGCGTCGTGGCTTGGTTGATGCGTTCCGCCGGCGTACCGGGCATGGGATCGGTGCGCAGCAGATTGTCGATGTAGAGATCGGCCGGCGAACTCTGGGCCGCGTTGGTGGCCGCAGGCGCGAGCCCGGCGCTGGCGCCGGCCATGACATGGGTCAAGGCGCCGCCGAGGACAGCTGCGCTTACAAGGGTGGCAAACGCCCAAACCAGAAAGCCGTGCGCGGAGTCGCGGAAGTAGCGTTCGTTTTCATTGACGCCGTTCCACTGCATACGCAGCCGTCCGGCAATGTAACCGCCGACGGTCGAGGCGAGCATGGCGACGACGATCAGATAAATACCGGCGGAGATGGTGAACGCGGTCGCCGAGAGTCCTTCACCCGCCCATGGCGAGATCACAGAAAAACCCACGCCAACGCCAAACGCCACCAGTACAAGCGTCACCGCCGCGGATGCGGTCGCGCCAGCCGCAATGGCCTTCCAACTTACTGCCGAACGCGAATCGTCTATCGTCAGTCTGCCCGCTTCGTTGATCATCTTGCTTCAATCTCCCGGCAAGCGGATTGTTCGCGCTCGCAGGGGCTTAACCCCGCCTCGAAACCAAAGTTCCTTTATGGTCAGATTTTGTTGCGCGTCGGCGCAGACGGTGCCGAGGGAACAATTTGCGGCCTTCGCGGATTAGGTGGGATCAAACGAAGGAGGCTGACATGGGCTTTGGACGTGGTGCACTTCTGTGGATGATTGGCGTCCCGTTGCCGATCATTCTGCTGCTGGCGTTGTTCTGGCGCTAGCGGAGGCGGCGCAGCGCGTCAGCGCCGCCGCGCTTTTGCCAGCGTGGCGAGTATGGCTTCGCGCTCGCCCGAGTTCTGATAGCTGCGGATCAGCGTTTCTGCCTCGTCCAGCGGGGCGTGCTGTTCGCAGCCATGGGTGGCCAGCCATATCAACGCCTTCAACTGCTCGCCGGTGCCAAGCCGCGCGAGCAGTTCGCTGTAGGGTCGTGGGTCGTCATTGCTTGGACGGTGGATTTTGCCGAACTGCCGGCGTAACTCGCCATTGGCCGCCTGACATAGGGCGGGGGTCGGTTCGAGATCGAGCGCCGGAAGATAACGGATGACCGTCCAGGCGTCCTGTTCGTTGCCGAGCATCTCGATCGCGTGAGCGGTGCGGTTCGCGGTTGTTCGTGCTCCGGCCAACGCTTCGCTGCGCAAGGCCATGTCGTCGGCGAACTTGAGCCAGGCTTTAAGATGCGCCTGCGGCGTCAGCATCGAGAAGCGCGCCGGGTCTTCGCGCAACACCCGTCCAAGCCGCGCCGGATCGCGCAGGTCGCGCAGGCGGTAGATTTCGTAACCGGGATCCCGATAGGCTTTGGCCATGGTCTCCCACGCCTGCGCCTCCGCGTCGGCGGCGCAGCCGTAACCGACGAGCCATTCCAGCGCCGCGACCGCGCCGGTCACCGGTTCGACGATCTCGGAATAACTCTTGGCAGCGGCGTCCTTCAGCACCAAGGGCTCCAGCCGTCGGCGCAGCAGGCCACGTGCCTTGTCGCACAGCGACGGCGTCGGCGTCAGATCGAGCGCGCCCAGGTAGAGCAGAGGAAAGTCGCCGCGCTCCAGCATCATCTCGGCATCGTTCTGCCGCCGGTCGAGATGGCGGGCGCGTTCCAGCGCCTCCGCGCTCTTGGTTGCGTGTGGCGCGCGCAGGAATGGCGTCAGGTCCCACAGCGCCGGTTCGGCCGGCAAATTGGCGAACGCGGCCTCCTGCTTTTCCTCCAGTGCGACAAGACGTTCTTCGGCCTGGTCGCGCAGCAACACCATGGGCACGATGGTGAGACTCAGGATCAGCGTCCCGCCCCAGGCGATGGCGGTGGCGCGGCGGTCGGAAACAGCGGCCCGCCAGCGTGGCACCAGTGCCCATAAACAGAAGGCGATCACCAGCGGCGGCACGAGCGCTGGAATGATGAGCGGCCACCGGTACGGCGTCAGCCTGGGCTCCGACAGCAGCCCCAGCGCCAGCACCGCCGCCAGCCCCGAGGCCGGAATCAACACCAGCGCGGCGATGCCGGCCGGCCGCGCCGCGGGACTCTTGATTGCCGCCAGCGTGGCCAGCAACCCGAGCAGCAACCATAACGCCACCAGTTCAATGGCGGCGTAGGCCTGGGCGAGGGCATTGCCGGCCGGATCGGTGCCGGTGAGGTTCGCCAGCGTCGCCACCATCAAAGCCCAGATCGCCAGCGCCAGCACGCCGAGGCCGATGGCTGCGGCCGCCGCGACGGCGGATGGCTTCTTCTGTGCAGTCATGCGGCATCTCGCGCGTGCATGGCGGCCCGATAGGCAAAGACGAGGGCAGGACCGAGCGTGGTGCCGGGACCCGGATAGCTGCCGCCCATCACCGACGCCATGTCGTTGCCGCAAGCGTAGAGACCTGGAATTGGACGACCGTCGCCGGCCAGCACGCGCGCGTCGGCGTCGGTCGCAAGGCCGCTGCTGACCGCGATGTCGGCCGGCCAGACCGTCACCGCGTAGAAAGGCGGCGCCGCGAGCGTGCCGATGCACGGGTTCGGCTTGCAGGCGGCATCGCCATTGAAGCGGTTGAGATCGGTCTCGCCTTTGCCGAAGTCGGTATCGATGCCCGTGATGGCAAATCCATTGTGCCGTTTGACGGTCGCGCGCAGGCCGTCCGCATCGATGCACAGCTTGGCCGCCAGATCGTCGAGGGTGGCGGCGCTCGTCAGATAGCCGCTGCGCTTGAACGACGCGATGTTGCGATGGCCCGGGTAGACCGCGCCCAGCCCGTATCGGCGCAGGAACGGCGCGTCGCAGATCAAAAATGCAGGGATCGCCGGCTCGGTCTTGTGGCTCTCGAACATGGCCAGCACGAAGTCATGATAGGAGCAGGCCTCGTTGACGAAGCGCCGGCCCGCGGCATTGACGGCAATCAGGCCGGGTTTGGCGCGGTCCATGGCGAGATGCGGAAACAGGCCTTCGCTGCCGTCGCTCCGGCGCGTCACCGAGACGGGCGTCCACAGGCCGCTGGTACAGTGCTCAGGCGCGACGGCGGCGCCGAGACTTTCGCCGAGCGTGAGGCCGTCGCCGGTATTGCCGGCATGGCTCATCGAATGCACCGGTACCGGTTGCGGCATGAAGGCATTGCGCCAGCGCTTGTTGCGGCCGTAGCCGCCGGTCGCCAGCACCACGCCCTTGCGGGCGCGAACGGTAATCTCGCGACCGCCGACCGATATGCGCGCGCCGCTGATGCCGTTGCGGTCGCCGGTCAGACCGGCAAGGCGCGCGTCGAACAGGATCGGCACGTCACGCTGGCGCAGGCTGTAGAACAACCGGCCGACCAGTGCGTTGCCCATCATAAGGCGGGTGCCGCGCCGGTAACGCAGCCGGTCGGTGAGGTAGCGGATGAACAGTTTCGCCGCATAGCTGAAGTCGGACAGCGAACGATAGCGGTTGAGCAAAGGCGGAATGTCGGCCTTGCCGACCATCATGCCGCCCAGCACCATGAATTCCGGGATGGGCGGGCGCACGCGTGCGAAGGCATCGCCCAGCAGGCGGCCGTCGAACGGTTGCGGGACGATGGCGCGTCCGGCGAAAGCGGCGCCGGGCATGTTGCTGCGGTAATCGGGATGCGGACCGCACGGCAGGAATTTCAGCTCGGTGCGGCTGCTGAAATAATCGATCGCGTCGGGGCCGGTCGTCAGGTAGGCGTCGCGCAGCGCGCGGTTGGTGTCTCTGCCGATCAGGGCGTCGAGGTAGCGGTCGGCGTCGGCGGCGCTGTCGTCGAAACCGGCGGCGCGGCTCTGGCGATTGCCCGGAATCCACAGGGTGCCGGCCGAGGTTGAACCGGTGCCACCGACCTGGCCGGACTTCTCGCACAGCAGCACGTTGAGGCCTTCAAGGGCGGCAACGAGCGCCGCCGCCATACCGGCGGGGCCAGCGCCTGCGATCAGCAGATCGACCTCCCGGTCCTCCGCCATGCCGCCTCCCTTTAAAACCGACGCCATCATCTTATATCGCAGAACGAGTCAACAGAGCCCAGACACCGCCAATGCTCGATTTCGTCGCAGCGTCCCTGGACGATCGGGAGGCCGATGGCGCACGCGCGCCGTCCGCCGCCGATACCGATATTCTCGATGCCTATTCGCACGCCGTCATGTCGGTGGCCGACACCGTCGGACCCTCCGTCCTGCGCGTCGCCATCAAGGGCGCCAATGGCGGCCCGGGCGGCGTCGGTTCCGGCGTGGTGATTTCGCCGGACGGCCTGGTTTTGACCAATTGCCACGTCGTGGAAGGGGCGAAGGATATTCGCCTCCAGGACGCCGAAGGCCGCGTGATGGAAGCGCGCAAACTCGGCGTCGATCCCGACACCGATCTCGCGCTGCTGCGCGTCGACTCGACGCGCGACCTGGTGCCGGCGCGGCTAGGCGATTCAAAATCGCTGCGGCGGGGTCAACTGGTGGTCGCCATCGGCAATCCGCTCGGCTTTGAATCGACCGTGACGGCCGGCGTCATCTCGGCGCTGGGGCGCTCGTTGCGCTCGAAGAACGGCCGGCTGATCGAGGACGTGATCCAGACCGATGCGGCGCTTAATCCAGGCAACTCCGGCGGGCCGCTGGTGTCGTCGCGCGGCGAGGTGATCGGCATCAACACCGCCGTGATCATGGGCGCCCAGGGTATCTGCTTTGCGGTGGCCGCCAACACCGCGCAATTCGTGCTCAGCGAACTGATCCAGCACGGCCGCGTGCGGCGCGGCTATATCGGTGTCTCGGGTCAGACCGTGGCGGTACCGCGCCGGCATGCGCGCAACGCCGGGATTGAGAATGCCTCGGGGGCCATGGTCACCGCGCTGGAGCCATCCGCTCCCGCGGCGCAGGCCGGTCTGATGAGCCTCGACACCATTGTGCGCGCCGATGGCGCGGCGGTGACGGGGGTGGACGACCTGATCCGGCTCTTGAACGCCGAGCGGATTGGCCGGGCGATTGTCATCGAAGCGTTGCGGCGCGGCACGCTGCGCGAATTCGAGGTGACGCCGATGGAGCGCCCCATCGCGAAGGCGGCCTAACGGTCGAGACCGCTACCTATTGTGGCTTGGCGGCCGGCGCGGCCGGCTTCTTCTTGGCGGCGTCGCGGCGCGCGGCCGGCTCGTAATTGGCGTTCGCCATGCATTTCTTGACGAAGTCGGCGTGCTTGGCACCCGAGAGCTGCGCGTCGTCGGCGCCGAATTTGCAGGTTTCCATCTTCTGCTCTTTGGTCGCCGCCGCGGCGGGCGTCGCCACCAGCAGGACGGGCAACAGGCAGATCAGGCTCAAACGTGGCAGCATCGGAATGGCTCCTGTGACGGGTCGCAGCGTGGAATCACACTAGCATAAAGGCGCGGTGCCGACTGTGCCGTTTCTAGCGCAGGGCCGCCGCGATGTTGCCCCCGTCCACGGTGGTGACGTCGGCGGTGGTCTTGAGCGCCAGCGCTTGCGCCAAAAAGGCCTGCGCCACGTCGTCGGCCGTCACCTCGCGCTGCAACAGGTTGCCGCTCATGTAGTCTTTCTCCGACAGGCCGCGCGCCTTGGCGCGCTGCTGGATGAAATCGCCGGTCAGAAGGCCCGAGCGGATGCGGTCGGCATTCACCGCATTGGCGCGGATGCCATCGGCGCCGTAGTCGAGCGCATACTGACGAACCAGAAAGAGGGTCGCCGCCTTGGGCAGGCCGTAGGGGCCGAAATCGGGTCCCGGATTGACCGCCTGCTTTGACACATTGAACAGAAGGCAGCCGCCGGTGCCTTGCGCCAGCATGACCTTCACCGCCGCCTGCGCGACCTTCTGGTGGGCGAAGAAGTTCAATTCGAAGCTCTCGCGCAGCACCGCCTCGTCGACGGCGCCGATCTTGCCCTGCCAGGCGGCGCCGGCATTCGAAATCAAAATGTCGACGCCGCCGAAATGCGCGACCACCCGCTCAAACGCCGACCGCACCGATGCCGCGTCCGTCACGTCACAGTGAACTGCCAGCGCGGCGCCGCCGATCGCCTTGGCTTTTGCCGCCGCCGCCTCGACATCGCGGTCAAGCAAGGCGACTTCGGCCCCGGCCTTGGCGAAAGCCGACGCCGTGGCGGCGCCGATGGCGCCGCCGGCGCCGGTGATGACAGCGATCTGTCCGGCGAGGGGGAGCGGCTTGGCGTTGCCGAGCTTGGCCTGTTCCAGCGGCCAGTATTCGCAATCGAACATCTCGGCTTCGCTGATCGACTCGAACGTGCCGGTGGCCTCCGCATCGGTGATGGCGGCAACCGCAGCCTCGGCCAGATCGGCGGCGACGCGCGCCTCTTTTTTGCTGCGGCCCATGCCGAACAGGCCGAGCCCCGGCACCAGCGCCACGCGCGGCGCCGGATCGAGCATGACGCGGTCACCGCCGACGCGGGCGTTGTTGCGGTCGAAGTAATTGCGGTAGTGGGCAATGAAAGCCGCGACCGCCTGCCGCGTGGCGGTACGGAACGCGGGCGGGTTGCGGGCATCCGGCGCGGGCACCAGCAGCGGCCAGTTCTTGGTGCGGATGGTATGGTCGGGGGTGATGACACCGGCCTGACTGTAGCGGCCGATGTCCTCGCCGTTGACGAAAGCCAGCACGGCATCGCTGCTGCGGAAATCCAGCACCAGCCGCGCGTAGGCCCCTTCGGTTTGGGCGTCGGGCAGGGCGCAGGCGCCGCGCACCACAGGCGCGATCTCCGTCAGCGGCGCGATCTCGTTGGGCAGGGACGTTCTGACGAAGACCGACTTGCGGTTCTGCCGCAGCCGGTCTTCGGCCAGCGTCACCATTTCGATCATGCGCTCATAGGCTTCGCGCGCGTCGGCGCCGAAGGTGAAGATGCCGTGCTTCTCGAGGATCAGGCCGTCGACCGCGGGATCGGCGTCAAAAACCGCGGCGGATTCCTTCGCGAGCCCAAAGCCGGGCAGGATGTAGCGCACCAGGCCCAGGCGCTGGCCGTAGAGATCTTGCGCGCGGGCGCGGCCGTCCGGCTGGTCGATCAGGCCGAGCACGGCGGCGGAATGGGTGTGATCGACGAATGTGTGCGGCACGAAGGCATGCAGCAGCGTCTCGACCGACGGGTTCGGCGCCATCGGATCGATGAGGCTGGCGCGCTGCACCCGCACCATCTCGTCGTCGGGCACGGCGTCGCGGCTGCGCAGCTTACGCAAGGCGTCGAGCCGCACCGCCGGCATGCCGGCCGGCTCGATGCTGCCCATGTCCCAGCCCGAGCCCTTGACGCAGAGCACGTCGGTTTCTTCGCCGAGCAGGTCGGCCATCCGTGTCTTGACCGAAGTATTGCCGCCGCCATGCAGCACCAGCGCCGGATCGCGGCCGAGCAGGCGGGTGGTGTAGACGCGCAACGCCAGATCGGCGGCGACGCCGGCTTTGGCGTAGCTTTCAACCGTATCCTTGGCGTCGCGTTCGACCCAGGCGGATTTCATGGGTATCGCCGCTGTTGGTGTCCCGAAGCATGCTGCCATGCTTCGGGAAATAGCGTCAGCTCTTGTCGCCGCCCAGCAGCCGCTTGCCCCACCAGCCGCGCTTCGGGGCGGCGGCTTCCTCGGGCGCGGTGGATACGATCACCGGTGGCGCGGGCGGCTGCGGTGCGGCGGGTGGCGGTGCGACACCCTCAAGGGCGA
>LNFM01006012.1_pt1 | contig 32490 bp, 37 predicted proteins | sample 596031 | NCBI WGS metagenome assembly LNFM01 (sample SAMN04254537, study PRJNA301005) | activated carbon metagenome | isolation source: dual media filters at the Ann Arbor, Michigan drinking water treatment plant | place: USA: Ann Arbor | reverse complement strand
AGCAGAACCACTGCGGCATCTACCGCCTCGACCGCCCCTCCGACACCTGGGTGCGCATCGGCAAGTCGATGCCGAAAACGGTCGGCGACATCGGATTCCCGATGGTGGTCCACCCGCGCGACGACAACAGCGCCTGGGTGTTCCCGATGGACGGCAGCGGCGTGTGGCCGCGCACCAGCCCCGGCGGCAGGCCGGCGGCCTACGGCACGAAGAACGGCGGAAAAACCTGGCAACGCCTCGACGCCGGCCTGCCGGAGTCGCAGGCCTGGTGGACAGTCAAGCGCCAGGCGATGTGCGCCGACAACGCGGAATCGGTGGCGCTGTACTTCGGCACCACCAGCGGCGAGCTGTGGATGGGACGCGACGGCGGCAAACGCTGGAGCTGCATCGCGCGCCACCTGCCTGAAATCTACGCGGTCGAAACCGCGGAACTGTAAGCCGCGATGAAGGTGCTGATTCCCAGCGCGCTGCGTTCGTATACGCAGGGCAGCAGTGCCGAAGCACAGGGCGCGACGCTGGCCGAACTGCTCGCCGACCTCGACCGCCGCTACGAAGGCATCCGCTTCCGCATGGTCGACGAGCAGGACCACATCCGCCGCCATATCCGCATATTCGTCAACGGCACGCAGGTCCGCGACCTCGCGCAGCCGCTGTCAGGGAAAGACGAAGTCGTGATCGTGCAGGCGTTGTCCGGCGGTTAGGCAGTCTCCGTCAGCAGCAAAAGGGGAAACCTCCATGAAATATCTCTGTCTGGCCTATTATGATCCGCAGAAATTCGCCGCCATGACGCCCGGGGCCGTCCGCGCGCTGGTCAGCCAGTGTCCCGCGCACGATGCCGCGCTGCGCGCGAGCGGGCGGCTGCTGATGCAGGCTTCGCTGGGCGAACCGGACACGGCGCGCACCATCCTGCCGCAAGGCGGAAAACCGGCATTCACCGACGGCCCCTATGCCGAAACCAAGGAACAGGTCGGCGGCTTTTTCATCATTGACGCGAAGGACATGGACGAGGCGCTGCGCATCGCCTCACTCCACCCGGCGTCACGGATCGGTGAAGAGGCCGGCTGGTGTGTCGAAGTCCGGCCGATCGGACATCTTGAACAGCAATAAACCAAGGAGAACACAATGCCCTACGTTGACGGATTCGTTCTGCCGGTGCCGAAGAAGAAGATCGGGGCCTATCGCAGCATCGCCCGCAAGGCCGGAAAAATCTGGCGCGAACACGGCGCGCTGGATTACATGGAATGCGTCGCCGATGACGTCAAGCCGGGAAAACTCACGTCCTTCCCGCAGAGTGTGAAACTGAAAGCCGGCGAAACCGTGGTCTTCGCCTACATCGTCTACAAGTCGCGCGCCCACCGCGACCGCGTCAACGCGAAGGTGTTCAAGGATCCGCGGATGGCCGCGATGGGTGGTCCGGAGGAGATGCCCTTCGATGCCAAACGGATGTTCTGGGGCGGCTTCAAAACCCTCGTGCGCGCCTGAACGGCGGGTGCCGCGCGCAGCCGCGGCAAATGATCAGCGCCGTGTTTTCAGGTCATTGCCCAGCTTGCGCAGGCTGACGAACAGCTGCCAGGCCAGCAAGCCGCGCTGCAGCAAGGCTGCACCGCGCTGCGGCCGCAGCAGCACCGCGACCAGGCCGGCCCCGGCAAGCAGCGCCGGATAACGGCGGACATAACGGTAGACGGCGATGCCGCGGTCTGCCAGCGCCAGCCGCGGCTTCCACTGCGCCATCTCCTGCGACAGCACCTGGCGCTGCGCCGCCGCCTGCGACACCAGCCAGCGCCGGCGCTCCGCGATCCGCGCGAGGTCGCCGTTCACCGGCCGGATCCCAGGTGTTCACGGTCCTTCGCCAGCTCGGCGATGCTGGCCTCGAACAGCCGCGGTTTTTTGCGCAGCCGCTGCAGGGCCAGTCCGCCGATCCAGCCGCCCGCCGCCAGGAACAACACCGTCAGCGTGCCCAGCGCGGCGAGGCGATGGGTATCCCAGAACAGCACCACGACCAGCAGCGTCAGCAGCAGCACGCCGACGCCCAGGCAGAACAGGGCCACCAGCGACAGCAGCAGGATCGAACCCAGCCGCGCGCGCTCCTCGGCAATGTCCGTGGACAGCAGCTCGAGCCGGTTCTGGAGAATGGCGGCGAGCGTCGCCCCCAGCGTCTTCAGCGACCCGAACAGGCCCTCGGGCGTAGCCCGGGATTCAGCCATCGCCGGAAATCAGCGCCGGCCGATCAGCATGCCCACCACCAGGCCGATGCCGGCGGCGATGCCCACGGCGTGCCAGGGATGATCGTGCACGTATTCGTCGGTCGCCTTGGCCGCGGCCTTGGTCTTCAGCAGCAGTTCCTCTTCGGCGTCGAGCATCTTGTCCTTGGCCACCTTCAGCGACTGCTCGACGCGGCTGCGCACGGCGGCCAGCGCCTCGCCGCCCTGCCCGGCCGAGGCTTTCAGCAGCGCTTCGGCGTCGGCGACAACGACCTTGAAATCGCTGATCAGTTTTTCCTTGGTCACTTCGGAGGTGGTGTTTCCGCTTGTGGTATTCACGGGTAAATCCCTTTCATGACAGTCATGGATGAGTGGATGGCGGACGAAGAGCCGCTTCCGCTTCGGCTGGTGCCTGAACGATAACACCATTGCCGCAGGCAGCCCAAACCATCCGGCCTTAGGGTATGACCATCAAATACAGATGAAGTGCCCGAAGCGGTTTTTCAAGCCCGGCGCAGGGCGCCATGCTGCCGGTCCGGCTGCCTCGGAGGAATTGCGGCGGCACGCCTCCAGCACCGCAACCGGATCAGCCGCGGTTTGCAGCGAGTGGCGGAATCATGTATCGATCGGGCGTGCAGATGCCTGTACAGCCGCCGCCAGGGATCTCCGCTCAGCGCTCCAGAACATGAGCGCCGGAATCGCAAGGGCAGTGAACGAAATCACTGACACCCACACACCAGGCAGCACGTTTACTATGCCGACCAGCACGAAATAGGCTCTCCAGCCTGCCCGGAGGTCACGGAACAGAAACCCGGTAATCGCGGCAGCCAGCGCGACAAAACCGGTGAAGACGTTGAAAAAGCCCCAGATTGCGTCACCGATACCTGCCGATTCCGAAAACACCAGCCCGGGGTGAATCACCACGGCAAAGGGAATGATGAATCCGGGCATCGCCATGCCGAAGGCCTTCCAGCCGGTAGCGCCGGCAGGGGAATCGGCAATGGCCGCTGCCGCGTATGCCGCCAGGGCAACCGGTGGCGTTACCATGGACAGGATGGCGAAATAGAACAGGAAAAAGTGCGCCACCAGCGGATCGACTTCAAGCAATATCAGCGCCGGAGCGATCAGCACGGCCGCCATGATATAGGCCGAGGTGGTCGGCATGCCGCAGCCCAGTATCAGCGCACCCAGCGCAGCTAACACCAGCATCGCGGGGAGCCAGCCCCCGGACAGAAACACCATCAAGGCGGTGAACTTTGTGCCCAGCCCCGAGTAGGCAATGACTGCTACCAGAATGCCGGCTACGGCACAGGGTAGCGCAACGTTGATTGTACGTTCCGCCGCCGCCACCAGCGACTGCACCAGTTGCAGGGGGCCTGCACGCGTATTGCGGCGCGCCATGCCGCAAATCACTGACAGGATCGCTGCTTCCACCGCGGTCTGGTCCACCGGATAACCGGCCACTACGCGGTAGCAAAGCCACAGAAGCGGTATCAGCATGTGTCCACGCTCGCGCAGCGTGATGCCGAGGAGAGGCAGTGCCGATGCCTCCATCGAACCAAGCTTGTCCTTGCGTGCCTGCAGGTGCACGACGATCAGCAATGCCGAGTAAAAAAGCAGCGATGGCAATATCGCCGCGATGACAATCTGGCTGTAAGGCGTCTGCAGAAAATCCGCCATCACGAAAGCTGCAGCGCCCATGACCGGTGGCACCAGTTGTCCGCCGGTAGACGCCACGGCTTCGGCACTGGCTGCAAAGCGCGGGGAATAACCGACCCGTTTCATCAGAGGGATGGTAAAGATACCGGTGCTCATCACATTGGCTACGGCGCTGCCAGAAACGCTGCCCATCATGCCGGAGGCGATGACCGCTGCCTTCGCTGGCCCGCCGACTCGACGACCGGTCAGGCTCATCGCGAGATCCATGATCATCCTTCCGCCACCAAAGACATCGTAAACCGCGGCAAACAGGATGAAATAAAAAACAACTTCCGTTGACACACCGGTGGGGACGCCGAACAAGCCTTGTAGAGTCAGAAACTGGATGTCCACGAATTGGTCGAATCCGCCGAAACTGTGCCCCATCACGCCCGGGATGTACGGCCCCGCGAAATGGTAGATAACGAACACGGCCGCCAGCAGCGTGATGCCGAGGCCCAGTGTGCGGCGCGAGGCCTCGGCAACAAGTATCAGCAGGCAAACACCGAAGATGTAGTCTGCGGGAACCAGCGGATCAAGGCCCGAAATGCGCCCGTTCATGATGCGCTCGACGGAAACGGCGATATAGACTGCAGGCGCCAGCGCGAGCAGCGCCATCATGTAGTTCAGCGCCCTGGTGACGGACGTGCGAAATCTGTCATGCGTAAGCAGCAGGGCCAGGGCCACGCCAAATGACACATGTCCGGCGCGCTGGATGATGGTCGAAATGGTGGGCCAGATGAAAAGCGCTATCTGGAAAGCGCTCCACGCCAAGGCCATCAGGGGAGCCGGCGCGAGCAGTTCGCGCCAGCCCCCCTTGTCCGGGCCGGACACTCCTTCCGTGACTGCGGCGTTCACATCAGCCACGAGTATCGTTGCCTCGCCAAAGAAACGTCATTTCAGCCATCCACGCTCTTTGTAATAACGTGCGGCACCGGCGTGAAGCGGCAGGCCGTTGGCGTCCTCTTTCCATGCTTCGTTGGCACAGTCGAATTTCGCCAGCGCCTTGTGCGCGGCGCGCAACTGGTCGGTTTTCTCGCAGATCGTTTTCACGATCGTGTATGCCATGGCGTCGCTCATTCGGGTGCTGGCGAAGAGCGTGGTATGGGTGGAGGGCAGCCGGATATCCTGAGTCTGCTTCGGGAACGTACCCTTGGGCATGGTTGCGACCGTCCAGCCATATTTCTTGGACATTTCATCGAGCGCAGACTGCGGCGGCTGCAGGAAAGTCACCGACGTGTTCTGCGCGATCTCGGTCACGGTGGGATGTCCGGGATTCAGCACATGAATGAAGAGGTCGACGTTGCGCCCCGCGAACAGGCTCTTGACCGCCGCAAATGACGCATATTCGTTGTTGCCGCCACGCGCCTTCAGGGCATCTTCTCCGGAATTCATGATCCCCAGAAGCTGTGCCGCACCCACCGGGCCGACGCCGCCGCGCGGCAGGGTCGCCACACGCGCTTTCGGACGGTCCTTGTGCAGAAACCTGTCCATGTCGGGAGCGGTTTCGCCACTGGCCACCGGAACCAGATAATACTGGTCCCATCCGCCTACCAGGGCACGAAGATCCGGCAGTGCCTTGTCATAGGCCACCGACCCTTTCTGCGCCCAGTTGTTGACCAGCGCCATGCCAAAGCCGAGGTCGGCCTTGCCGACGCTCACCAGGCGCGGATTGCCCACGGATCCGGCGATTGGGGGGGTATCGACTTTCGATCCGGGCGGCAGTGCCTGGCGCAGCACCTCCCCGAGATTGACCGCATAAACATACCAGCCCGATCCCTGGCCAAAGGATGCAATGGTAAGGTTGACCGGCTGCTGCGCCAGTGCGCCCGGAGCGACGGTGAAAGCGGCGACTGCGGCACAAATTCTTGCAAGCTTGCGGAAATCAGTCTTCATTTCGGCTTCCTCCTGTTGATGGTTTCAAAAAGTCTCGGCGGGAATCTCAATCGTCGAACATCGACTCTAGCGACGAAGGCGGAAGTGGCTGCAGCACCTGCTCGAGATCAAGCGACTCTTCGCCCGGTATGCGCACGCGGGTGAACCGATGTTCTTCATAACTCAGGGGACGGGTCGCGTCAAACCCTAGCTTGGCGCTTACACCATTGCTTGTTGAGGGATCAAGTATCGATCCCAGCGCGCCCTCAATCCTGACAAGATCACGGTCGGCCTGGAAACGGGTTGCAATCGACCACTCGACCTGCACCGGATCATGCACATCGACGTCTTCATCAACCACCACGACATGCTTGATGTCGTAATGCGCGCCGAAAGCCGCACAGATGACGTTCTTCGCCTGGCCCTCGTTGCGCTTTCGGATCTGCACGTACAGATGATAGCGGCACACACCGCCGGTTGACAGATGAACGTCGAGGACATCGGTGAAACTGCGCTTGAGATGCGCCAGTATCGTCGCCTCCCGCGGAATGGCGCCCAGCAGCAGGTGCTCCATTTCCGCCGGAACTATCGTGTGATACAGCGGATTGTGCCGGTGCGTCACGCAGTCGATTTCGATGACTTCGCGCCGGTCGCGCGGGCTGTAGTACTTGGGAAACTCGCCGAACGGTCCCTCGGGCTCACGCACTCCGTTGAGTATCCGCCCCTCGATCACGATCTCGGCATGGGCGGGAACACGCACTTCATTCGTCAGGCATTTGGCAACATCCAGCGGCGCACCGTGCAGAGCGCCGGCGATTTCCAGTTCGTCATGATCCACCGGCACCACGGCCTGGGAAGCCAGCAGTGTCAGCGGATCAACGCCGATCACCACGGCGACAGGCAGCGCCTCGCCGCGCTCCCCGGCCATCTGCACGTAGGCATGAAGATGCCTCGGCAATATGAGCATGGCCATGCGTCTCGGAGAGTCGATCTGTATGCGGTTGATCGAGACGTTCTGCTTGCCGGTTACCGGATTGCGCGCGATCACCAGGCCGGCAGTGATGTACGGCGCACTGTCGTGCTCGGAATGTTTCGGTACAGGCAGTAATGTGCGGATGTCGACTTCATCGTGACACACCTGCTGTGCGGCGGCGCCGGTCACTTCCCGGCAGCGCACCGGATTCTCCGCAGCGTGCAGAAAACGCGCCAGCATCTGCGACGGCGCCGCGCCCATGGCCTCGGCAATCCAGGCACGCGATGACACCAGGCCGGACACCACCGGCATCGCATGTCCGCCGGGGCCTGGGAAAATCACAGCCTTCGTGCCATCCAGGCGCTTGGCGATTGCAGCCAGTTCATGCTCCAGCGCAATGCCGGGACGCGCGCTCGCAAGGCGGCCCGTATCGTGCAGACGGCGCAGCCAGCCGCGCAGCGTACGCTGGGGCGTTATTGTCGTTGCTTCGGTATTGGTCATGGCCTTCTCACTGCTCCCTGCCGAATCAGTCACCCTTGAACTGCGGCGTGCGCTTGCCGTGGAACGCTTCCACGCCTTCGCGGAAATCGTTCGATGTGCGCAACCTCGAATAACAATGTCCTTCAAGCTCGATCGCCACCGATAGCGTTGCGTCCTCGGTATCGTTGAGCAGCTTTTTGGCGGTGCGCTGTGCAATCGGGGAGAAGCCGCGCAGTTCGGCAACCAGCGCGTCGGTTGCTTTCTCCAGCTCCCCGTCCGGTACGCAATCCACAACGATGCCCCATTCGCGCGCCTCGCTGCCGCTGATGCGGCGCGAACGCATCACCACGTCCTTGGTCCGCGCGATGCCGATCATTTTCTGCAGACGCGCGGAGCCACCCGATCCGGGAATCTGTCCGAGCTTCTGCTCCGGCAGCGCGTACCGGCATGTCTCCGACGCGATCCGGAAATCGCAGGCCAGTGAAATCTCGAAGCCGACTCCGAAACAGAAGCCGCGATTGGCCGCGATCACCGGCTTCGAACAACGGGCCGGTGCCGCGATGTTCCAGGCCAGTTTCGACACGTGTTCGGGGCTGGCTTCGAGAAATCCCCTGATGTCGCCGCCAGAAGAAAAGTGCTCGCCGACGGCCCGCAACACGATCACGCGCACCCGCGGATCTGCGTCAAGCGCTTCGAACACCAGGCGCAGCTGATCACGTTGCGGCATGCGTATGACATTGAGCGGCGGACGTTCGAGAACGATGTCTGCGCGCTCGTTGCCGGTGTCGATGTCAACACGAAACCCGTCAAGATTCTCAAGAAGGGTTTGTGCGGGGTGGACGATCGAGGGCATGGCGGGACTCTCCTGTCAGAATTTGTCGTATTCACCGGCCACAAGTTTTCGCCTGAGGATTTTTCCGACCGGTGACTTTGGAATTTCGCGCACGAAAACATACTCGCGCGGACGCTTGAAGCTCATCAATCCCGACCCGCGGGCGAAGTCGTCAAGGGCCGGTGGATCAACGTGCGATCTGGGTTTTATGAAGGCTGCCACACGCTGGCCCCAGCGCTCGTCGGGCAGGCCGGCAACCGCGACCTCCTCCACCGCCGGGTGCAGGGAAAGCGCCGACTCCACCTCGACCGGTGATATGTTTTCACCGCCGGAGATGATCATGTCATCCACACGGCCGGTGACGAAGAGATCGCCGTCTTCGTCAAAGTAACCGGTATCGCCGGTGTAGTACCAGCCCTGTCGCAGCGCCGTGGCGTCGGCATCCGGACGCTGCCAGTAGCCCTCGAAGGCTTCATCACTGGCCATGTCGGCGATGATCTGCCCTTCTTCGCGCGCTGCAACCCTCTCCTCCGGCGAGCTTGTCCGCTCCCCGGCATCCAGACTGACCACGCGTATGCGCGCGTTTACGCCCGCGCGCCCCGCGCAGCCCGGTTTCGATGCAGCGTCCGGCATGACGGTGAACGTGTAAATTTCCGAGGAACCGTAGTGATTGACGAAAAGCTGCGGCCTGCAGACCGTGGCCAGCCGCTTGAGCAGCGCCTCCGACATCGGAGCACCGGCGAATCCGAGCCTGGTTACCGTGGCCAGACGCCGCGGTTCAAAATCCGCATGGCCCAGCAGATCGTGGTACAGCGTGGGCACCAGATAGAGATGGGATATCCGCTCGCGCTCGATCAGCTTCAGGCACTCCCCGGCATCAAAGCGCGGCACGCAGACGAAGGCGCCGTCAACCAGCGCCATCGCCAGCAGCGAGCGCACCCCCATGGTGTGATACAGGGGCATGACGCCCAAGGCCGCCTCACCGGTACGATACAGATTCTGTGCGACATGCGCGAGCGCGGCAGCGCGTTCGGCGCGATGGCTGCGCGGCACACCCTTGGGCCTGCCGGTAGTGCCCGAGGTATACAGCAGCACGGAAAGATCCCCGGCTATGGCCGCAGGCCGCATTGGCGGCGTCCGGACGGAGGAAAGCCCGGCAAAGGCAATCGTGCCGCCCGTAGCGCCGCCAACCGCGATGCGTGGAATGTCCCGGCAAAAAGCGGAGCCAGCGACCGCTTCGGCGCTGACCGGTTCGAACACAACGGCGGAGGCGGCCGCATCGGCAGCGCAATAATCCGCCTCGTCCGGCTTGGCACGCCAGTTGAAGGGCGTGATCACCACGCCCAGAAACTGGCAGGCCCAGTGCAAGGTGGCCAATTCATGGCGGTTTTGCAGGATCGCCAGCAGACGGTCGCCGTGCCCGAGTCCAATGCGCTGCAAACCCGCGGCGACAGCCGAGATTTGCGCGAACCACTGCGCATAAGTCAGGCGCAGCGGACCGTCGACCAGCGCCAGGGCATGCGGGCTGCGTTCCACGCTTTGCAGGAACGTGGAACCCAGGTCAAGCATGCGATGACTCCCTGCGGCTGGCCGCAACTTCGAGTATGGCTTTGACGATGCCGGTATAGCCGGTACAACGACACAGATGACCCGACAGCATTTCGCGCACCTGCCTTTCGTCTGGACTCGGTATGTGTCTCAGAAAAGCCGCACAGGACATCAGGATGCCGGGCGTGCAGAAGCCGCACTGCAGGGCATGATGGCGGCGAAACGCCTGCTGCAGGTCGGTAAGGCCGCCGGCGCCGTCATGCACCCCTTCAACCGTGTCGATCCGTGCACCTTCCGCCTGCACGGCGAGGGTCAGGCATGCCCGCGCCGGCTCGTCGTTGATCAGCACGGTACAGGCCCCGCAGACACCGTGTTCGCAACCGACATGCGTGCCGGTTGCGCCAATTTGCTGCCGGACGAAATCCGACAGCAGCATGCGCGGCTCGCACCAGCCTTCCCGCGCGCTCCCGTTGAGAGTGAATCTGACGGCATGCTTCTCTCCGGCGGCATACTGTTTCATGCGCACAGTCTCCCTATCAGTTCGCGGCCGAGCCGCCGCACGAGCTGGCGGCGCTGGCGGGCGCTAGCGTGCGGGTCATTTCGTGCGTCGAGCGACCAGGCCAGCTCATTGAGTCCGTCATCCAGCGCGGTGCCGGCAAGCCACGGCCACTCCACCACGCGCGGACGGTCCTCAACGCCGCCCACTGCGAGCCGGATGCGTGCGGGTGTCACACTGGCGGCAAGGGCAACTACCGCGAAATCGCCGTGCCGCAGCGAAAATTCCGTAAAGCCCTGGTGCTCCCCTTGCCCGACCATGGGGAAGCGCACCACCTCGACCAGTTCGTCGGCGCGGCGCGCGGTGGTCAGCATGCCGGTAAAAAAGGCATCTGCCCCGAGTTCGCGGCACCCCTTGCGCGATCGCAGCCTGACACTGCCGTTCAAGGCTGCCAGCACCAGCGGCAGTTCGGCACTGGGTTCGGCGTGGGCGATCGAACCGCAAACCGTCCCGCGGCTGCGCACCTGGAAATGCGAGATATGCGGCAGCGCGTGCGCGAGCAGCGGTGACTCGACCTCAAGCGTGGATCGGCGTTCCAGCTCCGCCTGGGTAACGGCCGCACCGACATCAAGCGCGCCACCTCCGTCGATAAGGTCCAGTCCGGCGCAGCGCGTGATGTCGATCAGCACCCGCGGTTGCACCAGCCTCATGTTGAGCATGGGCATCAATGACTGCCCGCCGGCCAGCACGCGCGCATCCTCGCCATGCCGTGCCAGCAGTTCCACTGCCTCGTCGACGGTATCCACGCGCACGTAATCGAAGGCCGGCGGCTTCACGCCCGCCCCCCCTTCCGGCCCATCCACCTGCGCCACCAGGGCTCGCGTTCCGGTGCAGGCGCCTGCAGCATTGCGGCAAGGCGGTCGAATATCCCGGCAATGACGCCGCGCGCCGCACCCTCCAGCATGCGCGAGCCAACGGCGGCGATCTTGCCGGTAATTTCAGTGCGGTACTCGTAACTGAGCCGGGTGCCGTCTCCGGCCGCCTCAAGGCGTACCGTGCCCTTGCCGCTTGCGGCTCCGAGCATGCTTTCGCCGCGCCCCTCAAGGCACAGCAATTTCGGTGGCTGGAGCGCGGAGAGCGCGATCTCGGCGGTATAACGTGCCTTTACCGGCCCCACGCCCAGCACCACTTCCGCACGGTAACGATCGGCACCGATGCGCTGCAGCCCGCTGCAGCCCGGAATCATCCGGGCCAGCGAATGCGCATCCGTCAGAGCGGCGAACACGGCTTCCGGCGCCGCGGCGATTTTCACGCTGCCTTCAGCCGCAAGCACGTTCGCGCCGGCTGCGGCCTGCCTATGCGGCATCCCGGCAGGCGGCAACGGCTCGGCTTCACCGATCAATTCGAGCACCCGCTGCGGTGTCAGGGGCAGGCGCACGTCGCGCGTACCCAGCGCATCCGCCACTGCATTGGCAATGGCCACGGGCGTGCTCATGTTGTTGCCCTCGCCTATTCCCTTCGCACCCAGCGGGGTGAAGGGCGAAGGCGATTCCATGTGGAGGATCAGCGGTTCGGGCGTTTCACACGCAGTCGGCACCAGGTAATCGACCAGCGTGCCCGAAAGGAAAGCGCCGTCAGGACTGTAGGCGAATTCCTCGTACAGCGCGGCGCCCAGCCCCTGCGCGAAACCGCCGCGGATCTGGCCATCGGCCAGCATGGGATTGAGCAGGCGTCCGGCATCATGGGCGCTGACATAACGGTCGATGCGTACACGCCCGGTATCACGATCGATTTCGACTGCGCACAGATCGAACACAAAACCGTACGTCGCCGAGGAGTTTATATGGTCGTCATCGTCCGGCGCCGCCAGCGACCCGGCACTCCAGAATGCGGTTTCGCGCAGCGCCGGCGTTTCACCCGCCGGCAACCGTCCCGGCGACCAGTGAAAGGTGCCGGCAACGCGGCGAAAGGACAGGCTGCGCAGCGGTTCTTCCCGCGGGAAAATTTTCCCGTCCGCGAAGGCCAGTTGCGCCTGAGGAACACCCAGTTCGTGCGCGGCGCAGCCGGCAATGCGCTCGCGCACCCGTTTTGCCGCAAGACAGGCTGCGCCGGCAACGGCACCCGCAAATCGGCTCGAATAGTTGCCCGCCGCAACCGACCAGGCATCCTTCAGTGTGTCGAGCTCCACGTTGACCGCGATATCCCCCGGCGCCAGGCCCAGCGTTTCGGCAACCACCTGCGCCAGTACCGTGATGTGGCCCTGACCGGCGGGCGTAGAGGCAGCAATCACTGACACGGCCCCGAGCGGATCGACATTGACGGTCGCGGTTGCAATCGCGCCGTTCTTGGGACCTGCACGGGCGCGCTCCCCGGCGGTAAGCGCGGCGGTGACATAACCCATGTTCGATATCGACGGTTCGACGATCGCGGCACATCCGATGCCATAAAGCCGGCCCTCCGCGCGCGCTGTCTCCTGGCGCGTGCGGAGTTCCTCCCATCCGCCTCGCGTGCAGGCCAGTGACATGGCCGCCGCATAATCGCCGGAGTCATAAAGCGCGCCTGCCGCGGCACGGTAAGGGAATGACCGCACGAAATTGCGCCGATACACGTCGAGCAGGTCCAGGCCCAGGTCGGCGGCAATGCGCTGCATCAGCCGTTCCAGCGCGAAATAGACCTGCGGTCCGCCAAATCCCCGCACCAGCCCGGTGGGCGTCTTGTTGGTGAGCACGCTGCGATTGCGCACGGAAAGATTCGCAATGGCGTACGCTCCCGTCAAAGCGCCATGCATGCGGTAGAGCGTTGCGGGTTCGGGTGCGCGCAGGTAGGCTCCGCATTCGTCGATCTGGTCATAATCCAGGGCGGTAATCCGCCCGTCGACAGTCACCGCCGCCTCGAGCCTGGTGCGGCGCGCGGTCGCCGAAGTGGCGGCAGCCAGATGCTCCAGGCGATCCTCCGCCCACTTTACCGGCGCACCCGCCTTGCGCGCGGCAAGGCAGATTGCCACGATATATGGAAACAGGGATTGCTTGACGCCGAAACTGCCGCCCGAATCCCGCGGGCTGCGATGACGCAGCCGGGCACCCGGCACACCCAGCGCGAGCGCCATCACCGCATGCAATGAAAACGGGCCCATAAAATTCGACAGAACGTCATAGGATCCGTCATGTGCCGCGTACTCGGCCACTACCACGCCGCATTCGATCGGCGTGCAGGAATTGCGCGGATAGCTGATGTCGATGCTGATCCGTTTTCCGGCCGCGGCAAACGCCGTATCCGGATCGCCGTAGCGGAAGCTGCGCTCGGCAACGATATTGGTTCCGACTTTTTCGTGCAGCACCGGCGCATCCGCCGCAATGGCATCCTCAATCGAAACCACATGCGGCAGGGTTTCGTAATGCACCTTGATCCGCTCCAGGGCGTCTTCCGCGACATAACGGCTGTCGGCGACGACCAGGGCAACCGGCTCGCCGATATGGCGCACCCGATCCACGGCGAGGCACCAGTGCGCCATCGGCTGCTTGACGCCGACCACGAAAGGCGAGGTCCAGCGCAAGGCGTCCTCGCCCGTCACCACTGCATGCACGCCGGGCAGCGCCAGCGCCTCCTGCACGTTGACCTCCAGCAACCGCGCATGGGGATGGGGTGAACGCAGAAACGCGCCATGCAGCGTGCCCGTCCTGCAGGCAACATCGTCCGCATACCTGCCCTCGCCACGCAGCAGCGCAGCATCTTCGAAGCGTTCCAGCGGCTGGCCAATGTGCCCCTCGGGCAACGGCCGGAGATCGATATCGGATGCTTGCATGAACGAACCGTCGACAGGACCGCCCCATTCTAGGCACATCCCCACTGCGGCAACGCACCGGAATTACCCTGCAGTCGGATTTTTGCTCAATGCCGGCTGCTGCGCCGCGACATTCAGCGCGAAACCGGGCTGCGGAAGGCCAATGCGCCGCTGCTGACCGCCTGACGATAGGCGCGGGGAGTGACCCCGATATGGCCGAGAAAGAAACGGGTAAAGTGGCCCGGCGCCGAGAACCCAAGGCGGTCGGCCACGCGGGCGACCGGATCGGATGAGCAAGCAAGCCGGTCGAACGCGGCTTCCATGCGCAGCTCATTGCTGTACATCGTCGGCGTAATGCTGGTGGTGCGGCGAAACAGCTCGAAAAAGTGTGCGCGCGACAGTCCGCATCGCGCCGCGACCGCCCCCATGTCCATTCCGGCACCGACATTTTCCTGCATGATGGTCATCGCGCGCCGGATGCGTCCGTCCTGGGGTGATCGCGCAGCGGCAATCCGTGCGTCAGGACGCGGTGCACGTGTCGCGCAAAAAAACGGGGCAATGACCGCAATCATCAGTTCGGCAAGCTGGTTCTCGAGGCGCACGTCATCAGCTTCGATGCCGTAGCGCAAGGAACAGGCCAAATCCAGCGCCAGCCGCAGGGCTAGCGGCGTGAGCGCAATGACCGGCCGGGTAAACAGCCGTGCACCGCTGCAGCCACCCGGCATCGCCTGCTCGAGCCACGCCGGCTCGATGTAGAGCGCGAGAATTTCAGTCGTGACTGCGGCGTGCTGCTGGTGCATATAAGCATGCGGCTCCCAGGCATTGACCAGAACGGCCTGGCTGTCGGTCAGCGGGCAGGGCATGCCCTTGACCTGGAACAGCGCATCGGCGCCGCCGGCCTTGATCAGCACATGGCAGTGATGATGCGCATGGGCCACCAGCGGCGCATTCATTTCGAGCAGGGCCGCCCGGCCGTAAAGACCCTTGACGAACCTGATCGCCGTGGACATGGAGTCAGCTCCGGCCAGACCCGGCGCGCCCCGGTGCGAACCCGTGCAGTCCCGGCTCAGATGCTGATTTCTTCATCGATGAGCATCTGATAGGTTTGCAGCTTCGGCTTGTCCTGGTCTTCCGGCAGCACATAGCGAATGGAGCTTTTCCCGGCGAGTTCTGCCGGCAGAATCATCACGCGGGCAAAAGAAGTCGCAACGCTGGCGGCGGCAATCGCCAGCACAGGATCGGATCCCGCCTCGAACCAAGGCTCGCCCGGCTTGATGTCATGCGTGCTGCCCTTGACTTCGACCTTGAGGCTTCCGGCAAGCAGGCAGCGGGTTCCCGGGCCGCGATGGGTATGGGTGTAGGCAATGCCGCCGGGGGGAAAGTCGACACGGTCGCAGCGCACCAGATAACGCTCGCCGGCATTCAGGGTGAGCGACGCCTCGAGCATCGCCTTTCCCGGTGCCGGGGTTTTCGCGACCTGATGCAGCTCCCATCGATAAATTTCCGCGCCAGCCCGACCTGTAGTCACCTTGCAGGCCGCCCGCGAATGCCAGGCATCGTTGGCCGCAAGCGCGACCGCGTGTTCAGTCGAACTCAAGCGCAGACTGCCGGAGCGCAGATACAGCACGCGGTTGCAACCTTCAGGCAGTTCCAGACCCTGCGCCGGAGCCAGCAGGTCGCGGAAAAAAAGAAGCTTATGCGTAGTCATCATTTCCGATAATCAATGGTTCAGGACATTTTTGGCGTCACGCTGTTGCAACTCATGACCGAATCTACAACAACCCGGCTATCGGGTCATCTCCCCACGGGAAACCGCCAGCCGATGAAGGCAGAATTGCGTGAACGCCAGTCCGCCCAGAACCGGCACCAGCAGGTTGACCAGAGGCACATAGAGCAGCAGCGAGACCAGGATGCCGAGCAGGAACAGGTCGCCGCGGGATTCGCGGACCAGCCTTGCGAATTCCTCGCGGCTGGCGTGTTCGGCCAGCGCGTCGTAACGGAACAGGCGCTGGGCAAGCCAGGCCGAGGTCAGCAGCGGCGCCAGCACCGCGCCGACGCCGGTCAGCCACAGCGGCAGCGTGAATATCCACAGCAGCGCAAACACCGCGACACCCGACGCGGCATTGAGCAGGCTGCCGGCCAGCGTTCCGCCCGCGGCGCGGGCCAGTTCCGGGTGGTGGCGTTCGGCGACAAAACGCACGATCACCGGCATCGCGAAGGTTTCGGTGATCAGCAGCGCGGTGACGTAGATCGCCGGCAGCAGCCCCACCAGCACCACGAAGGCCGCCGTGTAATCGATGACCCAGGTCGCGCTCCAGCCTTCCAGCCAGCCGGCGACGGTGGTCGAGGCCATCGCGGCGGCAATGCCGCCGGTCCAGCTGCCCCAGAACAGCCAGGCCAGCACGGTCCACAACAACACGCTGCCGAGCATCGGCAGGAACACGATGGCAATGATCCGCGGATCGAAGAGGTTGCGCACGGCGCGGGTGATGGCGGTGAAAACGTCCTGCATCAGAAGGTTCTCCACAACAGAAGCAGCAAGGGTGCGAGGATCGCGGTGACCAGGCCATTGAGGCCCATGCCGAGCCCGGCGAAGGCGCCGGCCTGCTCGCTGACATGGAAGGCCCGCGCGGTGCCGATGCCGTGGGCGGCAATACCCACCGCAAAACCGCGCACGCCGTGATCGGCGATGCGCAGCCCGTCGAGAATGTACTTGGCCATCACCGAACCGCTGACGCCGGTCAGCATCACCAGCACCGCGGTCAGGGAGGGAATGCCGCCCAGTTTTTCGGCGATACCCATCGCGATCGGCGTGGTCACCGATTTCGGCGCCAGCGACAGCAGCGTGCCTTCTCCGGCCCCCAGCAGCCAGGCGATGCCCACCGCGGACACGATCGCCGTCAGTGATCCGGCGAGCAGCGCGACCGCCAGCGGCAGCGCCAGTTTTTTCAGCTTGTCGAACTGCAGGTAGAGGGGAACGGCCAGCGCCACCGTCGCCGGGCCGAGCAGGAAATGCACGAACTGCGCGCCGTCGAAATAGGTGGCGTACGAAGTCCCGGTCAGGGTCAGCGCAGTGACCAGCATGATGATTGCCAGCAGCACCGGATTGAGCAGCGGATTGAATCCCGCGCGCCGGTAGATCCAGTAACCGGCCTGATAGGCCACCAGCGTCATCGTCAGGCCGAGCAGCGGGCTGGCGGAGAGATAGACCCAGACATCGGCAATGCGCGGGCTCATGCATCCTCCCCGTCGCCGCGGCCGCGGACCATCACCTGCATCACCAGCGCACTGACGGCGATGGCCAGCGCGGTGCTGACCACCACCGCGGCGAGGATCGGCAGCCATTCCCCGGCCACCCGCGAAAAATGCACCATCACGCCGACACCGGCCGGCACGAACAGCAGCGACAGGTGCTGCAGGATGCCGTTGGCGGTGTCGCGCAGCGGTTCGGCAAGGCTGCCGCGCAGGCAAAGCCCGAGAAACAGCAGCAGCAGGCCGATTACCGGGCCGGGTATCGGCCATCCGGCGAACTGGACGATGACTTCGCCGGCCAGCTGGAACACCAGCAACACCGTAAGGGCACCCAGCATGCATTCTCCTTTTCCGGTTCCGCAAAAATTGTAACCGCGAAACCGGCTGTCCGTTTCCCCTGAAAGTTGCGGATATAATCAGCCCGCAATTCAAACAGCGAAAACCACCTGAAACCACAAAAACCGAAGAACAACATCATGCCCGACCTGAAATTCTTCATCACCCGCTTCCGTACTCTGGCCTTCACGATTCTGGTCTCGGCATTTCCCGGCACCAGCCTTGCTGAAAACCTGACCGCATCGGGCAGCGGTCCGTCGCGCTCACATGCCTGCGTCGACGCAAAAATAGCCCTCGGCAACATCGCGAACGCCGGCGGAAAAAAAATGTACCGCTTCGACAGCTGCACCTGCCGGAAAAGCGAAGTCGACAACAGCGGAACCTACCGCTTCCAGTGCTCGGCCAGCGGCCTGGCTTCTCCTGGCAGCGGCTCAAGAGTGCTGTCATCCTACGCCGCGGGGCCGAACGAACAGGCCGCCTGCTCCGGCGCAAAATCACGGGCAGCCGACATTGCGAGGTCCGCAGGCCTGGAAGTGACGCAGGAAAGCGGGTGCAGCTGCGAACGGACGGAATCACCCGGCACGTCATCAGAGATCCACTGCATGGTGGATGTCTATGCTTCGGCAAGGGGGGATCGCACCGGGACACTGGCGTCTTCGTCCAAGATCGGCGATGCCGCGGACAGGGACCTGTGCGTCACGGCGGCATACATGCACATGACGCGGACAATGACCGGGATTCAAGGCCGCGCAGCCGCGGTCAGGCGCGGCGTGGAGGCCATGAGCGACAGCAAGGCCAAGAGCCAGTTCAAACTCTTCGATTCGAACCTGACAAGCGGAACCTGGACCCTCTCGGACATCAAGCATCACATCGATCTGTGCGGGAAAAACTTCCCGGCACTGGCCTTCCGCTGAACCATCCGGCCGCCATTCAATCCGGTATCGATACCCGGCCCGGAAACGGCAGCGCGCCAAACCCGCGGGTGGGGTGACCTGATCACAAACGCCGCCGCGGCAACCTCGGGGTACAATGCCCGTCATGCCTGCAGGACGGAACAAGAGCCGCACCACCTCACTGACGCGCGCGCCGGCCTGGCGCGCCCTCGCCGCCCACCGCAAGACCTGGCAGGACCGCCACCTGCGCGAACTCTTTGCCACTGACCCGCAGCGTTTTTCACGCTTCTCGGCCGAGGCCTGCGGCCTGCTGCTCGATTACTCGAAAAACCTGGTCACCGCCGAAACGCTGGAACTGCTGCTGGCGCTGGCCCGCGAACGCGGATTGCCGGACCGGATCGGCGAACTGCTCGCCGGCAAACGCGTCAACAGCACCGAAAAACGCGCGGCCTGGCACAGCGCGCTGCGCGCAGGCCATGCCGCGCCGCGCGAAGTGCGCAGGACGCTGGATGCCATGCGCAGCTTTGCCGGCGCGCTGCGTGCAGGCGCCGTCAAGGGCGCAGGCGGCCGTCCGGTGACCGATGTCGTCAGCCTCGGCATCGGCGGTTCCGCGCTGGGCCCGGCGCTGGCCGCGGAGGCCTGCGCCGCCGAAGGTGGCCCGCGCGTGCATTTCGTGACCACCCCCGGGGAAATGTTGGCGCGCGCGCTGGCGCCGCTGGATGCGGAAACCACGCTGTTCATCGTCCAGTCGAAAAGTTTCTCGACGCAGGAAACCCTGATCAACGCCCGCGCAGCACGGGCCTGGCTTGAAAACAGTTGCGGCAGCGCGGGTCCCGGCGCCCATTTCGCCGCAGTGACCGCGCAGGCCGAAGCGGCCCTTTCCTTCGGTGTGCCGCAGGAGCGGATATTCCCGATGTGGGACTGGGTCGGCGGCCGGTATTCCCTGTGGTCCGCGGTCGGCCTGCCGGCGATGATCGCGATGGGCGGCGACCGTTTCGACGACATGCTCGCCGGAGCGGCGGCAATGGACGCGCATTTTTCGGAAGCACCGCCGGAACACAACCTGCCGGTGCTGATGGCGCTGACCGGCCTCTGGCACGCCAGCTTTTTCGGCATGGACACGCGCGCGGTGATTCCCTATGCGCCGGGCCTGTCGCTGCTGCCGGCCTGGCTGCAGCAGCTGGAAATGGAAAGCCTCGGCAAAAGCGTCAGCAGCCGCGGCAAGCCGCTGCGCCATGACAGCGGCGCGGTGTTGTGGGGCGGCGCCGGCACCGAAGGCCAGCACGCCTACTTCCAGATGCTGCACCAGGGCACGCGGCCGGTGCCGGTCGACTTCATCACCTGCCGGACGCCGCGCGCGGGAACCGGCAGTGACACCCACGCGGTGATGCTCGCCAACTGCTTCGCGCAATCGGCGCTGCTGATGCAGGGCGTCACCGCCGCCGAGACCGCGGCCGCGCTGCGCGCCGCAGGCGCGGGCGAACGCGAGGCCGCGCGCCTCGCCCCGCACCAGGCCCTGCCCGGAAACCGCCCGAGCAGCACCCTGCTGCTGGACGCACTGACGCCGCACAGCCTCGGTGCCCTGCTCGCGCTCTACGAACACCGCACCTTCGTGCAAAGCGCGATCTGGGACATCAACGCCTTCGACCAGTGGGGTGTCGAACACGGCAAACAACTCGCCAGCAGCCTGCTGCCCGAATTCGCATCCGCCACCCCCGCAACAACGCACGACGCATCGACCAACGGGCTGGTGAATTACGTTAAAAAGATGAACACTGAAAAACCTTAGCCACAGAGGTCACAGAGGACACAGAGAAAACCCAAGACCAAGGCGGCTCCGGGTTTTGAATTCCTCTGTGCTCTCTGTGACCTCTGTGGCCAAGGAGCGCCCCATGAACGACGAAGCCCTCAACATGAGCATCCGCAAGTTCCTGAAAACCGTCGGCGTCAATTCGCAGCTCGCCATCGAGAAGGCGGTGCGCAAGGCGATCGAGGACGGCAAGCTGAAGGGCAGCGAGACGCTGCCGGTGGCGATGACGCTCAGCGTCGGCGCGCTGGCGCTGGAAGTGAAATTCGACGGTGACCTGAAGCTGGACTGAGCGGGCCGCGCTCAGATCTTCATGATCTGTTCGCGGTAATAACGCAGCTCGGCGATCGATTCGTGGATGTCGGCGAGAGCCTCGTGTTTGCCGTGTTTGACCATGCCATTGAGCACCTCGGGCTTCCAGCGCCGCGCCAGTTCCTTCAGCGTGCTGACATCGATCAGCCGGTAGTGGAAATAATCATCCAGCTTCGGCAGGTACTTGACCAGGAAACGCCGGTCCTGGTGCACCGAGTTGCCGCAGATCGGCGACACGCCCTTCGGCACGTACTGCGCCAGGAAAGCCGTCATCTGTTCCTCGGCCTGGGCCTCGGTCAGGGTTGAGGCCTTGACCCGGTCAATCAGGCCGGACTTCTTGTGGGTCGACTTGTTCCAGTTGTCCATGGCATCGAGCAGCGAGTCGGGCTGGTGGATCACCAGCACCGGCGCCTCGGCGACGGTATTCAGCTGCGCATCGGTGATGACGATCGCGATTTCGAGCACGCGCTCGATTTCCGGGTCGAGCCCGCTCATCTCCATGTCGATCCAGATGAGGGCGTTGGGATCCTGTGCCATAATGATTTTATCGCTCGGGCCGTGAATTTTCAGACACGCATTGTGTCACAAGCCTGAAACCCCCAGCCAGAGAATATGCATACTTTCGGATTGATTTTCCTCGCAGCCCTGCTGCTGACGACCGCCACCCGGCTGTGGCTTGCCGCGCGCCATGCCGCGCATGTGCGCGCCCACCGCGACGCCGTGCCGGCACAGTTCGCCGACGTGATCAGCCTCGATGCTCACCAGCGCGCCGCCGACTACACCGGCGCCAAGACCCGCTTTGCAATGCTCGAACTGCTGGCCGGCGTCGCGGTCACGCTGATCCTGACCTTCGGCGGCGGCCTGCAGGCCCTGCACAACATCAGCGCGGCCTGGTTCGAACCCGGCCTGCTGCGCGGTCTCGCGCTGATCGCCGGCGTTGCATTGGTGACCATGGTCATCGACATCCCCTTCAGCCTCTACCGCACCTTCGTCATCGAAGAGCGTTTCGGCTTCAACAAGATGACGCCGAAACTGTTCTGGGCGGATTTCGTGAAAAGCCTGGTGCTCGGCACCGCGCTGGGCCTGCCGCTGGTCGCCACGGTGCTGTGGCTGATGGACCGCATGGGCGAATGGTGGTGGCTCTACGCCTGGCTGACCTGGATGGCCTTCAACATCGTCATGCTCGCGGTCTACCCGACCTGGATCGCGCCGCTGTTCAACAAGTTCTCGCCGCTGACCGATGCCGCGATGAAGGAACGCGTTGAACGACTGCTCGACCGCTGCGGCTTCAAGGTCAAGGGGCTGATGGTGATGGACGGCTCGCGCCGCTCCAGCCACGGCAACGCCTACTTCACCGGCTTCGGCAAGACCAAGCGCATCGTGTTTTTCGACACCCTGCTGTCGCGCCTGGAACCGCCGGAAGTCGAGGCCGTCCTTGCGCATGAACTCGGCCACTTCAAGCTCAAACACGTGATCAAGCGCATCGCCTGGATCTTCACCGCCAGCCTCGGCTTCCTGTGGCTGCTCGGCTGGGTGCTCGACAAGCCCTGGTTCTACGAGGGCGTCGGCGTGTCCTCGCCATCGACCGCGATGGCGCTGGTGCTGTTCTCGATCGTGATCCCGGTGTTCACCTTCCTGTTCCAGCCGCTGGGCGCGATGATGTCGCGCAAGCACGAATACGAGGCCGACGCCTTCGCCGCGCAGTACACGCCCGCCGCCGACCTGGTCTCGGCGCTGGTCAAGCTCTACAAGGACAATGCCTCGACGCTGACCCCGGACCCGCTGCATTCCGCGTTCTACGACTCGCATCCGCCGGCGACGCTGCGCATCTCGCGCCTGCAGCAGGCGGCCGGCGCACACTGAGGCCCGCATGGACACACTCGCGCAGAAGAAGTGCAAACCCTGCGAAGGCGGCGTCTCGCCGCTGACCGCGGACGAAATCACCCTGCTGATGAATCGCCTGGACGGCCAGGACCTTCGAATTCCGCAATTACCACGAGACCATGGCCTTCGTGAACGCGACCGCGTGGATTTCGCACCGCGAGGATCACCACCCCGATCTCTCCGTCGGTTACAACAAATGCAGGGTCGATTACATCACCCACGCGATCGGCGGCTTGTCAGAGAATGACTTTATCTGTGCAGCAAAGATAGACGCGCTGTTTGGGCTCTGAACAGACACGGCAGGGCCTGATCACCGCCGCCTACGGCCGGCGCTTCCTCGTCGAATGTGATGACGGCCGGGTGCGTGACTGCAGCACCCGCGGCAAACGCAACGACTATGCCTGCGGCGACCGCGTGACGGTCAATTGCAGCGGCGAGGACCAGGGCGTCATCGATGCCTGCGCCCCGCGCGACACCCTGCTCTACCGCTCCGACCAGTGGAAACAGAAGCTGATCGCCGCCAACGTCAGCCGCATGATCGCGGTGGTCGCCCCGGTTCCCTCCTTCGACCTCGCGGTGCTCGACTGCTGCCTCGCCGCCGCCGAACACGCCGGCATCGGACCGCTGATCGTGCTCAACAAGTCCGACCTGCCGGAAGCCGCGATTTCGGAAAAGGCGCTGGCGCCGTACGTGGCGATGGGCTACCCGCTGCTGAAACTGGTCGCGCGCGAGGGCGTCGACTTACTGCGGCCGCATCTGGCCGGACAGCGCAGCGTGCTGGTCGGGGAATCGGGCATGGGCAAATCGACAATCCTCAACCAGCTGGTGCCGCAGGCCGCGGCACAGACGCAGGAAATCTCCGCATCACTGGGCACCGGCAAACACACGACTTCGCATGCGCGGCTGTACCACCTCGACGCGCAGAGCGACATCATCGACACCCCGGGGGTGCAGGCTTTCGGCGTCCACCACCTCGGCGTGGAGGAACTGGCGGCGGCCTTCACCGATTTCCGCCCCCACCTCGGGCAATGCCGTTTCCGCAACTGCCGCCACCTCGAGGAACCGGGCTGTGCGCTGGCTGCCGCCGCGGATGCGGGCACGATCACCGCGCGGCGAATCTCGCGCGGCAGAAGAAATATTAGATGGCAGCGAGACAGGGAAATTAATCCTTGCCGCTTTGTATTCCGGGGAACGCTGAAATTCAAAGGGCTGTAGCCCGGATGCGCCCCGAAGGAAGTCACCTTGGGTGGTAACGAAGTGGAATCCGGGGCAGTCGTCGCAAAGAACTGCCGCGGCCCCGGACTCCGGCCTGCGGCCTTCCTCCGGGCTACGGGTATGGCGCACGAACAGTAATTTTGTCAGCCGCGCTCAGCCCAGCACGCGCGCCATCGACACGATCAGCAGCAGGAACAGCCAGATCACCAGCGCGCGCCAGATCAGGCCCACCGCGCCGCGCAGGTCTTCGATCACGACTTCCTCGCCGATGCCCAGCTCGGGTCGCTGGTTGAGCATGCCCTCCTCGCGCAGCGCACCGCCGAGCCGGATACCCAGCGCGCCGGCGCCGCTGGCCAGCACCACGCCTTCGGCGCCCCGCGCCCAGCTCGCGGCCTGGGTGCGCCAGCAATAGGCGGCATCCTCGAAATTGCCGGCGATCGCGAAGCTGCCCGCGGTGATCCGCGCCGGCAGCCAGTCGATCCAGAAAAAAGCGCGCTCGGCAAAAAACGCAAAGGCGCGTTTCTCCGGATCCACCTGGCGACCCCAGCGTTCGGCCAGCAGGTCGGCCGCGCGGTACACCACCGGGCCGACGGGCCCCAGCATCACGAACCAGAAAATCGGACCCAGCACATAACGGTGCGCCTGCAGCAGCCCGAGTTCGATCGCCACCCGCGAAATTTCCGCGGCATTGAGTTCGTCTGCGGGCACGCCGCGCCAGCGGCCGAGCACGTCAGGGCCTGGGCGATTTCGGTGAAGCAGTGGCTGAAGCGGCGGAAACCCATCGCGATGTAGAGCACCGCGATGCTCCAGGCCAGCGCCAGCAGCAGATGCGCCTCGCGCAGCAGCGCATAAATGAGCGCCGTCAGCAGCGCCAGCGGCAGCACCGCCACCATCCACGCAATCGCGCCGTGGTTCGCCTGCAGCCCGTTGAAGCGCTGCTCGAGGATGTCGGCGTAACGCTCGAAGGCGGCGTAGAAGGGATTGCCGCGGCGCAGGGGCCAGGCCTGTTCCAGCAGCAATGCCAGCGCCAGCGCGAGGAATTTCATAAAAAGTTGTTTATAATCAAATACTTATGAAATGGCCCGCCACATCCCCTCTCTCCGCCAGCGGGGAGAGGGTTAGGGTGAGGGGCTGCGAAAAACGAAATCATCCTGCAACACACATTCGAAACGCATGGATATCACTGCAAATAATCAATCGCCACGATCTCGACTTCCGTCTCACCCGCCGGGCGCCGCCACTTGACGGTATCGCCGACGCGCGCGCCGAGCAGCGAACGCGCCAGCGGTGAAGCCCAGCTGATGCGGCCCGCGGCAACATCGGCCTCGTCATCACCGACGATGCTGAAAGTTTCGATGCGGCCACCGGCCTCCTCGACTTTCACCGTCGCGCCAAAACGCACTTCGCCTCGCGGATGCTGTGCCGGATCGACCGGCTCCGCGCGCTCCAGCTGCGCGACAAAATAACGCTGGTCGCGCTCGACTTCGCGCAGCTTGCGCTTGGCTTCCGAATCATCCCCGGCAATCGCCTTCAGCTGCTCGTGCTGCTCGGCGAGTTCGCGCACCCGCGCGCGCAACTGCTCCAGCCCGCGCAGCGTGACGTAATTGGCATGCGCCGGCACCGGCCGCTCCGGCAGTTCGCCGGCGGCGAGGTCGTCATCGCTTTCCTTCACGAATGCACGGCTCATGTCGTTTCCCCGCCGCCCGTGCCGGACGGCAACACGTTGAACAAGGGATATGGGCCCGGCACACCGCACCGGACCCGCTGCCTGTTATACCGGCTGGGCCGGCGACTGGCAACCGCCGGCGGCACGCCGCCACAGCAGTGTGCGGTTGTTGGCGGGCATCGCATGGTCGGCCATCAGAACCAGTCCCTGCGCCGCGGCCAGCGCGTTCACCGCCTCGAAATCACGGATGCCGCTTTGCGGATCGCGTTGGCGCAGGAAAACATCGAACTGCGCATTCGACGGCGCGGTATGGCGACCGCCGTAGCGGAAGGGCCCGTACACCGCGAGCACGCCACCGGGCTGCAGCACCCGCCCTGCGCCGCGGAAAAAATTCTCCACCGAAGGCCAGCCCATGATGTGCAGCGTGTTGGCGCTGAACAGCGCATCGCAGGATTGCAGCGGCCAGTCCGCATCGTCAACATCGAGTACGAGCGGTGGCAACAGGTTCGGCAATGCGGCTTCGTCGCGCCAGGCGGCGATTCCCGGCAGGTGTTCCGCGCAGTCGGTGGGTTGCCATTCGAGATGCTGCAGGCCTGCCGCAAAAAACACCGCATGCTGCCCGGTGCCGGCGCCGATCTCGAGCACCTTCGTCGCGCCGGCGAAAGCGCCGCGCAGCACTTCGAGGATCGGCCCGCGGTTGCGCTCGCAGGCCTCGGACCAGGGCTTGTGCGCCATCAGCTTTTGCCGTGGCCGAGGAAGTCGAGCAGGTCGTCCTTCTGTGCCATCGTGTCGCTGTAGCCCAGCTTGAGCAGCGCGCGGCAGTAGCCCTTTTCGAACAGCAGGTAGGACACGAGGTTGGAGCCGGTGCGTTTCATCGCACCGACCGTCTGCAGCAGGCCGCGGATCACCGGCGGAAGTTCCTGCGCGTGCAGCGCGGCGATCTGGCTCAGCGGCACGCTGGGCGTGATCACGCGGAAATCCACCGCGCGCAACGGATAACCGTTTTTGGCCAGCGTCTCCTGCGGAATGATCGCCAGCGTGCGGTTGATGCGCTGCAGGCGTTCGAGATCGACCTCCAGCGAATCAAGGAAAATGCTGTCGAGCGCATGGCCGGCGATCTGCGCCAGCGGCGGGTAACCCTCGGACGGCACACGCACCGCCGACTGTTTCGCCTGGCGGCCGACACCGATCACCAGCAGGCGGTCGGCACCGAGATGCAGGGCCGGGCTCACCGGCGCGATCTGGCGCATCGAACCGTCGCCGAAATATTCGCGGTTGATCCGCACCGGCGGAAAAATGAAAGGCAGCGCGCTCGAAGCCATCAGGTGCGGCAGCCCGATCGGCATCGCCACGCCGATACGGCGCGCGCGTTCCCAGCCGGCGAGGCTGGCATGTCCCTGGTAGAAGGTCACCGACTGGCCGCTGGTGTAGCCGGAACAGGTCACCGCAAAGGCATCGAGGTGCCCGGCCTCGATGTTGCGCCCGATCGCCGGGAAATCGACATGGCGGTCGAGCAGATCGGCCAGCGGCGAATTGTCGAGCAGCGACACCGCGCCGCGGGTCAGGCGCCCGCCGGACAGGTTGGACAGCAGCATCGGCGCGGTAGACCTGGTCGACATGGAAATTTTTCCACACCGCCGTCAGCCGCCGCACGCCGCGGCTGAAGTTGTGGGCATCGGTCGCCAGCACCGCGGCATTGATCGCGCCGGCCGAAGTGCCGCAGATGATCGGAAAGGGGTTGGCCACATCCTTCGGCAGCATGTCCTCCAGCGCGCGCAGCACGCCGACCTGGTAGGCCGCGCGCGCGCCGCCGCCGGTCATGATCAGTCCGGTTGCGGGTCCGGTCCTGGCGGGTGCGTTCATCATTCAGAACGCCCGACAAAATCACTCTTCGTGCGCCATACCCGTAGCCCGGAGGAAGGCCGCAGGCCGGAGTCCGGGACCGCGACAGCCCGTGGCGACGAATGCCCCGGATTCCATGTCATTCCCACCCAAGGTGACTTCCTTCGGGGCGCATCCGGGCCACGGCCCCGTAATGTGCTCACCTTGCCGGCAGAGGGGAATTTCATCATGTCAGCCCCTTTAAACCTGCACCGGCACAGCCGCCGCCACTGGCGCCGCCTGCAACAGATCAACCAGCACCGACGGCGCAATGCCCACCAGGAAACCCCGGCTGCCGCCGTTGATGTAAATGCCGGGCAGTTCCAGCACCGTGCTTTCGACATACACCGGCATCCTGCGGCGCGTGCCGAAGGGTGAAGTGCCGCCGACGCGGTAACCGGTATGGCGCTCGGCCACTTCCGGCTTGCAGGGCTCGATGCGTTTGACGCCGAGGATGCGCGCCAGCGCCTTGGTCGATACCTCGCGGTCACCGTGCATCAGCACGATGCAGGGTTTGGCGTTTTCATCCTGCATCACCAGCGTCTTGATCACCGCGTGTTCGTCGACGCCGAGTTCACGCGCCGACACCGCGGTGCCGCCGCGTTCCTCGTAATCATAAAAATGCGGCGTGAAGGCGACACCCGCAGCACGCAGCGCCAGCACCGCCGGCGTCGACGGCATGCGCGGCGCGCTCATGCCGCGTTTCCCGCCCTGCGCAATGCCGCGTCAGCGGTCATTGAGCATCCGGCACAGGCTGTAGAGCATGCCCGCGGTCGCACCCCAGATGTAACGCCCGGCCCAGGGTATCGCCAGGTAATGGCGGTGGCGGCCGCGGAAACGGTACTCGCGGCGCTGGTAATTCGCTGGATCAAGAAAATGCGCCAGCGGCGCCTCGAACACATCGGCCACCTCGAAGGCATCAGGCACAAGCTCGAACGGCGGCTCGAGCCAGCCGACCACCGGCGTGATGCGGAAACCCGAGGGGATCTCATAACCGGGCAGGCGCCCGAGCAGCGTCACCCGGCAGGCGGCGATGCCCACCTCCTCCTCCATCTCGCGCAGCGCCGTCGCCTCGCGGTCCGGATCCTCAGGCTCCACACGCCCGCCGGGAAAACTCACCTGCCCGCCGTGGTCGCGCAGATGCGCCGTGCGCTGGGTCAGCAGCAGCTGCACCCCCTGCGGCCGGTTCACCAGCGGCACCAGCACCGCGGCATCGACAACCTTCGTGCCCTCCTTCAGCGAAATCATGTGCAGGTCGTGCTCCTCGGGCGGCGGCGGCGGGCGCTGCAGCACGGCACGGACCGCGTCCGGCGACAGCTGGAATACGCCGGGGGCGAGGGCTGTTTGCGGAATATCGTTCATGGTGCGGAAATTCTACCCGCAACCGGCAGCCGGGATTCATGCCACACTGGGGCTGCAATACGAACGATCATCCGACCCAACCTCAAGGAGATCCGCAATGAAAACACTGATGGCATCCGTCTTTGCCGCCGCCTTCCTGCTCGCCAGCGGCAGCGCCCTCGCCTTTCACTGCCCGGCCGACATGAAAAAAATCGACGAAGCGATGGCGAAGAACCCCAAACTCACCGCCGCGCAAATGACCGAAGTGAAGAAATACCGCGCCGAAGGCGAAACCCTGCACAAGGCCGGCAAGCACCAGGATTCGGTCGACACGCTGGCCAAGGCAATGAAGATTCTCGACATCAAGTAACCTGCTTACTTCATCCCCTCTCCCCGCACGCGGGGAGAGGGTTAGGGTCAAGGGAACACTTGAAGCGAAGCAGAGGGGTCGCCAAGGACGCACGCCAAGCCACAGAACACTCATTCAATCTCCCGCTCAAGCGGGATTTTTTTCGTACCCCACCGCATCCCCCAGCACAATCACCCCGCCTTCCAGCACCCGCGCGATGATCCCCCCATGCCCGCGCATCGCGTTGTAACCCCCAACGCCCAGCACCTCCTCCATCCGCGAACAGGGTTCACACAGCCCCGTGCCTTCGAACAGCACATCGCCGATGCGGAAACGTTCATCACGCAGCGCCAGCAGGTTGATCCCCGACACCACCAGATTCCGCCGCAACAGCGCCGGATCGACGGCATCACGCCCGAGCAGCTTCGCGACGACGTCGAGATGTTCACGCTGGATCAGCGTCACCTGGCGCTTGCCGCCCGAACGCGCCGCCTTGTGGTCGCCGGCGAGGCCGTGGTCGGCGACCACCTCGACGTGATTGAAGGATTGCAGCGGCGCACGGCGCGCGGGACGCAGGCCGATCCATTCGAGTTTGCCCGCGCGGGGGAAGGTTTCCATCAGGGTGCGTAGCGGGCTTTCGGGATTCAGTCGAGGCATGAATTATAAGTAATTGATTAAATTAATATTTTTAAACATTTGTCCGTAGCCCGTAAGGAGCACAGCGGATTACGGGATCACCTGCTCCGCTCACCAAACACACCATCCCTTGCATCGCCCGCCCAGTCCGCCGGCAACAGGCCATTCCGGACATATCGATGCAAAGTCGAATGCGGCCAATCCACCGCTCTCTTCACGTAACCATGCTTGACCGGATTGATATGCACGTAATTCACATGCGCTTCGAGATCGAGGTCATCGCGAATCGTGTGCTCCCAATACCGCTTTTGCCAGAGATCGTAATCACCGCGACCGTCCTTGGCCAGCACGACACCTGCCGCCAGCAGTTTCCGCGTAAATCGGGATTTGATCAGACGCATGCGCCTCGCGTAAGCCGCATCGCCTTCCGGCAGCGTCCATACCGCATGCCAGTGGTCCGGCAGGATCACCATGGCGTCGATCACGAACGGGATTTCCCGGCGCACACCTCGAACCACTTCGCGAAAGGCATCGACATGCTCCACCAGCAACGTTTGCCGGCGGTCGCGCAGGTTGGCCGTGAAGAAATACGTGCCACCGGCGACAGGGTTGCGGCGATAGGACACCATGACGTATGTTATCCCGTAATCCGCTGCGCTTCTTACGGGCTACGCTTACTGCAACAACCGGGGCAGTACGAATTTGAAGACCGAAGACCTGCCCCCGGCGCACAGCAAAACCGGCTCCCCTCCCCCGATTGACGAATCTGCACTCAAGGCATAATATCCACTAGATTTTAGTTTTAGTGGATACTGAGAATGCCACTTCCCCTCTATACCCCGCACAGCAGGCCACTGACAACGCTCTACTCGGAAATCGAGCAGGTCGCCGGACAGCTCGGCACCGTTTCGCCGGGAACCCCGGGGAATGTCGTGGTGCGCAGCAACGCCACAGGGGCAAGGTTCTATGCCCACCAGTTTTATGACGCGGACGGCAAAAAAAGGGAACGTTACCTTGCCGGGCCCGTCGGCAATGCCGAAGCCGACGCATCGGCCACCCGACTGCGCGATGCCATCATCAGCACCGGCACGCACATCAAGGACATGCGTTTGCTTTTCCGGCAGGGCTACTACCGCACCGACGAGCGGGCCTACGCCGCCGCTGCCAGCCTGCACAATCACGGCTATTTCAAGGCTGGCTGCACGCTGCTGGGTACTTATGCCTACGGGATTCTGCTGAACCATCTGGGCGTCAGAGCCGCGGTTTACCAGACCTCGGATATCGACATCGCACGCGGCGAAACGCTGAAATTCTCCCCGCCCGGCACCGCCGGTCTGCTCGAGGTGCTCAACGATTCCGCGGTCCGCTTTGTCGAAGCTCCGCGCATCAATGTCCGCGAGCCTTCGACTTCGTTCATGAATCCCGGCGGCTCCCGGTTCAAAGTTGATCTGCTGGTGCCTGCAAAAGTCCGGAGCAAGCCGTTCCAGGTCGTCGAAGTCGCCGAGATCAAGGCTCACGCCACCAGCATCCCTCATCTGGATTACGTGCTGGCCGAAACCTTCATCGCGCCGCTGATCGCACGCGAGGGCTTCGTGCCCGTGCGGGTGCCGGTGCCGGAGCGCATGGCCTGGCACAAACTGCTGGTGTCCGCCCTGAGAGCCCGGGAATCCTCGAAATCCGGCAAGGATTTTGAACAGGGTTGCGTGCTGCTGGCCGTCGTGGGCGAACTTGATGCACAGGCGGTGGTCGATGCGGCAGCGCACATTCCCGATGCCGCCTGGATCAAACTGATCGCCCGCAGAGAAGCCATCCGCGATGCGCTGACCCCACATCCCCGGGCGCTGGATGCGCTGGACGAAGTCGATGCGGCACGCAAGTCATCCAGGCCCGGGCGGAAAAGAAAAAGATCCTGAGCTTTGCTCAAGGCATGACACCCAACAAAACGCCCGCCGGCTTGCGCCGACGGGCGTTTTTCATTGCACTTCAGAACCGGGGCTTACTTCTTCTTTTTCTTGATCTTCATCCCCACCATGTCCTCAGCCTTGACCCACTGATCGAACTGCTTCTCGGTCAGGTGGCCCAGTTCGATCGCGGACTGCTTCAGCGTCAGTCCCTTCTTGTGGGCGTTCTTGGCGATGGCCGCCGCCTTGGCGTAACCAATGTGGGGGTTCAGCGCGGTGACCAGCATCAGCGAGTCGTTGGTCAGCTGACTGATGCGCGAAAGGTTGGGTTCGATGCCGACCGCGCAGTGTTCCTCGAAATTCTCGCAGGCATGCGCCAGCAGGTGGGCGGAACACGTTGAGTTCGAAATTGCCCATCGAGCCGCCGACGTTGATCGCGGTGTCGTTGCCGAAGACCTGGCAGCAGACCATGGTCATCGATTCCGACTGGGTCGGGTTGACCTTGCCCGGCATGATCGAGGAGCCGGGTTCGTTTTCCGGGATGGAGAGTTCGCCGATGCCGCAGCGCGGGCCGCTGGACAGCCAGCGGATGTCGTTGGCGATTTTCATCAGCGACGCGGCCAGCGTTTTCAGCGCGCCGTGGGCGGCGACGACGCCGTCGCAGGAGCCCAATGCCTCGAACTTGTTGGGCGCGGTGACGAAGGGCAGGCCGGTGAGTTTTTTCAGCTGGGCTGCGACATCCTTGGCGAATTTCGGGTGGGCGTTGAGTCCGGTGCCGACCGCGGTGCCGCCGAGCGCGAGTTCGCACAGATGCGGCAGCGCGGCGTCGATGTGCTTGAGGCCGTGGTCGAGCTGGGAGACATAACCCGAGAATTCCTGGCCCAGCGTCAAGGGGGTGGCGTCCTGCAGGTGGGTGCGGCCGATCTTGACGATGTGCATGAAGGCGCGCGCCTTCTTGTCCAGCGTGTTGCGCAGTTTCTTCACCGCGGGCTTGAGCTGTTTCTCCAGCGCGATCACCGCGGCGACGTGCATCGCCGTCGGGAAGGTGTCGTTGGAGGACTGGCCCTTGTTGACGTCGTCGTTCTCGTGCACCAGGCGGTTCGCGCCGCGTTTGCCGCCGAGGATTTCGGAGG